>Ga0078894_10004238_pt1 | contig 10947 bp, 9 predicted proteins | sample LauGreSu1BDMLBSD_2_FD_67506 | JGI IMG/M metagenome (GOLD analysis project Ga0078894, IMG submission 67506) | Freshwater lake microbial communities from Lake Michigan, USA - Su13.BD.MLB.SD (version 4) (version 4) | ecosystem: Environmental > Aquatic > Freshwater > Lake | place: Lake Michigan, USA... | reverse complement strand
CGTATTCACTACTTCCAACCGATGAAGATCGAGAGGCAATTATCGACAACGCGCTTGATGAACTGGCCGACGTTGCGCGAGAGAATATATTGGAATTCAAACGCGAGGATTTCAATACAGAAGAAGTCGTTGGAACGTGGATTGACAGCTATTTGTGCGACTACTTCGCGGAATTCGCTGTCCCAGTAAGGTCGAATTTCTCAACCACCACTGCCGCAGAGGCCGACGCACTAAATGACGTGATGGACACGTATATCCTGGACTTATACGATGAAATTACCGAGAGATTTTACATCGAAATCGCACCGCCTCGTGTATCACCAGCGATACATACCACCGACCACGACGCTTTCACCAAACACACACTTACCGCGAAGATTCGCGCACTTCAAGAAAAACCGCAACCGGACCAGCGAACGCCTGAATGGTATGCCCGTCGCAATAATTTAATCACAGCAAGTGCGGCTTCAAAAGCGTTTGGGTCACAAGCATCTGTAAATCAACTTGTCTATGAAAAGTGTAAGTGTCAGGCAGAAGCGACGGCAGCGACGGCAGCGACGGCAGCGGCGGCAGGATCGGGGTCCGCGAATCAGAGTCCGCCCGCCCCACTTCAAGGTCCGGTGAATTCACCCCTTCACTGGGGCCAACGATACGAACCAGTAACAGTTATGGTATATGAACACAGAAACAAAACAACGTTGGGCGAATTCGGATGTATTCAACATGACAAGCATCCATTTATTGGGGCTTCACCGGATGGAATCAATATTGACGCAACGTCGCCGATCTACGGCCGGATGGTGGAAATTAAGAATATCGTGAATCGAGAGATTACAGGCCATCCAAAAGAAGAGTACTGGATTCAAACGCAGATTCAGATGGAAGTATGTGACCTCGACGAATGCGACTTCGTGGAGACCAGGTTCAAAGAATACGAGAGTAAGGAAGAGTATGACGCGGATGGATCAACCACAGAAGGTTATACAGCCAAAGGAAATGAAAAGGGAATTATTTTGTGGTTTCAAACTGCGCCAGCACTGACACAAACTGGGCATGTCGCAACACCAACGCAACTTTATGAATATGCGCCGATCGGTGCTACACCATATGAATTTGATAAATGGGAGGCGGAAATATTTACAAAACATGAACGCCTCGGAAGTATATGGGTGCGGACGATTTACTGGTATTTGGATGAATATAGTTGTGTTCTTGTTCGCCGTAATCGACTTTGGTTCGAAGAGGCGGTGAAAGTTCTTGCACGTGTATGGGATATGATTGAAGAAGAGCGAGAGACGGGATATGAACATCGCGCGCCGGTGAAACGACGGGCAGGACCGACGACGGGATCGACAAGCATAGAAGGAGAAATGAAAATCATAAAATTGGAAAGTGCGATTGTTCCGACCACGACGATGAATGACAGTAGCCACGTATTGTTACAGAATGGAAGTGAAGCGACAGCAACAAATATGGCGACCTTGATGGCGATAAACAACACGATTACAAACAAAAAATATGGCGGAACAAGAGGAAAAGGCATCGGTGGCATCGGCAGCGGACATGTCTTGAAAGGACCGTCGGATGTTCTTATCAGCTGTTTCAAACTCGATGAACTTGAAATAGATGAGAGTAAGATAGAGTGACAACAATATTAGATTGTTGTAAGCTGTAATTTTTTATTTTCAACTCGTCGCATAAAACCCAACCCTACGTCCGGGATGATCCAACGGCAACGGATCCGGCATCTTGTACTCCTCCGGATCCTTGGGGGCATACAAGGCCCCACACATTCCCGCTGGTCGGCATGAACCATTATCCGGAGTCACCCAGTCACGCACATTATTCGTCGCCTGGTCATAGCTACTCAGGTTCGCAGCGACAGGATATAGCCGAGAATTGTTCTCGCTGTCATTTTCACGGAGAACCACGCCGTATTCTGGACCCGCCTTTTTAGGATACGTCGGATACAAAAGCGGTTCTTCTACTTCGCGCGGATATTCACCGGAAGGTACTCGATCAGCAGCGAACCCCTCCTTTGCAGGCTTGTTTTCATTTCCTGTGATGGCACTAAAATCATGAATCGCGTCGACCAAAGGCCCGATGATCACTACCGCCACAACAAGTAGGAACAAACCGAGATATTCTTTACAATATTTCATTTGAGAGATACACACACTTCGAATAGATATTAAACCGTCTATGTATATATAATATATTACAAAAAGAAGTTATGACATCTGCTGTATCTATGTCAGATACCACTGCTGCGTCATCGACCGATATGCATGTCCTTAAACGTAATGGAGATCGAGAGATTGTCGCATTCGATAAAATTCTTGCCCGCCTAAAGAAACTTGGTAAAGAGGCAGGTATCACTAGTGTAAATTATACTACACTCGTGATCAAAATTATCGACCAGTTATATGACAACATCCCAACCACAAAAATCGACGAACTTACGGCACAGCAGTGTGCTATGATGGCGGTTCAACACCCAGATTATGGCACACTTGCGTCCTATATTATTATTTCCAACGCGCACAAGAATATTCCTGGCGGGTTTTACCAAGCGATGCGGCAGCTCTATGAATATCGTGATTCCAACAATAAACATGTTCCGATTATTAGCAAACAACTATGGGATTTTTTACACGAAATCATCGATACCCCACGAAATGGAGTTGTCGCGGGTCCAGGGCCATATCTTGTCCATGAAGCGGTTGAACAAATTATTCAACATCATCGAGATTATCTCATCGATTATTTCGGCTTTAAGACCCTCGAACGATCGTATTTAATGCGATGTAATGGGGTTATTGTTGAACGTCCGCAACATATGTGGATGCGCGTAGCTATCGGAATTCACGCTGAGCGAATGACAGCCCACAGTATCTATGAAAAAATCGTTTTTATTCAGAATACATACGACGCGATGTCGCAAAAATACATGACACACGCAACACCGACATTATTCAACGCAGGAACACCTCGCCCGCAACTGAGCTCATGCTATCTTATTGCGATGGAGAATGACAGTATTGACGGTATTTTTGATACGTTGAAAGACTGTGCGAAAATTTCGAAACATGCAGGCGGTATCGGGCTTCACATTCATAATATTCGCGCGTCTGGGTCGCATATTCGTGGAACAAACGGTGCGTCAAACGGGATTGTTCCGATGTTGCGAGTGTATAACAATACTGCGCGGTATATTGATCAAGGCGGGCGTCGTAATGGGAGTTTCGCGATTTATCTGGAACCATGGCACCCCGATATTGAGAATTTCTTAGAGATGAAGAAGAATCACGGGGATGAAGAAATGAAAGGTCGCGATCTTTTTTATGCGCTGTGGGTTCCGGACCTTTTTATGGAAAGGGTCAGGGGGAGTGGAGGTGGAAGCGGAGGCGGCGCTGGCGCAGACATGTGGTCTTATTTTTGTCCCGATGAATGCCCTGGTCTTTCGGATGTTTATGGCGAGAAGTTCAACGAGTTATACGAGAGATATGAACGGGAAGGACGTGCGCGTAAACAAGTAAAGGCGCGTGATCTTTGGCTTAAAATATTGGACAGCCAAATGGAGACCGGCACGCCGTATATTTTATTCAAGGATGCCGCGAATAAAAAGAGTAATCAGAAAAATATAGGCACGATCAAGAGCAGTAACTTATGTACCGAAATCATGGAATACTCTGACGCAAATGAGACGGCGGTATGTAATTTGGCGAGTATTGCTCTTAATCGATTTGTCGTCGTCGCCTCCTCCGGCTCCTCCGTCGTATCTCATGCGAACGTAGGGGAGCATAACCTATCGAACGTAGTTCCGTCGTTGGGGGGCGGAACCCTCGGAGCTAGCGTCGTTGGGGGACGCAACCCCATGCTTAACTTCACGGAACTCGAACGTATCACCGAACTCGTCGTGGATAACCTGAATCAAATCATCAATATAAACTATTATCCCACCGAAAAAACACGGACGAGCAATTTGCGTCATCGACCCATCGGAATCGGCGTTCAAGGACTCGCCGATGTGTTTATGATGATGGATATTCCGTTCCACAGCGAAGAAGCCAAAGTACTTAATCGAGAGATTTTTGAGACCATTTATTACTCCGCACTTAGGGCATCGATGACACTCGCTGCGCGATATGGCGCGTATGAAACATTTCCAGGTTCGCCCGCATCAGAAGGGATACTCCAATTTGATATGTGGGGTGTCGATCCTACATCCGATAGTTACCCTCCGCCAAAATATCGCACACGACGTTACGACTGGAAGGAACTTAAAGCCAAAATCCAGAAACATGGTCTTCGAAACTCGCTTCTTCTCGCACCGATGCCCACCGCAAGCACATCTCAAATTCTCGGAAATAATGAATGTTTTGAGCCGATTACCAGTAATATTTATACACGTCGCACCCTAGCTGGTGAATTTATTATGGTGAATAAATACCTGATACGAGATCTTATTGGACTCGGGCTATGGAATGAACGCGTGAAGACGAACATTATTGCGAATCAAGGAAGCGTTCAATATATAGATGGACTGCCTGATGCGATGAAACTGAAATACAAGACGGTATGGGAGATGCCGATGCGACATGTTATTGATATGGCGGCGGATCGTGGCGCGTTTATCTGTCAGAGTCAAAGTATGAACTTATGGGTTGAAGAACCAAACTATAATATTTTGACATCGATGCTGTTTTATGCGTGGAATAAGGGACTGAAAACTGGGGTGTATTACTTGCGACGAAAGGCGAAACACCAACCGCAGCAATTTACGATTGAGCCAGAGAAGGCGGGGACTGGGGCGACGGTGGAGGAGGAAGACGACGTGTGTGAGTTCTGCTCCTCATGAGCAGAATATACTCGTGTTGCGAGGATGAGTTCTGCTCCGTAAAATTGAAAACTATTTTTACATGATACAAAATCTACAACAACAGCAATCGAATGTTCCAAATATCACCAACCATCAAGTATGCCGGTTTCACGATCGGCGGCGACACGAAACCACGCTGTAATACGCACAACCCGGTTGATGTATGGACTTCACAATACAATTTCTGGTTTCCACCAGCTTTGTCAATACACAACGAGGCCGACAATATCTACATACAAGAGAATATGAGATGCCGCCTCATTCACGACGTTCCCCGTCCATATGCTTCTCTCTATCTGATGCTTTCACAATATAATCCGTGGTTAGATTGTGAAATGACGCGGGAAAAACGAGCTTTCCTGAAACCTCGCGCTGGCGAAATGTGTTATCCGGTGTTGTATAGCTCAAATGAATTCTTTCATAATGAAACGGTTATTGATGTCGTCAATTTATATCTCTGGCCACTACTTTACTCACGAGCAGCAGACGTCGTCGCGTGTAAAACGTTTGGTGAATGGCGACGTTTATTCTCACAAACAATATCTCTTGCTTTTCCTGAATATGATTATTGGATGTCTGTATCTACTGCGTCTGCGTGTGCTTATTCTTCTATTGCTGATCAACGACGAACGGCTCAATTGATGAAATACATGACGCCAGCACGCGTTCTTTTCCTAATCACGATTCGTGCCAATTTCTGGCCATACGGTCCGTCGTCATCGTCATCGTCGTTGACGTCGTCGCGTGCTTGTTGGCGTCAATATGGATTATGCTCTATCAAACCAAAAATAAAAGAATATACCGAGAAAACAGAAATCGAGTGGTTGGTGAGCGCGGATTTTCTTCGTAAAATGAAACGCGTGCATATGTATTTCACAAATAACGCGTCATTTGCTGATTCTTCGTCAAGTTGTTGTTTTGTTGATTGGGAAAATGAATGAAATGAATGAAATGAATGAAATGAATAAAAATAATATTTTTTTGTAAACCGAGATCTTCCGAATATTCCACTACTTGGGTCCAGTTGTAGTGTCCTCTTTCATTTCAATCATCTTCACATAACATTTCAAACACACATCCACATCTACCTTGGCGTTGTGAAGCCCCTCCGGCGAAGGCACATCCGTGCCGTAAAGGACGTGATATAACTCGATGAGTTTCGGATATTTCAAAGATGTTCGTCCGTCTTCCCACACCTTCACGATATTGCAAATCGGGGTCCCGTGTTTCATCGTACAGTATTCGTTAGGTGGGAATACCGTGTTGAACATACGCGCGCGATAGTATTCCACAAGTAGCATATTTTTGTCAAATTCGATATTGTGTGCGACGATTTTACCGCACCGATTGGCGGCATGCTTGAAATCGAACAACGCAACTTCGATAGGAACACCACGAGCACGAGAAAGCTCACTTGTAATTCCGTGGATCGCGGTTGATTCAGGTGAAATCGGAATATGGGTTCCTAAGGATATAATGTAATCCTTCTCTTCTTCAATTTGTTTGGTTTCTTCGTTGTAAATCGCCCAACTCAATTGGATGACATGAGGCCATTTGTCCGTGTGATTTGTTGGAGTATTTTTGGGGGGAAGACCAGTTGTCTCGGTATCGAAAATAAGAACACGCATCGTCTTTTATTCTTTTGCGTATCAGCAATATAAAGAATCACGGTGATTGCTTTATATTGGAATTTGAATATCAATTTTATCAATCGTTATACGAGATTGTTTTACTTGGAGCGAATCGCGCCGACAACAGCCGCAACGGGCTGCAGAGCGGGCACAAAAGGTGCGATAGCGGGAAGCACGCGCTCTACGACCTTGACGACGCCTCCAAGGCGGAGCTTCTTCTCTTCGGGGGTTTCTGCTGAAAAATCCATTATAAAGCTTTTATACTATACTACAATATATTATATTTATGTTATTTTACGCCTAAATAACAAGAAACATACAGTCAAGTCATGATAATCGAAATACTATCATGCTGAACACAACGCGTTTCCAAAGGCAACCACCGCGAGAATACCAAGTACAAGCCCAATATGATAATTATACTGCATTGTGCGATATACCTTCAACCATGCCCGGGTTTCTTCGCCTGACTTCAAATGAAGGACCATCCAATCAGTCTTTGGCGAGAGAATATAATAGAAGTAATTCACACTAAATGATACGGCTGCGACCATACAAAGGACGCCTCCGCGTCCGCCTCCGCCGCCGCCGCCGAGGAAATACTTACGACAACATACCAGCAGTATCATCGAGAGAATGAAGCCTAGGAACAACCCCATAAAATAGATGCCTTGTCTCTCGCGTGTAATCGCGGCATACCGGCGCTGATTGTCGGGTGATAGCTTTGCCACGAACTCTTGAATGACGCCGCCAGAACGATGAGAGAATGCGCAACAGTAGATATTTGCGACGATAAAAATAAACGCGATGACACAGGAGGTGGCACAGACCATGATTTGACGGGATGGTGTCTGATTGATAATATATAATATAAGAAGACTAAAAATTGAAATGTTTTCATTCATCCCGTCATCATGTGTGTATCTATCAAAAGCGTCAATTGTCATGTCTCTCAGTATCGGCGTTCCAACCGCATCATCTATCGGTTCATTCACCGCCGCGAAACAGAATCAAACCACGCTGGAAATGTTACTGAATCTTCAAAAACTTATCGACGAATTCAAGGACAAGGTGAGTGAAATGGATGAAGAAATGAGGACCGTGAAAATCGAGAATGAGCTTTTGAAAAATAAAATAAATGAACTCACGTCGACGTCTTCCTCAGCAACAGCAAAGTCATCACCTTCGCGCAGAGGATTTTTCGGGTATGGCGCGGATGAATTCTAGCTACGCGGTTCGTCCTTTTCTACGCTACGCGAACTCCTTGTCCGCAGTGATGCGGACCGTCCTTTTCTACGCTACGCGAAGGACTTACATATTCCATACGACCTCCTGTGCCACTGTGTAATCCCATGTTCTCGTATACCGTCCAAGTGTTTCTTCGCACCATACCCCTTATTCCCCCGTAACGAATACATTTCATCAAGCACCGGATGTTGGTCGCATAATTTTTCAATATAATCATCGCGTGCGACCTTGGCGAGGATCGACGCAGCCGCAATACACGCGTACGTATTATCACCACCTTCAACGCATACATGCGTATATGTTTCCGTCTCATCTCTTTCTTGATTGTAATGTATCAAAGGAATGAAGTCGTTGCCGTCAATAAGGAGAAGATAGTCAGTGTATGTAGGAACCGGCCGACCCTTTTGTTCCATTTCTTCGATGTGACTTTCAATCGCGTTTTTAATCGCTTTTCTCATACACTGGAGCGTCGCGCGTCGAATATTCATCGCATCGATAACGTCCGCCTCTTCATACGAAATTGCCCACCCCACAGCATGTTCCTTGATATAGTCGGATGCCTCTCGTATTTTTTTATCAGAACTGAACTTTTTGCTGTCTTTTAGAAGGGAGAAATCGAATGATGAGACGGGATGAGGAAGTATAACCGCAGCAGTATAAACACGGCCAAATAAAGGACCGCGTCCTGCTTCATCCACCCCAACTTCGTATATATGTGTTGCACACGAGTCTTCCGGGACAATATACGAAGTGGCGAGACTTTTGGTCGGCGTCGTGTTCTTTCTTTGTTTTTTTGTAAGGATTACCACCTCCTCCTCCTCGTTCGGTGATTGTATTCGTTTTTTGTCTCCTTGATCTTCGCTCATTCGATTACAGTTATCGTTTATTAGTATTTTTCATTCAATTCTTTTGATTCAAATACTTTTCATGTATTATCATCATAATGGGCTAGATTGTAAAATATTGTCTATAATAATATTATACGAGGATACGATATGCAACTTACGAAAGTTCATCTGTTTCTTATTTTAATATTTTCACTCATTCTTGCGTCTAGTTTAGGCAACTATGTTCGTGACGGATTCACTACTACCAAACCTAGCGATATACCGGACCCCTTAAAGCCAGTCGCCACAAAAGACTTGCCATCAAATACACAACTTCCCACAACGACCAAGTATGACCCAAATATTAACGGCGGTGTAAGTGCGTCATCTCTTGGCACACCTGTTGGCGCTTTCTCACCGAGCACATTCCCGTTGAATGCTCCCGGTGGCATTCCTGGCATGAATAGCGTGAGCGGCAACGACCAATCAAGCAGCGGCGGCTCAGGAGCGAGCGGCGGCGACGGACACAAATGCCCACCTTGCCCTGCTTGTGCGCGTTGCCCTGAACCAGCGTTCGAATGTAAGAAAGTGCCGAATTATTCTCGGTCAGAGGATATCAACGCGCCTCGACCTGTCATGGCTGATTTTAGTCAGTTCGGTATGTAATATCCAATAAAAAATACGGTGTTTTATTTTTTATTAGTAGTAACAAATTGTGTATCATCCCTGAACTCGGTGGTAGTCTTCGCGATGGTATTCGTCGTTGTCGTCGTTGTAGATGATATTCGCGTAATACATCTCTGCTTGTTGGTAAATCTCTCCAAAGTCGTAAACCGGAGGCGGGGGCGGAATCGCGATGACAGCAGGCTCGACGACATGGGCGATGTCGTTGTTTGGATGGTGGTGGTCTTCTGCGCAAATATGCGGTCTGTGTTCGTCAATTGCGTTTGGATTCGCGACATAATGCCAGAGGTCTTCTTGCTCTTGGTCCTCAATATACGAAAACCGCATCGATGTAAAGTCAGGATCCATGAAATAGTCTGTCATGATTTCAAGGGCTTCGTCATCGTCTGCGAGGTATTCAAGGAATTGATACTGTGTTGCCTGTAAAACTACTGCGCGAGTATTTGGGTCAAATAAACGGTTGATGGTTTGGTGCGTGCGGCTGCCTTCGCTGAACTCTTTTTGAATGATATGGCCATCGTAAAACCGATGATGCGGAGTGACATGAACCATCAAGATTGCTCGATGAATATCGCGACGATAGTTTTGTTGCATGATGAGTGATACTTCCATTTGACCGGCAACAGGGACAGTTCCTGTTTCATCTTGTGCGTAATCAATTGCCGCTTCGGCGTATACGCGGAGAATGGGGTCCAACTGTTCGGTGCCGAACAACGCGTTCCAGTCGTCCCAATTATACATTTGAATTGAGCGTATGTGGAGAGTCTGGTTGCCTGTGCGGTAAGCCGCAGTATTGTTAATCATCTGGATTCGGTTGGTATAGCGTTCTTGGACTTGGGGGTTCCGATTCAATTCTTCGATGATGCGTTCATAATCATCCCATACATTCGCAGGCTGGACGGGGGCAGGAACGGGGACGGGGACAGGGGCAGGAACGGGGACGGGAACGGGGACGGCGACGGCGACAGGGGCCTGAGCGTCATGTTGATAATTGACCATCGTGTTATTGTGTATCTTGATTTGTCTGAGATGGTGAGATATTAAAAAAAACATTTCAATTTTTTATTCTTGTAATCTAACACACACACACACAATTATACTACTTATCATTCATTAGTAATCGCTTTTTATCGGCTTCCGCGGTTGGGCCGCGCGACCGTTTTGTATTTCGCGCCAAATGTCAGTAACGTCTCCGGTCGTCGAATGTCATCCACCAATTCACCAAACGAGTTGTAGCTCGGTTTATTCCGGTCGTCGCAAAAACTGCGAGGAATACCAACATTCGGCCTTTTGTAATTCGCGGCGTGGTTCTCATGCATCATGTTCATTACATCGGCGGTTCGTGGAATGTGATGACGATGTTGAAGACACAAAGCGCCGAACACCGGGTGTCTCGACGGAATGTAATTGACGCAACTGTTCAGCGATAATGTCTGAAAGGCGGTAGTGCATCCGATTGTTGGTGCATAATCCATCGTCACCATCGCGGGTTCAATCGCGGCAAAGCCAAGAAATGTAACGTTAGAACCGTCGTTGGCCAGACGCGCCCATGATTCTTTGGTGGTTGTGATGTATTTCACGTAACTCTGTCGCCAGTTATCGAAAATGCGCGCCACCTCGTATTTATACATCAGCGGAACAAGAACGGCGGGTTCCGAAATCAGGGAAAACGCGA
>Ga0078894_10004237_pt1 | contig 10949 bp, 10 predicted proteins | sample LauGreSu1BDMLBSD_2_FD_67506 | JGI IMG/M metagenome (GOLD analysis project Ga0078894, IMG submission 67506) | Freshwater lake microbial communities from Lake Michigan, USA - Su13.BD.MLB.SD (version 4) (version 4) | ecosystem: Environmental > Aquatic > Freshwater > Lake | place: Lake Michigan... | reverse complement strand
ATACACACCTTGATGAAAGAAAGAGTTATCCCAGCTTCTGAAGGAACAAAAACATTCGTTTTGGTTATTGATAATTTGCGTTTTGATCAATGGAAAGTATTGCAGCCTGCGTTTTCAAAATATTTCAATATTGAATCAGAAGAAATAGTTTATTCAATTCTACCAACTGCTACACATTATGCGAGAAATGCATTTTTTGCAGGTCTTTTGCCAAGTGAAATCGCAAAGAGATTCCCGGATTTATGGAAAAATGAAGAGGATGAAGGTGGAAAAAATATGCATGAAAAAGATTTTCTAGAAGCCAATTTGAAACGATTGGGTAAAAATGTAAAGTGGTCTTACAATAAAATTACAAATCTAGATGCTGGTAGAAAGTTAGCTGACAATTTCAATCAATTAAAAGATAATGAAATCAATTTTATCGTCTACAATTTTGTTGATATGCTATCGCATGCTCGCACTGAAATGGAAGTAATCCGTGAATTAGCATCTGACGAAGCGGCTTACAGGTCATTAACTGTTTCATGGTATGAGCATTCTCCTTTGCATGAGATTGTGAAGAAAATTGCTGAATGTGGAGCAAAACTTTTGATTACAACTGATCACGGAACCGTAAAAGTTAACTCTCCAGTGAAGATCGTTGGCGAGCGTTCAACGAATTCTAATTTGCGCTATAAAGTGGGGCGTGGCATGTCTTACAATGAAAAAGATGTTTTTCGAATTGCTGATCCGCAGGAAGGATTCCTTCCAAAAACGAAAATGTCGAGTGAATATGTTTTTGCGAAAGGTGAAGACTATTTCGTTTATCCAAACAACTACAATCATTTCGTAAATTACTATGGAAATACGTTTCAGCATGGTGGAATTTCACTTGAGGAAATACTAATTCCATTTATTGAAATGAAAGCGAAAAAGTGATTAAAAAAATTCATTAACTTTCCTTAAGTTTGTTGCTTCCAATCAACAAAAATGACGATTCAAATTGCGGATATTACTGATATTCATCGCAGTGCAAAAGAATTTCTCGATCAAATAGGTGATAATCGTGTGTTCTGTTTTGATGCGGAGATGGGCACAGGAAAAACTACCTTTATTACTGCAGTTCTTGCCGCGATGGGCATTGATAATATTGAAGGTTCCCCAACCTATTCTTTAGTAAATACCTACGACAGTCAAATGTTTGGAAGAGTTTATCATTTTGATGTCTACCGATTGAAAAATGAATCTGAAGCTTATGATATTGGAATAGAAGAAATGCTCTATGGTGAAGGTATTTGTTTCATTGAATGGCCAGAAAAAATCAAGAATTTAATCCCAGATAACGCTATTTGGGTGTATATTCGTAGAAACGAAGATAATTCCCGCACACTAACAATTCAAGAATGATCACAGATCCGGAAATACTTAAAAAACTGATTGAACAAGGCAGTCTCCTTCCAAAAGAAGAAATGCTTGAAATAGGGAGGAAAAAAGGAAGTTTGTTCATCGGGATTCCTAAAGAAACATCTTTTCAAGAACGAAGAGTTGCGTTGGTGCCTGTAGCAGTATCTGTGTTAGTTGCCAATGGTCATCGTGTGCGTGTTGAATCTAAAAGTGGTGAATTAGCGAGCTTTTCGGACCGTGACTATAGTGAAGCAGGAGCCGAAATTTGTTATGATCCCAGAGAGGTTTTTGAATGTGATATTATTTTTAAAGTCGCGCCTCCGTCAGAAGAAGAGGTTGAGATGATGCCCGGAGGTCAAACTTTGATTTCTGCCTTACAATTATCTGTTCAGCCAAAAGCAATTCTTCAAAAATTGATGCAGAAGAAGGTTACAGCTGTTGCATGGGACTATATTAGGGACGAAGCAGGAGTATTTCCAGTTGTACGAACAATGGGTGAAATTGCAGGTACAACATCTGTATTAATTGCAGGTGAATTACTTTCTTCTTTTCCTGATGGGAAAGGAGTAATGCTAGGCGGAGTTGCTGGTGTGACACCTACAGAAGTAGTTGTTATTGGCGCGGGAACAGTAGGGGAGTATGCGATTCGTTCAGCGCTTGGACTAGGCGCTGCAGTTAAGGTTTTTGATAATTCACTCTCTCGATTGCGACGTTTGCAAAACGATCTTGGTCAAAGAATATATACATCTGTATTGAATCCAAAGGTACTAGGGAAAGCATTGCGACGCGCGGATGTTGTCATTGGTGCATTGCGTGCGCCTTTAGGTCGAACACCTTGCGTTGTTACGGAGGAAATGATTGAATCTATGAAAGTGGGGTCAGTGGTTGTGGATGTGAGCATTGACCAAGGAGGTTGCTTCGAGACTTCACATGTTACAAATCATAAAGAACCAACTTTCGTGAAGCACGGTGTGATTCATTATTGTGTTCCAAATATTGCTTCAAGAGTTTCTAGAACGGCATCTTTTGCGCTTTCTAATATCTTTTTACCAATCCTTTTGGATATGGGTGATCAGGGCGGTTGTAGGGATTTGATTAAAAATGATATTGGTTTCAGGGGTGGTGTGTATATATACAGGGGTACGCTCACAAGTGAGGTGTTGGGTAAGGTTTTTGACTTGAAATATAAGGATATAGAATTACTTATTCTAGGTATTTAATAGCATGCTTGCTCTTTCTGTATCAGTATATTTATTGCTCACAGTATTTATCGGGTATCTTGCTTCTCGAAAAATAAAAAATGCTTCTGATTTTGCAGTTGCGGGAAGAAAACTTCCTTTTTTAATGTCTTCTGCGGCCTTGTTTGCAACATGGTTTGGAAGTGAAACAATTCTTGGTTCCACTGAAGAGTTTTTAAAAGAAGGATTGATTGGCGTCATTGAAGAGCCTTTAGGCGCGGCGCTTTGCTTGATAATCGTTGGTTTGTTTTATGCTCGACGAATGTATAGAACAAATGCGATCACTTTTTCAGATGTATTTGCTGAGAGATTTGGAAAAAAAGCAGAATTGATGAGTGCATTCGTTATGATTCCGAGTTTTTTTAGTTGGATTGCAGCCCAGTTTATTGCTTTGGCAATGCTGTTTCAAGTGCTATTTGGTGTCTCTTTTATTGAAGGTTTATTAATTGGTTCTGTATTAGTGGTGGTATATACCACCTTGGGAGGAATGTGGGCCGTTTCAGTCACAGATACCATTCAAACAGTTGTTATTATACTCGGGCTTTTGTTCATTCTGTTTCTTTTTTTGTGGGAAACAGATATAAATAAAGTTATCGAAAGTACCCCGAAAGGGTATTTTCATCTTATCGACACGAATCGAGTTACTTGGATTGAGTGGTTTGGTGCATGGTGCACCGTAGGTTTGGGGTCAATTGCATCTCAAGATATTTTCCAACGCGTCATTTCATCAAAAAACGAGAAAGTAGCGATGTATTCTGCTGTAAGTTCCGGTATTTTGTATTTGGTTATTGGTATTGTTCCTTTACTGATTGTTTTAATTGGAAGATTTCTATATCCAACTTTTTATCATCACAATCAAGGAAATTTTATTTCCGCATTAATTATGATGAAAACGCCTGTTTTTGTTCAGGTTATTTACTTTGGTGCGCTTATTTCAGCGCTGCTAAGCACTGCATCTGGAGCAATATTGGCACCTGCAACAGTATTGGCAGAAAATGTTATCAGAAGGTTTTATCCTAATTATGATTTGTTGAGAATCATGAGGTGGAGTGTTGTTGGAATAGCATTTGTTTCGGTATTTATTTCTTTGTCGAACAAAAGCATTTTTGAATTGGCAGGACTTGCATCTGCTTTTAGTTTGGTATCTGTCTTTATTCCTTTTACTGCAACCTTGTTTTATAAAGGAACGACTTCTTCTGGGGTCATTTTGGCCATGATTATTGGAATCACCGGTTGGTCCATTGCTGAATTTTTTAATACTGAATTTCCTTCATTTTTTATTGGAATGGGATGCTCCATCGCTGGGTTGATGATTGGAATATTTTATGACCGCACAATCAAAATTCAGAGTTGATGTTTCAACCTCTTGCACTTCCTCAAGCTGAATTGCGGCTTATTCGCAAAGGAAATGGAATTCAAGTATGGTGTGTACTGAGAAAAAAATTTCTTGTATTGACACCGGAGGAGTGGGTGCGTCAACATTTGATCCATTTTTTAATATATCATCAAGGCTATCCTCAGGGAAGGATGGCTTCGGAATATGCAATCGCTTATAATGGAATGTCAAAACGATGTGACCTTGTTGTGTTTAATGCCGAAGGAAAGCCAAAAATGATTTTTGAATGCAAGGCTCCTGAAGTGCAATTGTCTAACAAAACGGTATTCCAAATCGCGCAGTACAATCGAGTGCTTCAAGTCGAATGTTTAGTGATTTCCAATGGGAATCAACATTTCAATTGCACATTAAACGAGGATGTATCATTGAGCTCAATGCAAAATGGCATCCCTTCTTGGCAGGAAAATTAGCGGGTCTCTAATTTAAAATCAGAGGTTTTGTGAAAAGTCAGTTCTGGATAATCTTGTTCAGCCATATTGAGCAAGAATTGTGTCTCAGCTAAGAATACCAGATTATCGTCTTTGTCTTTTGCAAGGTAATTTCCTTTTGCCTTGATGAAGGAGTCTAGTTGCGTTTTATTGTCCGTGGTCACCCAGCAAGCCTTGAAATAATTCTTAGGTGCAAATCGACAATTTGCGCCATATTCATTGATCAATCTATGTTGAATGACCTCAAATTGAAGCTGACCAACTGTCCCGACAATTTTTCTATTACCAGGTTGCATAATAAACATTTGTGCTACACCTTCATCCGTCAATTGGTGAATGCCTTTATCGAGTTGTTTAGATTTCAATGGATCTAAATTTTCCAATTCCATAAAGATTTCGGGAGAGAACGAAGGAATACCCTTGTACATCATTTTTTCTCCTTCTGTCAGTGTATCCCCAATTTTAAAATTCCCAGTATCGTATAATCCAACTACATCTCCAGGGAAAGCTTCATCGATAACACTTTTGTCCTGAGCCATAAAGGATGTCGGGTTTGGGAATTTGAAGTTTTTATCTAAACGCACATGATGATAAAATTTATTTCGCTCAAATTTTCCGGAAACAATGCGTAAAAAGGCAATTCGATCGCGGTGTTTGGGATCTAAATTGGCATGAATTTTAAAAACAAAACCTGAAAACTTTGAATCACCTGGTTCAACGTATCGAGCGTCTGATTCTCTTCCAATTGGAGAAGGAGAAATTTCAATGAATGTGTCCAGTAGTTCCTGAACACCGAAATTGTTTACAGCAGAACCAAAAAAAACAGGTGCTACTTTTCCTTCAAGGTAAGCTTCGCGATTGAAATTATCATATACTCCATCAATGATATCCAATTCCTCCCTTAATTCATCTGCAAAAGCATCGCCAACAATATCATTGAGTTGCGGATCGTTCAAGTCTTTTATGGATACAATTTCTTCTTCGCGTTTTGTTTTGTTCGCTTGAAAAAGATTGAGGTTTTGCTCATAGATATTATAAACACCTTTAAAGCGATCACCCATACCAATTGGCCACGTGAGTGGTCTAACTTTAATGTCAAGTTTATCTTCAAGTTCATCTAACAATGTAAACGCATCTTTACCTTCTCGGTCCATTTTGTTGACGAAAATAATTACAGGAGTATTGCGCATGCGACAAACCTCCATCAATTTTTCCGTTTGTGATTCAACTCCATTTGCGCAGTCAATAACAAGAATTACACTGTCCACGGCAGTCAAGGTGCGGTAGGTGTCTTCCGCGAAATCCTTGTGACCAGGAGTATCCAGAATATTAACTTGTTTGCCGCCATACTCAAAAGCCATTACGGATGTAGCCACAGATATACCTCTTTGTTTTTCAATTTCCATGAAATCCGAAGTGGCTGTTTTTTTGATTTTATTGTTTTTTACGGCGCCTGCAGTTTGAATTGCACCACCAAAAAGTAGCAATTTCTCTGTTAACGTTGTTTTACCTGCATCGGGGTGAGCAATAATCCCAAATGTTCGGCGCTTTTCGATCGATTCGCTGTTTTTCATCTTGAAAGACAAAGTTTAATAAATTAAAAAAAGGAATCCGAATTGGATTCCTTTAAAATCTGGGAGGAAGATGGGGCTCGAACCCACGACCCTCGGTACCACAAACCGATGCTCTAACCAACTGAGCTACAACCTCCATTTTTAGATGGTGCAAATATAGCTAAATTCTGATTTTATCAAACAAAGAAGTGACAATTTTTTTTATTTTTAGACTATATTTAAAGACTACTTAATCACCATTTACACGTTTTAGTTTGAAAACAAAAGAACTTCTAATCAAAGAATTCGAGCACAGGTTGTTCAACGAGTCGTATGAGAGAATATTTAAATGCCTTTCCATGATTGAAGAAAGGGATTTGTGGCGTTCACCCGTTTCGACAATACCTCCAATTGGAAACTTAATTTTGCACCTATGTGGCAATGCACGACAATGGATTTTATCTGGATTAGGAGATAAATTAGATAACCGAGACAGGGATCAGGAATTTGTTATTCAAACCAATATTAAAAAGTCAGAATTAATTTTTTTACTGCAGAATTTGAGAGTGAACTTGCGTCAAACAATTCTAGACATTGATCCAAAAGTGTTAGAAAAAAACCATTCAATTCAAGGATTCGAAGTCACGGGTTTTTCCATGCTAATTCATGTCATTGAGCATTTCTCCTACCATACCGGACAAATTACTACCCTGACCAAATGGTTAACGAATAAGGAAACTGATTTTTATGGTGACATTGATTTAAATCAATTGAACAAACTCAATTAAGGTTCATTAAAAAGAATGATTTGTTGATAAGTCAATGCCTCGTTTCGTGTAAAAAGCACTCTTACACTTAATTTTGTAAAAACATCTTGAAAATGCTTAAAATCGGTGTATTTGGTGCAGGCCATTTGGGAAAAATCCATTTGCGTCTTTTGAAGGAGCTTAAACATGAATTTGAGCTCGTTGGTTTTTTTGATCCGAATGATGCTGCAGCTGAGCAGATTGTCAAAGAATTTGAAATAAAAAGATACACTCAAGTATCTGACCTGATTGAACTTGTTGACTGCGTAGATGTTGTTACTCCAACTATTGCCCATTTTGATATTGCTTCGCAAGCACTGAGAAAAAGTAAACACGTTTTTATAGAAAAGCCTGTCACTGAAACCTTGGAGGAAGCAAGGGCATTAATGGAGCTTGCGCGAGAAGCGAATGTTAAGGTCCAAGTTGGACATGTTGAACGATTTAATCCGGCTTTTCAGGCAGCTATTCCTTATTTCAAAAAAACGATGTTCATTGAAACTCATCGTTTAGCCCAGTTCAATCCGCGTGGTACAGATGTACCAGTCGTGTTGGATCTTATGATTCATGATTTGGATATTATTCTGACTGTTGTAAATTCAGGGGTTAAACGTGTTTCTGCATCGGGTGTAGCTGTGGTAAGTGATACCCCAGATATTACAAACGCACGAATTGAATTTGACAATGGCTGTGTTGCCAACTTAACTGCGTCTCGTATTTCAATGAAAAATATGCGTAAATCGCGTTTCTTTCAAAAGGATGCCTATATCAGTGTTGACTTTTTAACGAAGGAACTTGAGGTTGTAAGGATGGAAGATGTTGATGGTGAGCCAAATCCATTGGATATAGTGTTTGATCTTGGCGCAGGCAAGCCTGTGAAAAAAATATTCTTTGACAAACCTGAAATTAATGAGGTAAATGCAATTAAAGAAGAGTTGAGAACATTCCACGAAGCAATTGTTCAAGACAAAATGCCCGTTGTTCCGCTAGAAGATGGTTTTAGAGCATTAGACGTGGCGCAAAAGATCATGGAAAAGTTAAAAATGTCCTCCTCTGTAACCATTGACAATAATTAAAAAAAGACAGCGTTAAAAGATTGCTTATGAGAATTTTTGTCTGCTTTTTGACCGTTTTTCTATTGTTTACATCTTGTGTGAAAAACAATCCTGATCCTGCTTGGTTGGAAGTAAAAGAATGGACACTTCAAGCTAATCCTGATTTAGTCAATATAGAAGGGGAGTTAAGTCATAATTTTTCAGATGCATGGGTTTTTGTCAATGACAAGGTTATAGGTGTTTTTGAAGTCCCATTTAAAATTCCCATTCTACAAAGTGGAAACTGCAATATCAAGCTCTATCCAGCTGTGAGAAATAACGGAATTTCGGGTACTAAAAAGATTTACCCTTTCGTAGAGAAATTTGAGATTAATACTGAACTTATTCAAAATAAAACACTTACAATTGAGCCGGTGACTAAGTACAGCAGCTATGCGCAATTTTGGATTGAAGACTTTGAAGATGCCGCTTTGAAGATCAATACAGATGCTACTTCTGCAGACACGATGATTGTTGGGAATGATCCTCAAATAATGAAATGGAATCGATACGGTATCGTTACATTAAATAATATTGATACAAATTGGGTAGCATACACTACTGATGAATTAGCTCTTCCCAAAGGACAAGAGGTTTATTGGGAAATTGATTATTACAATACGAATGCTGTGACTACGGGTGTTATCGCTTTATCAAATAGTTCTGCGCCTAAAAACAATGAATACATACGTTTAAATGCTCAAAATCCATCTTCAGTGAAATGGAAGAAAGTCTATCTTGATTTAAAAGAAATTGTAACTAATTCTTCGGGGTCAAATTCTTTTCTGATGTCCTTCCAATCAAAGCTAGACGATGGCGATAGTGAAGGTATAATTGTTATTGACAACATAAAAGTGATCCATTTTTGATCATGCAGCATCGAACATTGGTTTATCTACTCGTTGTAATGGATTGGCTATTTGCCACCTTAAGTTGGATGCTGTTTTATTTTTTTCGAAAAGTTGGGATTGAGAATGTCGAATTCAACATCAATGAATCTTTTTATGCTGGTGTTGTAATTGTTCCATTACTTTGGGTATTGCTTTTTTTCTTGCAGGGTACGTACCATGATGTGAAGAGATTATATAGAATTAAAGTTTTCAACTTGACTTTTCTCGCATCTCTCATTGGATCTTTGATCATCTTTTTTACCTTATTGCTCGATGATGAAATAAATGGTTATCAGCAGTATTACCGGTCTGTAATTCTTTTGTTTGTTACCTATTTCACTTTGACGTTTGTCCCACGCTTGATTTTTGTTTCAATAGTTGTTGCGCGCATTCACTCTGGAAAATATGCTTTTCCTACGCTTTTAATTGGCGGAAGTGATAAGGCAGTTGAAATTTTCAATGAAATAAACAGTTTGCCAAAAGGAATTCATCGTTTCATAGGTTTTGTTAACATAAATGGAGTGGATAGGCAGCTCGAGGAAAAACTAAACTACCTCGGTCATGTCAATGATTTGGATGCTGTCTTAAGGGAAAATAATGTAGAAGAGGTTATCATTGCTCTTGAAAGTACAGAACACGCTAAATTAAAATCAATTGTCACGCGCATAGAGGGCAGCAACATTCGTATCAAGATCTTACCCGATATGTATGATATTTTGTCTGGTTCAGTAAAAATGAATAACATCTTTGGAGCCTTGCTTATTGAAGTTAATTCGGATGGAATGCCTGTTTGGCAGCAAGCAATTAAGCGGTTTATGGATGTTGTGTTATCGATTCTAGCTTTCTTGTTATTGATGCCATTGTATTTAATTCTTGCAATTGGCGTAAAAGCGTCATCACCCGGACCTATATTTTTTCTTCAGGAAAGAATAGGAATTAATGGACGTGTTTTCAAGATTATAAAGTTCCGTACGATGTATGTTGACTCCGAAAAACATGGGCCGCAGCTCTCATCTGCTCACGATCCTCGTATAACACGAATAGGCCGGTTTATGCGTAAACTGCGTTTGGATGAATTTCCTCAGTTTGTAAATGTGATTTTAGGCGAGATGTCTTTAGTTGGACCGCGCCCGGAACGACAATTTTACATCGACCAAATTGCTACGATTGAACCACAATTTTTGCACTTGACTAAGGTTCGCCCTGGAATTACTTCATGGGGCCAAGTAAAATATGGATATGCTGAAAATGTTGATCAAATGCTTCAGCGTATGAAATTCGATTTGCTTTATCTTAAAAACAGAACCTTAGCGCTTGATTTTAAGATCATGCTATACACGATTCTAATTGTATTGAAAGCGAAAGGGAAATGATTATTTTACGCTGAAAGAAAACATTTTTTCTGAGCCAATGTAGCCCTCTAGTCGGTCTCCAATTTTTATTGGGCCAACACCTGACGGAGTTCCTGTATAGATGAGATCCCCTGTCTTCAGTGTCATGAATTTAGAAACGTAAGCAATGATTTGATCAGCACTGAAAATCATGTCTGCAGTATGTCCTTTTTGCACTGAAACACCATTTTGAGTTAATTCGAAATGCAAATCAGACAAATTCAACTGGTCAACTGAAATAAATTTATTCGAAATAGGAGCACTGTGTTCAAAGGCCTTGGCAATTTCCCATGGCAATCCTTTTTCTTTGCATTTTGCTTGCAAGTCACGTGCTGTAAAATCAATGCCTAAAGTAACACTTGAATAATATTTCGATGCGAATTTCTCTGCTATGTTTTTACCAACTTTATCAATTCGAATGACGAGTTCACATTCATAATGCAGATCTGATGTGAAATCTGGGAAGTAAAAATCTTGACCATCCTTTAAAATCGCTGTATCTGGCTTCATAAAAAAAACAGGTTCTGTAGGAACCTCTGCTTTCATTTCTTTCGCGTGGTCGGCATAATTTCGTCCAATACAGATAATCTTCATAGTTATTTGAATTTGTTCTTCAGGGCTTCGAGTTTATCTTGTAGATTTTGACTTTCTATATTTTTGAGATTGTCACGTTCTGCTTTGATCTTCTCCATTTCTTTTTTTAGGCATTGCTTTGTGTAAAGCGGAAAATCAGCATCTAGCATCCAACCATAATAACCAGGTTCGGAAGACAT
>Ga0078894_10004236_pt1 | contig 10950 bp, 11 predicted proteins | sample LauGreSu1BDMLBSD_2_FD_67506 | JGI IMG/M metagenome (GOLD analysis project Ga0078894, IMG submission 67506) | Freshwater lake microbial communities from Lake Michigan, USA - Su13.BD.MLB.SD (version 4) (version 4) | ecosystem: Environmental > Aquatic > Freshwater > Lake | place: Lake Michigan... | reverse complement strand
AACGTTATAGAGTATATAAAATAGATCAAGATCAGTCGTAATTTTTCTTTTTCGTACAGGAGGTAGGCTGACGTAAAGGAGAGAATGAGTAGGCCGATAAAGAGCAAAGTTACATCTCGTTTGTTATTATCTTGTATAAAGAAATGACGTTTCAAGATATTGCACAAGTATAATTTTCCCAAGAGGTGTGTGAAGGCGTTGAAAGCAAAAAATGTTTTTCTTGAAGCTGTTTCTTTTTGAAGTTTTTTGAAGACGATACTAAATATAATAAATTCAATGAAGATTGCAAAATAAACTGGGACGATTAAAATGTATCTACAATAGCTGTCTCTTAGATTTTTTGAAAGAAAAGGCTTAATGACGTCTGGTAGATAATTGTCGTTGCAAATGATCTTTAGTTGGTTTGACATCTTATAAATTTTTGATATATTTATAAGATAACAAGATCGGATTTCATAATATAAATCCAAGATATAATGTCCACTGCAGATGAGTTTATTGCTATGCTTGACCAGCTTGACGGTGCTAAAGATGCCGTTCCTATTTTAGAAATTTGTGATCTCAATCTCACCACATCCAAGTTTAAAAAAGAAAGCAAAGACACAAAGTACATCAAAACATTGCTATACACATGCGACAAGTACGACATCTACCTCATCGAGTGGGGCAAACACGCGTCGACTGAATTCCACGACCATGCTTCAAGGGGATGTGCTATGAAAGTTCTGAGGGGAACTCTTTTGGAGCAGAAAATTTCATTCGCGGCTGGAAAAACGAATACTATTCTTTTCACCAACAACGTGTCGTACATAGATGATGAAATCGGTTTCCATAAAATAAAAACAATCGGCAACGAGACTGCTCTCTCTCTTCATGTTTACTTTCCAAGCAACCACCAGACTACTTACTTCTCCTCTACATGAAACTCAACATCTTCGGGTAGCGGCTCAATGGTCGAAAGAGGAGGCTGCTCCGTGATTGCGACAGGCGTGGACACGGGCGTAGACATCGGGGTTTGGATCACTTCTTCAGATGGAGGCAGGTTTGTCATGACATTGGAGATGATGTTTTGAATATCTGGCATCTTGTTCTCCGGGTCGTTCGCTTTCATAGACGAAAACATCGTCTGCGTCGCTCCCATCAGCTCAGAAATGTCAACGTTCTGATCTTTCAATCCAGACGACACCTGGCCTAAAAGCTTCGTAAACACCCCTGATGACATGATGTTCGTAATTAACTTCATCGGATCTCCTCCGCTTTCATTCAATGCTCCTGATTGGCCAATTTCGGACTGGATAGAGCCCATCAGATTTTGGATCAGACCGAACGCATTACCCGCGCCATGCATTGGTGGCGTAGATACGATGTTTGCACTTTTGTTTTGGGGTTTGCGCATGCGCTTTTTTAAGATTTCCTTGGTTTTGTTTTCAGGATCAATAATCGCACTAATCGCCAACATATGGTTCCAAATGGCTTCGGTCGTCTCGGTATCGTTTTCGTCGTCTGACAAAATCACCTTCAAATCAACAAACACCCTCGCCGAATACTCTATCCGTCCTTCCAGTTTCGTCCGCTGTCGGTTCTTGATTGGGTCTCGGTTTTCAATGCAAAACGCCTTGAATGTTTCAATATGCTTAATGATTGCACTTTCGTGGTTGAGCGTAGTCTTGCTGATGAGACGCTTGTATAGTTTCAATGCGTGGTGCTTGTTCTCAAAAAGAGAACCCAGTTCATCAATAAATGACGAAATGGCCCTGAACGCGATCAAATCTTTATCTGTTATAGTAGAAGACGACATGTAATTTTACTTTAGTTTTACATGCGATTTAAATAAGTTTATTATTCCAGAAACAAAATAAATATAAATCATTTCTGTGTATACTATATATAAACTCACTTACATATATATACATATATAAAGAAGAAAAAAGAATGTATGCTTTGATTTTTTTGCTCTCTGCTGGAAGCGTCGCTTTCGTCGGAAATTGTATCAAAAACAAATTTCACGCTAGAAGACAACTTCGCTTCTGCACAAGTGTGCCTATCAATGAACCATTAATCAATTCGGACTACGATTACTCTCGTCTTGAGACTGATGGCAAATCTCGTCTACCAATTTGAAATTTTAATTTACTTTTTCTCTCTTTCTCTATTTCTTTTTTTTTTGAAAAAAAGGGGATGATAAGTCGAGAAAAAGTAAAAAACAAAAACTTAAAAAATAAAAGACCTATTTTTCAAGTTAGTAATATTGTTACATATAATACTTATGTCAGAAAAATTTATTCGAGGAAAATTTATTCGAGGACTTCGTCCTTACGGACTTTCTTACAAAGATGTTAAAAAATGGAAATATTGTGGTGGAAATAAAGGCAGACATCTGACGAAATTTCGCATTTCTTGTAGAGGCGAAGATCTACCGTCGGTCAGCGAAGAGTGTGTTTGTGGAAAAAAAATAACAGAAAATCTGTACATTACCGACGCCAAAGATGAAAATATACTAGTTTTAGGCCCGTGTTGTATTAAACTATACGACGTTCCTAAATGGAGACGACATTGTACAAAATGTGGAAAATGGCAGACAAGTGTAACAGGCAACCTTTGTAAACCCTGCAATAGTAAATTGGTCAAAAACCAAAAGGATAAAATTGCGAAAGAAATGGTTCCTGCAAGTCAGAATATGATTTCCACTCCTACTCCGACGATATCAAGGTTATCTCAAAAGCTAGAAACGGATAAAATGGAAACAGAAAAGGTCAAAATTGCGAAAGAAATGGTTCCTGCAAGTCAGAATATGATTTCCACTCCTACTCCGACGATATCAAGGTTATCTCAAAAGCTAGAAACGAATAAAATGGAAACAGAAAAGGATAAAATTGCGAAAGAAATGGTTCCTGCAAGTCAGAATATGATTTCCACTCCTACCCCGACGATATCAAAGTTATCTCAAAAATTAGAAGAGTGTAGTTTGGAAAGTCTAAAAATTTTGGCCAAAAATAAAAAAATCACAACCAGCATTCTAATCACAGCTACTTGTGAAGAGCTATTGAAACGATTGCGAGGTGTTGTCGAAGATGCTGATTTTCCGATTATAGATGATGATCGAAAAATTTATGTCAGCGCGCATGCGATAGGGAACTGGAGCGACAGTGCCAAACAACGAGAAAAATTAGGAATGATTTTCGATAAACGATCAAATGTAAGATTATGGTACACGTTAAAAGACAACAAAAATAACAAAGAAATATTCAAATTTTTCCCCAAAATATCCAACTTATCGTCGTAAAGTATGGAAAAAAAAATATTATTTAGTCAATGACACCAATGTCTGTTCCTAGTGTTTGTCGATCCTGAACTATAATACCTTCTCCCCAATACTTGCTGTCTTCGGATGCAGGCTTAGAATGGCTGAGATAGCAAAGTTTGAGGGTACAAAAATTACGGGTCACAATATCCGCCTGTCTCTGTACGTCAGCCGAATTGGCATACTCAATAAGGTTGTCGATGCCGAGTTTAGACACTGCATATGCATGCAGACACAACGCCGCACCTTTCTCAGTGAGATGGTCATAAAAACGGCGTTTTAGATCCTTACCCAATGTCAAACAGTGACCCAAGAAAAGAATGTTAAACCCCAAACTCTCATCCAAAACAGCCTGGAAATCGCTCTCCTCTTTGACATCGGGCATAGCAATGTCGTCTTCAAGAATGAGAGCATACTGAACGCCCAATTGCCGAAGGTGGACCCATAGCGAGTAATGCGAAAGATAACAGGCCAGCTCACGACGGGTAAGGTGGTCAGGGCTGTTTTTTTGGAAAATTTCTTCGTAAATTTCCTTCACGGCATCGTTTGTAGCATCAATTGCAGTCCATTTTTTGGGGTTTTTGACACCGATTTTTGCAAGCTTTTCCAGCGTCGAATTCCATCGGTCAGTTCTCTTGTCGAGATTGATGATCCACACATTTTCAAGCAAGTCCTTCGCTTTGACTGGATACTTGATTTGCGTCCATGTCGAGAGGTGCTTGTCCTTTATTTCTTGCCCTGATTTCTTATTCTTCTCCATCGACTTACAATAGACGTGCCAGTCAAAATCAGCGTAAAGCTTGTTCATCACATTTTTCGGGTTTTGTGGATATCTTACCGGGATAGTCACTTCACCTTTGAGTTCTCCTTCCTTCAGCGGAAAAATGTCACCTCGATCAAACTCAAGGCCATCCACAACAACTACTTTTTCATTCGAAAAGTCGGCTTCAATAACAGTAATAAAACTTTGGTCTTCTTCGGATTTAGAGCTATTTGTAGACAATTTCTTCCTCTTTATCTCTTCTTCATCTACCACAATCGTAAAGTTAGTATTCCATGGCAGTACATCATTCAGTTGGATGAACCCCAATAATGTTTCGTCGTATATAAAGTAATTTTTATATCTTTCCAGCTCTTTCATCACTTTTGTTTTTGTTGTCATCGTCCACCGTTTCTGAAAGAAATGATCGTTATCGTCGTATATTGTCTCACTTTTGTTCTTCTTCTGAGAATAATAAGACATTATAACAAATAAAACCAAAAATGCTAGACCAAAAATTAAAAAATACTTTTGTTGTTTACTAGAGAAGACTGACATACGTTTTATAATTTTTTGTTTTTTTTATTTTTTTTATTTTTTGGTTTTTTGGTTTGGAAAAGACAAAAAATAAAAATAAATTTAGTAGAACCATTTTTGAAAACTAATTTTTTGGTTTTTTGTTTTTTAGTTTCTTTTGTAGTTTGTAAAAAAAGAGAAAAATTAATGTTGTTTGAAAACTAATTTGTTTAATTTTTTTATTTTTTAGTTTTTTTGTAGTTTGTAAAAAAAAGAAAAAATAAATTTAGTAGAACCATTTTTGAAAACTAATTTTTTTATTTTTTGTTTTTAGTTTCTTTTGTAGTTTGTAAAAAAAGAAAAAAATTAATGTTGTTTGAAAACTAATTTTTTTGTTTTTTATTTTTGGTTTCTCTTGTAGTTTGTAAAAAAAAGAAAAAATAAATTTAGTAGAACCATTTTTGAAAACTAATTTTTTATATTTTTAGTTTCTCTTGTAGTTTGTAAAAAAAAGAAAAAATAAATTTAGTAGAACCATTTTTGAAAACTAATTTTTTATATTTTTAGTTTCTTTTGTAGTTTGTAAAAAAAAAAGAAAAACAATTAATGTTGTTTGAAAACCTGTTTGAGAACTAAATCCACGCTAAAATTTTTCTTTAGGGTAGAAAACAATTAAAAAATTAATTTACTAAAAAACTTTTTGAAAGAAAGACTAAAGCCATGCTAAATTTTGCTTTTATATAGAGCTTGAAATACAACAAAGACATACTAACGACTAGTTTTTTTTCAAGATAATGCCTGTTTATTAACCCATTCTCCATCAATAAATTTTTGAAACAATAAAAAGTCATCAATCGCAACAAGGCGCCATTTAGGCTCGTTTTGTTCGTTCAAAAGAACGACTGATTTGGCTTGTTTATCTGATGTTTCTTTAGGGATGACGAATGCTTCTCCGTTGAAAAAGATTTGACCATTGAGATCTAAGTTTCCTTTAAGGTTAAGGTTACCTGAAATGTTAGCGTCGTTCACGGTGTTAATACTTCGTACTGAAATATCACGGACGACCATATCACCAAACTTTGAAACATCTACCATGCTTTTTGTATTTATTTTTATACAGAAGAAAATATAAAAATAAATATATATAATAATATATATTTTATTTTTTTCAGAGAATTGTTAAAGACACGGAAAAAATAAAATGCCACTTGACATAAACACCTTTGAAAGAGCCTGGATCAATGTTTCTGAAAATGTTTCCTCTCCATCAGTCCAATTTACTAAAAAAACAGTTTATGTTATGAAAGATATGAATACGTGTTTTGTGATCGCCGAGCTCGACTTTACAACAAATGCAGAAGTTCAAACCGTAGTCAACATTTCTATACCCTCTCTCGCACCGTCTTATGTTGGCGAGTTTGTTGCATGTGAAAATACAGTATTTGCCCTCAAAAATGACGAGTTCAACACATTTGTGAAAATGACCCTATTGTCCGGCGGCATACTAAAACTGGAAAGCTTTCCGTTCACACCAAATGCCAAGTATGAAATGAATATACAATTTTTCTTTATGCTTAGAAGTGCTGAAAACAATGCAATTTTTTTACAATCTTTGATCAATTAAAAAAATAATTTTACTCTTCTTTCTTCCTTCTTCTTGAAATTATTTTTTAACAAACCTATTTTTATCTTCATGTTCTTCTTTTTTCTCTTTTTTTCCAATCAAACCTATTTTTATCTTCATGTTCTTCTGTTTTTTTTTCGTAAAAAATATTTTTCTCTTTCTTCTTCCAAAATCAAGCTTATCTTTTTCAAAAATCAAAAAAACAGAAAAATATTTTTTACTCTTCCTTTTCCCTTCATTCTCCACAAATCTATTTTTTAATCGTGCTCAAGTTCGTATTGTCACGATTGTGTTGTATGTTTCTAGAGCAGAAGCGACGGTACCTCTGGCCTGGTACTCGTACATGCTCTTTCCCTTGGGAACAATGAGCGTAATATTCAACGGAAGCTGATCGCAAACATAATCACAGTGATTTGTTTCCCGTTTTACAAGAAAAATATTTGATGTATAGGGCATGCTTCTTTTTTGTTCATAATTGAAGGATTTCATGTCAGGATACCGCTCGGACGATGTTCTGGTTTGAAACGAGTTCCACTGCAGCTCTGAAAGCTGCTTCTTGTGTCCGATCATTTCTCTATCTTCAGGTACTGTAGCCACAATGTAACGTTGTTCATTGCAGAGCATACCGTAAACTCGGTTCATATAGATAGCACAGTTGTTTGCAGATTTTGTTTTTACCATTTCCGGATTGTCAAAGTAAGATGCAATCGCCTGTATAGCGCCTTCTACAAAAGGGTTATATGTTTCATCAAGAATGGTGCCGTACTGTGACATATATATTTTTTTTATTCATAAGATAGAAACAAACTTTAAGTAATAAAAATTTTTCTGTTGTACTTCTGAATAAAAAAATTAAAATTAGTTATTTTTTATTTTAATAAAAATGTCAACCGACAAAAACTATTATTTCGTTTTCATCGTCTTCTTTATAATTGTAGCTGTAATTGTGCTTCTCAATAACAAAAAGTTTCTTCGTTTTTGTAAATTGCAAGAGGTTAAAGAGCCCATTTGTATCAAAAAGGTACCCGAGATATTGCAAACGTCGACTGAACAATTACTAACGTCGTCGCCAGTTGTACCCGTCAAAGAGGAATGTATGCTTCTTCATGCAGAAGTTCCGTGTTTTGGGGTGAAGATTAACGAGACTATGCCGAAAATGTCTTGTGGAGAAATGCATGAAAGTGCAGTTCGAGTAAATTATGACACTTAAAAATATTTTTTTGTTTTAATCATCTCTTAATAAATAAATTATAAAATATTAAAATAAACCATGTCATCTTATGAAATCAAAGAAAACTTTTGTCCCGCATGTCTCGCCGCCATTCCTCTCGCTTTTGGCGGCCTTGGTTCTGGTATCAAGGCAGCAACACTGTCTGAAGAAGAAAAGAAAAGAAATAAGCAAAAAACGATCATTTGGATCATCATTTCCGTTATCTCCCTCTATCTCGCTTACTTTTTTTATAAACGAAGCAAATCAGGCAAGTGCAGCACGTTTTCCGGCGCTCAGTCGACATGTTCTCAGCAGCAGCAGTAATCTAAAAAAAAGCGGTGAGGGTTAGCAAACACAATCTATATAAGCAAAAACATGGAATTCTCAGACCAATTCTACAAGATATACACCTCCAATTCTGCATCAGAAAGATTACAAATTTTATCAAAACTGTCTTCTTCATCTCAAAAGAAATTAATCGTCATGCTGCAAACCAACGCCTGTACTACCGGTTACATTGATCTACTGAGATGGCTCAACGAAACATTCAACTGTCTTCTGCAACCAGAATGTGTCGATTTGATTTTTGAACACGGACATCTCGACATCATTCAGTGGGTGTATACAACCAACCCTGCTTCATTGCCAGAAACGTTAGACCTCAAAGTAGATTCTTCAATCGCAAATGGTCACTATGAGTTTGTCAAATGGCTCATCCAGACCAAGAACCTTAAATGCACAGAAAACGCTCTTTTCAGACTGGAAGAAGGAATGTCTAATTCTGTCGACAAGGAAAAGTACAAATTATTGCTCGATTTTCTCACTACAAACTTTGAGTTTTTCACCCCCACATCGGACCGATGCATCCCTTATGTATATTTACATCTAATCGAACTTTCCTGTATTTCTGGAAATATTACTTTGTTGAAGTGGATCCTCTCAAGATTTCCTGATCGCTTTGAAGATGTGTATCGAGATGAAGAAAGAGTTGACACCCTTATTGAAACTGCAACAAGACATTCAAATCTTCATATACTCGAATGGATGTATCGTTCGACTGAAGATATTTATGGATACGATGTTTTTGAAAGAAAATATATTTTTAGACACCCTATTCTTCCTCAGTCTTAATATTTTATTTCTACTTTTTTTGAGAAAAAATAAAAAGTAAAAAATATTTTTTCTACTTCAACCTTTCAGCTTTCTACTTTTTTTGAGAAAAAATAAAAAGTAAAAAATATTTTTTCTACTTCAACCTTTCAGCTTTCTACTTTTTTTGAGAAAAAATAATTTACTTTTTATTTTTTCTTCTTCAACCTTTCAGCTTTGTACTTTTTGGAAAAATAAAAACTAAATTATTTTCTCTTCTTCAACCTATCATCTTTCTACTTTTTTGAGAAAAATTAAAAACTAAATTATTTTTTCTTCTTCAACCTTTCAGCTTTGTACTTTTTTGAGAAAAATTAAAAACTAAAATATTTTTTCCACTTCAACCTTTCAGCTTTCTACTTTTTTTGAGAAAAAATAAAAAGTAAAAAATATTTTTTCTTCTTCAACCTTTCAGCGTTGTACTTTTTGGAAAAATAAAAAGTAAATTATTTTTTCTACTTCTACCTTTCAGCTTTCTACTTTTTTGAGAAAAATAAAAACTAAAATATTTTTTCCACTTCAACCTTTCAGCTTTCTACTTTTTTTGAGAAAAAATAAAAAGTAAAAAATATTTTTTCTTCTTCAACCTTTCAGCTTTGTACTTTTTGGAAAAATAAAAACTAAAATATTTTTTCTACTTCAACCTTTCAGCTTTCTACTTTTTTTGAGAAAAAATAAAAAGTAAAAAATATTTTTTCTTCTTCAACCTTTCAGCTTTGTACTTTTTGGAAAAATAAAAACTAAATTATTTTTTCTACTTCAACCTTTCAGCTTTCTACTTTTTTTGAGAAAAAATAAAAAGTAAAAAATATTTTTTCCACTTCAACCTTTCAGCTTTGTACTTTTTGGAAAAATAAAAACTAAAATATTTTTTCTACTTCAACCTTTCAGCTTTCTACTTTTTTTGAGAAAAAATAAAAAGTAAAAAATATTTTTCTTCTTCAACCAAACATCTTTCTACTTTTTTTGAGAAAAAATAAAAACTAAAAAATATTTTTTCTTCTTCAACCAAACATCTTTCTATTTTTTTTTAACCTTTTTTCAACTTTACAAAAAAATATAAGAAATACTAAAAAACATTCTTTTTTAGTATTTTTTTTCAAAACAAGGACCAAGTCAAAAGAATTATAGAAAAGATTTTTTTTTTTATCTAAAAATTTAAGCCAAAAAACACTTCTTCTTATCTCACTGGCTATCAAACATCTGACAAATATAACCGTTCTCACGTCGAAGTTGAAGATTATTGAAAATGACCAAGCCAGACGTCCAACCATCGCATTGCATGAGATCTTCGATCACTCGTTGAGAACCGAAGTAAGGGTGTGAAACAACATGGTTTTCAGTGAAGTTGTGACCCAATGTGCATGCTCTTGTTCCGCAATCGAATTCGATGATGTGATTGTCATCCAAGACAAAATTGTAGACATATTCCATGTTGTCAAGGTTGGTCATGTTTTTGACCACGTTGATGGGAAATTTCCACTCGTCTTCGCCGTTCAGAATGACGGGATGATAAGGGGTAAGAAATGTATTGAAAATGAGACACATCTCCTGGTGAAGAGGATTGACTTTGGTCTTGACAACGCAGCGAACAGTAGAAGTTCGCCCATCACTTGTGGAGAGGATGTGCCCTTTTCTGATGTTTTCAGCCATGACAAGGCCGTTGGGAGTTTTGACTAACGAGTAGCCGCTGAAACAACCAGCTGACGAGTTATGGTAAGAGCTCGCTTGGATGAGCAAGCCGGTGCCGGTGGGAATGGGCATTTCGCAGAAGATTTTGTCTGCTGTTTGTCTGAATTGTATGAAAAAATTTCCAGCAAAGACTTGAACTCCTGGATCTTTGAAGTTGTTACACTGCTGAAAGTTGTACGCGTTCATCAATGATCTGAGGTAATGTCTACCCCATTTCTCTAAATAAGTCGGACTGCTGAACGCTTCCTTGATCTGACCGCCCATGTTCATGTCTCTGATTTCTTGAGAAGGTTCATAGTCGTAGTATAATTTTTGGATCATATCCATGTCACATGGACGAGGAGGCGTACGACTGGTCGAAAGACTGGAGATAAAAATATTGATCTTACGGAATAGTTCTCCGACATGCTTTATTTGGTTGCTATCGTCGATGGCTGCGTTGATCGTTTTGACGATCTCGTTTCTATAGAAATGGCAAATCATCGATGTTAGATCTGCTGTGTTGGCCACTGTGGATGCGCTTCTATTTACGAGTTCTTCGTATACGTCGTCTTTGTTGACTGTTACAACAATTTTGAGATTTTCAAAGTCTTTATTGTTGACATTAAATATGAGATCTCGCGTTTGATCAAAGACGATTGGACCGATTGTATATTTTTCGATGAGAACTTTCCCAATCTCATTCATCACAATCAACT
>Ga0078894_10004234_pt1 | contig 10952 bp, 10 predicted proteins | sample LauGreSu1BDMLBSD_2_FD_67506 | JGI IMG/M metagenome (GOLD analysis project Ga0078894, IMG submission 67506) | Freshwater lake microbial communities from Lake Michigan, USA - Su13.BD.MLB.SD (version 4) (version 4) | ecosystem: Environmental > Aquatic > Freshwater > Lake | place: Lake Michigan... | reverse complement strand
GTCGATCTTGTAGTACGCCGCAATCGGCAACAGCAACGGAATGGTTAGAACCAGGATCGACGCGCCATCCAGGAGACATCCGAGGATAAGAAACACCGGGATCAGCATCAGGAGTACGCCCGTGGCCGAAAGGGGCAGGGCACTGACAAGGCTCACCGCATCGTCGGCGATGCTTGTCATTGCGATATAGGTGCTGAAGACCAACCCACCGACCAGGATGTGCCTGAAGCTTCGGATCATGCGGCAAATGTAGCGCGTGGCGCTACGCGCATCAAAGATGGGCTCCACCTAGTCGCAGGTCATCTGCCGGTTGGGTGGAGTGCGGTACGCGTTCCGCCAACCCATCTTGAGCCATTGATGGCGATGTAGGCGTCTGTTCCCCCGATAGAGCAGGAGGGGCACGTGAATGATCCAACGACGGCAGCACCGTTGAGCGAGGCGGCGATGCGCACCGAGCATCCTCGCCCCCCGTCGACTCGCTGAATGGTGTCGTGCTCCCGGCGCGTGCGCGCACAGCACGCGTTCACCGCGCGGCCAACTGCCGCTCATGGCTCAGGGGACCTTGATCGAGGAACTGCGACAGTCTCGCGAGGTCTGCTTGCTTGACCCCGGCCGCTGCGAAGTGCGCCCGCCAACTGTCGACTTGCCTCGCGATCACACGCACTAGATCCCTGGCCGCCGATTGCTTGAGACCGAAGGCTCGCGCCTGGGACAGCGCGTTGTCCAGGCTCGAGAGAGTCCCGTCGTGGCCGACCTGCAGCGCCTGATAGCCCAGACCCTGCGCGCTGGGTACCAGATCGTAGGCGGGCGAGAGTAGCCAGGACCCATCGGCCTGGCGCAGAAGCGAATGGTTTTTTTCGTGATCGTCGGTGTTGTCGATCAGGATGTTGAACACCATGCGGCGAAAAAGCTGCTCCTGCTGCTGTGCGATGCGATGCGCGGGCGCAAGACGGCGTAGCAACTGCGACAGTTGGGGGTAGCCCGGCGCTTCCCCCGCTGCCCGAAGCACCACTTTTGCCGATGCGGCATGCAGGCGTCGACCCGGCTCGCGATCGAATCGGAGGATCGCCACAGCATGGCGAGTGCCGATCGGCAGGGCCCGCGTTGCGGCCACGTTGATGCCGCAGCGCTCGGCCAGCGTCATCGCGGCGTGCTCGATCAGCTCGGTGTCCAGATCCTCCCCTTCGGAAAATTTCACCAGCCAAGGTTCGCCGTCGATCGTCAGTAGCGATTTCGGCCGCGCGCCGCCCAAAGAAACGCCCGGTTGCAACAATCGACGCTGTAACTCTTGGACCGGTTCGTTCGCCAGGATGCGGCGGACCACCTCGGCCATTTCGATCAGGTTTCCAAGCCCGGGTAGGGGCGCGCCTGGCCACGGATCGTAGTGCTCGGCGGAGCGGCTGACGCCCAGGGCTCCATAGCGATCATCTCCTGCGAACAGCAGATATTCGAGTACGGACAGACGCGGTGAGCGCTCGAATCGCTGGATCACCCGCTCACCCCAGCGGTCGGGGCGCGCGTCGTCGACCGCCCCGGCGGCCGTGTCCTTGTCGCGCGGGACCGCCAGACCCGGACGCAGTGGCAGGTCCGCGCTCAGCTCGAAGCCTTCGGCGAGCCATGCGCGCCCGTACTCGAGCGCGACGGCCCGGTTGCCGTGAACCAGGCTGAGGTTGCCGATGAAGCGAGGCTGGGTCGGGTCGCCCAGCCACCACAGGAACAGGGTATCGACCGGGGTGTAGGTCTCAGTCACGACGGGTTCGCTTGGGCTGATGGCGTTGCTGCGCCTGCCGTACCTCTGCTTCGAGCGCGGCAAGGTCCTCCTTCGGATCGGCGGCGTCTGCGAGGGTGTGATGGCGGTCGATCATCCAGAGCGCCGAGGCCCATACGCCCATGGATACGGTCGGATCGCCGCGCTCCAGGCGCATCAGGGTGGGAATGGAAACCTGTAGCCGGGTGGCCCAGTCTTTGAGCGACTCGCTACGTCGCTTGCGAGCCGTGGCGAGGTCGCCCCCGAGCTTTCGCAGCGCCGATTCGGCGGCGGGAGGAAGGGAGCGCGTGGCAGCAGCGACTTGCGGCATGAACGTATTATTAAATATAAACTTTGTTAAATTCAATAATAGTTTATCAAATGTCGTGTGCTCTGGATTCTCGCTCGAACCACTGACATCCCTGCCAGCCAGTACCGCTGCGATACGCGATCCACGCAGCCCGTTGCATCCCCGACCGTCTCCACACTTCCCCGAGGCCTTTGAACCATGTCGAACGATCTCCCTGAACTGCCGTCAATACCCCTCGGACGCTACCGTCACTACAAGGGCGGCGAGTACGAGGTTCTTGGGGTGGTCAGGCACAGCGAGTCACTGGAGCCGATGGTTCTTTATCGGCCTTTATACAACCGCTCCGGTTGCTGGGTCCGTCCTTTCGGCATGTTCCTTGAGTCGGTGGAGCATGGGGGCAAGTGCCAGCCACGCTTTAGCCTGATCGCTCCCGCGTCGCTTGTTTCCTGAGCGATTGAGACGCAAACGCATCCGCCCACCCGCCCGTCTGCATGCGCATGTCCGGAACCTCAGACCGTCAATCGGCCTTGATACCGGCGTCCTTGATGACCTTGCTGTACTTGGCGATCTCGCTGCTGATAAACGCCCGGAAGTCTGCTGGGCCCATGCCTGAAGCCTCCGAACCAAGTCGAGCCAGGGTCTCCCTGACCTCGGGCCGTGCCAGCGCCTTTTGCACTTCACGGTGAAGAGCGGTGGTGATCTCCAGCGGCGTATTCGCAGGCGCGAGCAGGCCGAACCATGCCAGCGTTTCGTAGCCCTTCACACCAGACTCCTCCAGGGTCGGTACCTCCGGGAGGCTGGTCGGCCGCTTGGCGCTGGTGGCCGCGAGGGCCTTGAGTTTGCCCGCCTTGATCAAGGGCATGACGGATGGGATGTTGATGATCATCGCCTGCACCTGACCCCCGGCTACATCTGCAACGCCGGGCGCGGCGCCCTTGTAGGGCACATGCAGCAGGTCGAGTCTGGCCATGGAGCGCAGCAACTCCACCGACAGGTGCGAGAGGCTGCCGTTGCCTGCTGAAGCGATGGTCATGCGGCCAGGCTGCTCGCGCGCCAGCCGGGCAAAGTCGGCATAGCTGGCCACCGGCACATCGCTGCCCACCACCAGTACGTTGGCAGCTGTGGCGATGAGCGCGACCGGCGAGAAGTCGTTCACAGTGTCATAGGGCAGGCGTGCGTAAAGGCCGGGCGTCACGCCGTGCGAACTGCCATTGCCCAGAAACAGGGTGTAGCCGTCTGACACCGACTTGGCCACCACGGCTGCGCCAATGCTGCCACCTGCCCCGGGCCGGTTTTCAATGACAAAGGGCTGGCCCATCGACTCGCTCATGGACTTGGCCAGCGTGCGGGCCAACAGATCGGAGCCGTCGCCCGCGGTTGACGGCACCACGATTTTGACGGGTCGCGTTGGATATTGCGCGTGAGCCAAGCCGCCGAACAGAACTGCTGCAGCCAGCAGAAAAATTTTCAGTATTGAGCGCATTTCAAGAGGGCCTCCTGCCCGAACGGAACTCCGGTATGTCTGGTCGCGAACCCCACATGCAGAAGGACTCTGGCGAGAACGGGAATTGACGCGGCCGATGTGTGGCTTCCTCGGCTGCGCTGATATGCCGCACGCCAGTGGAGTATTCGTAGACCATGCCGTCCGGTCCCTCGAAGTAGAGGAACACGGCCCCCGAGGTGGCATGCCGGCCCGGACCAAAAACAATCCGCACGCCCTTTTCCTTCAGGAAGTAATACGAGCGCATGATGTCGTCGATATCCTCCACCTGATGATTCACGTGCTGAACCCCGGCGAAGGTAGACGGAAACAGCGCCAGGGTGTGGTGGACCGTATTGATACGCATGAGCGGCGCATCGCCAATCCAGTCGGATGTGCGAGCCGAAAGCACCTGTGACCAGAATGCCTCGTCAGCGGCCGGGTTTCGGGTACGAAGCCCGATGTGGCTGAAGTGGGTGATGCCCGCGTCGCGCGAGAGGAAGGTGCGTGTGCCACTGTGGAAAGGCCGATCGACAACCTCGATGTTGTTGCCGGTGGGGTCCTGGAAACGGATGAATTGCCTGACCCTGCGCTGTGCGCACTCAGTCTCGGTGCCGAGGTGAACAGGGTGTCCGGCGCGTTCGATTTCTGCCGCGATGCTGTCGAAATCGCCGGGATTCCTGAGATCAAAACCGGTGTAGTGCTCGCCTGGATCACCCTCGAAATAGACAAGCGTGTGATCACGTGTATCGCCCCGGACATCGACCTTGTCCGATCGGAAATACGCCATTCCGCCTTCCCGCGCAACGAGTTGCAGGCCAACGATGCTGGTGGCGAACCTGATGGCCGAATCGAGATCGGGCGTACCAAGTCGAACGTATCGGATGTCGTGAAGGTTGACCATGAACGCCCTCCCGGTAAGCGATGCCGATGCGCAACTGGCGGCCGGCGTGCAACGCCGCGATGATAAACCTGTCGTTCGTCATCAGCACACCAGGGCGCAGCGCCTGGTGTTCGGGTAGCGGTCGTCACGGACTCCCGCCAGATCGAAGCGTGTCGATCTGCGCGCGGAGCGCCCCCACCATGATGGGTTTGGCAAGATGTGCGTTCATGCCCGCAGCCATTGCCTGGGCAACGTCGGACTCGAAGGCATAGCCTGTGAGTGCCACGATCCGGGTGGCGCGGTTGGGACCCTGTCCCGCGCGGATCTTGCGACACACATCCAGCCCATTCATCCCAGGCATTTCGATGTCCAGCATGACCAGATCGAAGCGCCTCTGACTCGTCGCGGTCAGCGCAGCAGCGCCGTCAGCCGCCTCGGTGATCCGATGACCGTCTGCGGCAAGCAGACGGTGGAGCAGGTCCCGGTTGAGTGCTACATCATCGACGATCAGGATGTCGAGCGGCTCCCCGCTGAGCGGGGGGGCCTGAGGAGATTGGGTGTTGGGCTTGGGCGCGATCGGTAGGGTGATCACTACCCGAAAGCTCGAGCCTTGTCCTGGCGTAGACACGACGTTTATCGACCCTCCCATGGTGTCAAGCAGGCGTTTGACAATTGCGAGCCCGAGTCCGGTTCCGCCGAATTGGCGATAGACCGACCGATCGCCCTGCACGAAACGCGTGAACAGTCTTGACTGCTGTTCCGTACTTATGCCCGGTCCGGTGTCGGTAACCGAGACCGAAAGCGTGATCCGCCCGTCAGAGCGCGGGTGCGCGACGACGCCCAGGGTGACCGATCCCTCGCGGGTGAATTTCACGGCATTGGAGAGCAGGTTGATGATGACCTGACGAATCCGTGTCGGGTCACCGAGCAGCCAGAGGTCTGGAGGGAATTCGGGGTTCACGTCAAATCGCAGTCCCCGTCTCTGGGTATCGAACCTGAATAGTGCCGAACACGAATCGAGCATTTCCGACAACCCGAAGGGATGACTCTCCAGTGCGAGTTCGCCTGCTTCGATCCGGGAGTGGTCCAGGACATCGTTGAGGAGCGTGGCGAGCATCTCCGCGGTGTCTTTCAAGCGCCTCAGATCAGCTTTCTGAGCCGGGACCTGGACTTCTTCTGAAAGAAGTTGTGCGAGTCCGAGAATTCCATGCAGCGGTGTACGAATTTCATGGCTCACCGAGGCGAGGAAATCTGACTTGGAACGGTTGGCCTCTGCCGCCTGCCGACGGGCCTCGATCAGGTCCGAAACGTCCAGCATCACGCCATCCCAAATGCTGTTGTACGAGTTGACGAGACGCTTCTTGGCCTTGGCTTGCATCTGGCGGACGCGACCATCGCCGCCAGCGATGTTGATCAGCACATCGATCGCGTCGCCTGCCTGGACCTGCTCCCGGATTGACGAGGCCAGCGCTTCGCGGGTCTCAGGAACGATTCTGCTGTTCAGCGCAGCGAATTGCGACGAGTGCAGGCTAGCCCGTGTACCCAGGTAGTGTTCAGCTGATGACGAAAGGTAGGTAAAGGTCCAGTTCCAGTCGGCATCGATACGCGCGGAAAATAGGACACCGGGAAATGAATCGGTGAGACCGCGAAAGCTTAGTTGCAGTTCGTTGAGGGTGATCGCCAACTGGGTTGATTGTGAGCGGATTGACCGGGTGAGGTCGTTGACCGCCAGCCGGACCTGCGTGAATTCCTTTGGCAAGCCAGCGAGCGGGGGGATTTCCTGATGCCCGCGCTGAGCGAGGTTGATGTGCCTGATTAACTCAGTAATGGGTCGGTTCACCGCTTGAATGAGCCAGACAAAGGTGAGCCCGGCGATCAGGGCGATGGCGGCGATCGCTGCGAAAATCGTCGCCCTGGGGGAGGCAATAGTCGAGTCGATGCTGTCTGCCGGGATCTGCACCACGGTGGTCCAATTGAGTTCCCCCGTCACACCCTCAATCGGTTTGTGTCGCGAAAAGCCAATGAGCCAATTCGACGAGTAGCGATCGATGTGGTGGAGCCAGCCGCTTGGGCGACCGTTCTCTCGCACCTTCTGAATGGCTTCGTGTCCGATGCCAGCGCCCATCAGGCGGACGGTATCTTGCGAAATCACTGATTGGAACGCTTGCTCCGAATACCGATGTTCTGACGGTGTCGGGTGTATCAGCCCCTCGAACCAGCGAACGCCCAAATGAGCGACGATGATGCCGATGGTCTCCCCGCGATGATTGATGACCGGGTGAGCGAGATCGATGAATCGCAGCGGCTCGGCAGCCCTCTGTTGCGGCGCGCCTGAATTTGCCCCGGCCCCTGAGCGGTCGGATACCGTGGTCCCCCGGAGTCCAGATTGAAACCAGGGGAGGCTGGCAATGGTTTCACCGACCAGCAGTCCCCCTGTCGCGGCCAGCAGTTTGCCCTCCCGGCTCGCACAGCCTATCCAGGCGTAGCCGGGCATTGAGTTCTGCAGCAGCTCAAGGGCGCGTTGCGGGGAGGTGAGGGCCTCGGTCGGTCCCACGTGGCAAAGGTCGTTCGCTCGCACGACGAGGTGGGTAATCTTGCGCCCAACATCTGTATTGATCCTCTGTGCAAGGGCTTCCGCATGACGGGTGACCTGCTCGCCTCGCTCTAACAACGTCGTTTCACGATGAAGACGCTCGACGACCAGCGTAATCACGACTGCTGAAAGGGCCATGATCAGCGAGAACACAGCAAGACATCTGAAGCCCAGGGACACACCTCGCGTCTGGGTTACTTGCTGACTGGTTCCCCGATCCATCGTATGCTCCCGCAAGAAGAGATTGAGGTCCTACGCGATCCAGGCGCGGCGCTTTAACGCCGCCAGTTGTGAAAGTGACTGATGAACCTACTCAATCAAACGGTGCTTCAGACCCTGCGGGAAGCACTGCCGGCCGATGGCCTGGACGCACTCCTGCAAGCGCTCACGGTTCATGTTATCGCTGATTCGAAAGAACTGACGCGGCGGGCGCAGGCCGGTGATGCTTGCGAAGTCCTGTTGCTGGCCCACCGGCTGGCCGGCATGGCAGCGAATTTCGGATGTGAAGCCCTGGCGGACGCGCTGATTCGGATCGAATCTGAACTCCGGGCTGATCCGGGCGTTGTTCCCTCACCGGACACGCTGGATCGGGTGAATAGCCTGGCGCGAGCCACCGCAACTGCGCTGGAAGTGATGATTCGAGGGGGGGCGGTCGGCATGTGCAACCGCGGTTCCGATTAGCACGTCTGCGGTGCTTGTCCCACCTTTTGGAAGTGCCTAGAATCGTTCGAAAGGGTAGCTGTAGCGCCGACGCTGGCCCGTTTTCACAATGGCGCATCACAAAAGGGGGAGACCATGATCGGACGCTCTTGCGGGATCGCTGTGTGGCTGGGCCTGATCTGTTCGCAGGCGGTTGCTCAGCAGGAAATCAAGCTCACGGTCGCATCGGGGCATCCAGCTGTCACCGGTTCGGTGGCGCTGATCCGCGATGTGTTCATTCCCGAGGTCGACAAGCGTCTGGCCGCAGGGGGCAAGTACAAGATTGTCTGGACTCAATCGTATGCGGGGGCGATCGCCAAGCCCCCCGCCATGCTGAAAGCCATAGAAGATGGCGCGGCCGATGTGGGGCATGTGCCGTTTCTGTTCAACGCTGATCGGCTGCCGCTTGAACAGGTCACTTACGTCACGCCCTTCGGACCCGAAGACCCGGTCAAGCTCGCACGAGTGATCAATCAGCTGCGCGAGCGTGTGCCCGAGATGAATCAGCAGATTTACAGGCACAAGCAGGTGATCCTCGCATCGCTCACCACCGATGCTTATCAGATCGTTTCGAAAAAGCCGCTGCCTGGAATTGCCGACTTCAAGGGCGTCAAACTGGGCACTGCGGGCCAGGCGGCCAACTGGGTACGCAACACTGGCGCGGTCACGGTCGCCGGTAATCTCACCACCTTCTACAACTCCATGCAGACTGGTGTGTTCGACGGCGTGATCACGTTCGACACGGCCATCGCCGCCTACAAGTTTCATGAGGTGGCCCCCTACATCAACCAGGTGGGGTTCGGCGCCATGTATGCCTCGGGTCTGACGGTAAATGAACGCCGGTGGAAGTCGTTCCCCGACGAGGTACGCCAGGCCTTTCTCGAGGTGGCGCCGATCTACGAGACCAAATCTGCCGAGTATTACCGCGATGCTGGCGAGAAAAGCGTTCGAGACGCGCTGGCGCAGGGTGCCAAGCTGGTATCAATCACAGCGGCCGAGCGCGCGAGGCTTGCTGCCATGCTGCCCAACATCGCGTTGGAGTGGGCCAAAGCGGCTGAGGCCAAGGGTCTGCCAGGGGTTCGTACACTCAAGATCTACATGGAACTCAGCCGTGCAGCGGGTGTGGCGCACGCGCGGGCCTGGGACCAGGAATGAACGCCAACGCCGGGCTGTTCCGGCGCCTGACCGCGGTGCTTGCGGGCGCAGGGTCGGTCTGGATTGTGTTGGTCATGTTTCTGGTCTGCGCCGACGTGGCGGGGCGCTACCTCATGAACCGGCCAATTGAAGGCGTGGCCGAGTTGGTGGCGCTCTCCATCGTGGGTATCGTGTTCCTGCAACTGGCGCATACCCTCTCGGTGGAGCGCTTCATCCGGTCGGATGTGTTCATCCTGCCTCTACTGCAGCGCAAGCCCCGCGCGGGCTATGCGCTGCAGAGCGTGCAGCATGTCATTGGTGGTTTGCTGTGCCTGATGATGCTGGTCTTTGTCGCGCCGGTATTCGTGGAGGCCTGGACCGAAGGCGAGTACGTGGGCACGGCTGGTGTGTTCACCGCGCCCAAATGGCCTGTCCATTTCATTGTCTGCCTCGGCGCGGGGCTCACTGCCATTCAATATTTTCTGCACACCTGGCGTGATGTCAGGGTGGCGCTTGGCCATCTGCCGCCCCCGGTGCTGTCTGAGGAGGCACCCAGGCATGATTGAGCATATTGCCCTTGCTCAGGGAGGCGGTCCTCATGGGCGCTGATGCCGTCATCGGGTTGATGTCGATCGCGGCCATCGTGCTTTTGATCCAGACCGGCATGCATGTGGCTGTTTCGCTCCTGGCGGTATCGGTGGTGGGGCTCACGCTGATCCGGGGCGACTGGGTCATTGCCGGCAACATGCTGGCCCAGGCGGCCACGGAGTCCATCGCCAATTATTCGTTTGGAACCATCCCGCTGTTCGTCATGATGGGATTTTTCGTGAGCGTATCGGGTATTGGGCGCGATACGTTCGATGTGGCCGGGCAGTTGTTCCGCCCCTTTCGTGGTGGCCTTGGGATGGCTACGGTTTCGGCTAATGCGGTGTTCGCCGCGGTGAACGGCACCAGCATCGCGTCGGCTTCGGTCTTCACCCGGGTGGCGGTTCCCGAGTTGCTGCGACTGGGCTATACGCCGCGTTTTTCGGTGGGCGTGGTGGCGGGGTCCTCGGTGCTCGGAATGCTCATTCCGCCCAGCCTTCTCATGATCCTGTTTGGCATCGTGGCCGAAACCTCGATTGGCGATCTCTTTACCGCAGGCATTGTGCCGGGACTGCTACTCACGCTGGTTTACTGCGTGATGATTGGTGGCTTTGCCCGCTGGCGGCACCGATTCGTGTTTGTGGGTGATGGCGAGGTGGGCCGCGGCAACACCATCATGCCGGTGTCGGTGATGATCGCGAAAGCCGCGCCCATCGTATTGCTGGTGGCTGCGGTGCTGGGGGGCATTTACGGCGGCGTGTTTACGCCGATCGAAGCGGGTGCGGTTGGAACGCTGTGCGCGATGCTGCTGGCCATGTTCAAGCGGGCGCTGGATCGTAAGACCATCGTCGAGATTCTGACCGAAACCGGGATTGTCACCGCTGCGATTTCTTTCCTGATCGTGGCAGCTCACCTCTACGCCACGATGCTGGCCTCATCCGGGTTGCCCAATGCCATTTCCGGCTGGGTCCAGGCCAACGATCTGAGCTTCTGGACTGTGATGGTTGGCTATCTGGTGCTGATTCTCGCGCTGGGCACCATTCTCGATTCGGGGTCCATTGTGCTTATCTCGGTACCGCTCGCCTTGCCCATTTTCACCGGCTTTGGCACCGACATCATCTGGCTGGGCGTGGTGACCGTCATTGCGGTGGAGGTGGGGTTGCTGACGCCCCCGCTCGGTGTCGCCTGCTTTGTCGTGAAGGCCAACCTTCAGCAGCAAGGCATCACGCTGAATGATGTGTTCGCAGGATCGTTTCCTTTTGTGGTTGCCATGACGTTCACGCTTGTTCTGGTTACCGCATTTCCGCAACTCGCGCTGTTTTTCGTCCGATGAGGGAGTAGGTCATGGCTGCCTGGCAATTTCAAAAAGGGCTTCACGATTTGGGCAATGGGCTGTGGGCCTATCTGCAGCCAGATGGTTCCTGGGGGTGGTCCAATGCGGGTCTGATCGTTGATGGCGACACCTGTCTGCTGGTCGACACCCTGTTCGATGTGCAGCTGACGGGCGAGATGCTGGCCTCC
>Ga0078894_10004232_pt1 | contig 10959 bp, 12 predicted proteins | sample LauGreSu1BDMLBSD_2_FD_67506 | JGI IMG/M metagenome (GOLD analysis project Ga0078894, IMG submission 67506) | Freshwater lake microbial communities from Lake Michigan, USA - Su13.BD.MLB.SD (version 4) (version 4) | ecosystem: Environmental > Aquatic > Freshwater > Lake | place: Lake Michigan... | reverse complement strand
TGGCCGGGCTGCTCATCGGGTTCGCGCTGCGCGGCCCGCGCGCGTTCCGCATTGGTTTTGGCAGTGCCGCCGTTGCCGCCGCGCTGCTGCTGGCGATGGTCGCCGTGCGTGGCGGCGATGTGATGCGCCTCGCGCAGATGCTGGGTGGCAATTTTGCGCTCCCCGGCTGGGCAATTCTCCTGGCCACGCTCCTGCTGCCAGCGCTGCAGTCGGGTGGGCTGGCGGGCGGCGTGGGGCGACTGCTCCACCGCCACAACGCGTAAGGAGACACGGGGCGCCATGCGCCTACTTGAGCGTGCCCTCGATTTCCATCCAGACTCTCCTCACGGCGACTGGCGCTTGCTGATCGGCGAGGAACCAGCCGCCGATCGGCCCCCAGTTCGCGCGCTTCACCGCGTCGTCCTGGGTAAGCCCCATCGCTTTGAGGCGTGACACTTCGCCAATCACGCTGGTGACGGCGTCGCGGAACACGATCAGCTCTTCTCGCGACACCTCAGGCTTCTCGATGAAGCCGTGGCCGGGAATGAAGTGCTTCACACGCTTGAGGGCGAGGGCCGCATCGATCGTCTTGGCCCACTCGCTGGGGTAAGCCGATCGCATCGCGGGGAAGACCCGATTGAGGTAGGCCTCGCTCATGAAGAGGATCTGCTCCTTGGGCAGATGCACCATGAGATCACCGCCGGTGTGGGCGCGGCCAAGGAACCGCACGATCACCTCCGTGGTGCCCACATCGATCGTCTGCTCATTGCCGGTCATCGCCGTCGGCGGCACCACCACGCTGCGACCGCTGGTGGCGGCGGCCGAGTCGCGCTTGAGTTGCGCCAGCGACGTAGGATGGACCACGTAGGTGATGCCAGCGGGCAGTACGCTGTTGCCTGCGGTGTGGTCACCGTGGTCTGAGCCGACCACGTACCACTTGATGGGGAGTGGTGTAAGGGCGCGGATGCGGTCGAGCATCGTCTGCGTGGCCTGCGGCGAGCCCTGGCCGTCGGCGATCAGCACACCGTCTTTGCCGATCACGATCAGGCTGACCGTCGTGAAACCCGGCTGGCGGATCTCCTCGTAGCCATACACATGTGGGCTGAGCTTGACGAAGCGCGGAAAGGCGCTGAGGGGCACACCGCGCTGGGCCGGGTCAGCGGTGCGTGGCTGCGCGTTCGTCGCGGCTGCCGGAAGCAACAGGCTTGCTGCGACGATGGCCAACAGTACGCTGGCGTGGCGGAGTCTCGGGATGGTCGACATGCCCGAAGATGCGCGCCGCACACGCCGTCGGCAAACCATCCCACCGCGCGGCCTCTGGATCAGGGAATCGTGACAGGGGCATTGCTCGCGGGACGCCGTCCCGATGTCTAGAATCTTGGCGAGGCCGTTCAGCTATTCCTTCCCCTCGATCCCGTACCATGCCCGCCACCGCTCTCGGAGAATTCGTTGGCACCGTGATCCTGCTGCTCCTCGGCAACGGGGTCGTGGCGAACGTGCTGCTTACCGACAGCAAAGGGCAGGGCGGCGGCTGGATCGTGATCACCACCGGTTGGGCGTTCGCCGTGATGTCGGGGGGGCTGGTGGCAGCGGCGCTTGGCGCCCCGGGCGAGCTCAATCCGGCCGTGAGCGTGGCCAACGTCGTGACTGGCGTGTATCCGCTGGCGACCGGACTCGCACACGTGGCCGCACAGATGCTTGGCGCCATGGTCGGTGCCACGCTCGTATGGCTGCACTACCTGCCGCACTGGTCGCGCACGAAGGATCAGTCGCTGATCCTCGCCTGCTACTGCAATGCACCGGCGGTGCGCACCACCGGCCCCAATCTGGTGGCCGAGATCATCGGCACCGCCGTGCTGGTGATCGTGGCCGGCGCCATCGGCGCCAAGGGCGCGCTTGGGGCAACGCCCGCTACCAACGTGGGGGCGTTCCTGGTGGGCTGTCTCGTATGGGGGATCGGTCTCTCGCTCGGCGGTCCGACCGGCTACGCCATCAACCCGGCGCGCGACCTCGGGCCGCGCATCGTGCACGCGCTGCTGCCGATCAGCGGCAAGGGAAGCAGCGACTGGGGCTACTCGTGGATCCCCGTGGCGGGACCGATCATCGGCGCCACGCTGGCGGCGGTGCTGTGGCGTGCGCTGACCGTGTAACCGCTGCGGTCGCGCTGGTTATCGGCCGTTTGCCGACGCTGACCCCGTGAACGCGGTCCGGGTCCGATAGCGCCGGAGCCACTCGTCGCTCCACGTGGTGAAGGTGCCGGCGGCCAACTCTGTCCGCGCGCGCTCCATCAGCTGCATGAGGAACGTCAGATTGTGCAGCGCCAGCAGTCGTGGGCCCAGCGGCTCCTCCGTCACCATGAGGTGCCGCAGGTACGCGCGGTCGTACTGCGTGCAGGCAGGGCACGCGCACTCGTCGGTGAGCGGCCGACGGTCGGTGCGGTTGCTGCTCTTCTGGATCTGCACCTTGCCGTCGGCCGTGAACACGGTGCCGTGCCGACCCATGCGCGTGGGCGCCACGCAGTCGAAGAGATCCATGCCGCGCGAGACGGCCTCCAGCAGGTCGTCGGGAAAGCCCACGCCCATCAGATAGCGGGGCTTGTCCCACGGCAGCAGCGGTGCGCACACGTCGAACGTGTCGTACATGGCGCTCTTCGCCTCGCCCACGCTCAGGCCGCCCACCGCGATGCCGTGCCAGTCGCCGGACTGGAGAATCCCCTCGATCGATGCGCGGCGCAGATCGGCGTAGGTCCCGCCCTGCACGATCGGAAAGAGGGCCTGCGGTGGAGCGGGCAGGTCGTGGGCCTCGTCGTGCGTAGCGAGCGGCGGCGCACCGTCGGGAACGGCGAGCGCCTCCACGGGGGCACGGCCGTCACGTTCAAGGCGATCGAACTCCACGCGGCACCGCTCGAGCCAGCGTAGGCTGCGCTCCATCGCTTTGCGTGACGCGCGATGATCGGAGCCGCCCTCGATGAGTTCGTCGAGCTGCATGATCACATCGGCGCCGATGTTGCGCTCGATCTGCATGACCTTCTCAGGGGTGTACTCGTGCAGCGATCCATCGAGCTTGTTGCGGAACTCCACGCCCTGTTCCGTCACCTTGCGATAGCGCGCGAGCGAAAACACCTGATAGCCACCACTGTCGGTCAGCATGGGGCCGTCCCACCGCGCGAACGCGTGCACGCCACCGAAGGCGCGGACCATCTGATCACCGGGACGCAGGTAGAGATGGTACGCGTTGGCGAGGATCATCTGCGCACCGGCGCGCCGGATCTCCCCCATGTCGAGACCGCGCACCGAGGCATGGGTGCCCACCGGCATGAACGCCGGCGTTTCGATGGTGCCATGCGGCGTGGTGAACCGGCCCAAGCGGGCGTTGCCGTTGGGGTGGGCGGTGCGGAACCCGAAGTGGCTCACGGGCACGCTACGTAGCGGACCGAGACGAGCCCACGCGCGCCTCCTGCTCGCGCGCGCGACGCTCGGTTTCCTCGTCGAGCACCGCACGGATGGCGCGCAGGAGGGGATCGTCGGTGGTGTACGTCGCGCCGTACTGCAGGTTGAAGCGGAAGTCGAAGTCGTCGGGCATCGCCCCCTGATTGTGCTGCAGGATCGTTTCGAGCTTGTCGAGCCCCTTGGCGATGCGCGCTTCGGGCGTCGCCGCCTGCGCGTACTCGTCCCAGAGCGCCACGATCTCCTCGCGCGTGTGCTCGGGCAACCCTGCACAGAGCGTGAGCAGGTCCTTCCGCTCCTGCTCGGCCTTGTCCGGCATATGGACCTGAAGCGCCGCCGAGATGTCGCCGCCGATCGCTTCGCCCAGATCGTGCACGATGCAGATGCGCAGCAGCTTGCCCACATCGATGCCCGGGTACTCCGGCGCGAGCACGAGCGCCATGAGGCAGAGCCGCCAGGTGTGCTCGGCCACGCTCTCCTGCTGTCCCGTCGACGTCCACGCCACGCGCGTGGTGTGCTTGAGTGCCTCGGCGGCACGAAGGAAGTCGAGAAGGGCCGAGAGGTGCGTCATGGGCGCAAGATAGCGGGCACGGTCACGGCGAACTACGGGAGCGGTGCCCCGCCCCCGTCGTTGCGCGGTGCCACCATCTTGCTCTCGCGCGCCACCCACTTCGCCACCATCTCCGCTCCCCCGTTCCTCACCATCCACGCCAGGGCCATCGTGCGGGTCAGACGGCCAGCCAGCAGCGCGGACACGAAGGTGCTGACGGGTACCCCCGCGGCACCCGAGGCAATGCTGGTGAGTTTGGTGGACAACGGGCTTAGCGTACTGGCGAAGATCGCCCAGCCGCCCCATTCCGCGAGGCGAAGCCGGTACTCTGCGAGCGCGGCGGGGGAGAGGTCGACCACCCGGGAAATAGGTCCCTCGAGCAGCAGCAGCGCTTCGGCGCCCACCCAGTACAGCACCACACTGCCGAGCAGCGTGCCCGCGGTGGCTATCAGGGCCAAGGGATATGCGCGGGCCGGGCGGGCAAGCGCCAGCGGAAGAAAGAACAGGTCGGCAACGCCTGGGAAGATCACCCCTTGCAAGAGCCCCCACCCGAACACCACGTGGGAGGACCAGCCAGCGTCGGCCCACCGCTGGAGACGGGCGTGCGTGCGGTGCAGGAGGCCGGGGGAGGTCGCCATGCCGGAATGTAGCCCGTCGGTGAACGGAGGCGCAGATTGTGCCAATGCCGCGCCCCAGCCTCCCCGTCGAGTTGCTCCCGCTCCGTCACGTGCGTGCCGTTCTGGGCACGGTGGTCACCGTGTCCCTGATGGCCGGCTGCGTGTTTGGCGGACGCCACCGGGAGGCTGTCCGGCCGCCGGTGCTGCCAGCGGGGTTCGCGGATAGCGTGCGCACGGAACGCGTGGACGGTGGCGCGCTGCTGCACACCATCATCAACCTGCGGGCACCCTGGCGCGCCTATGTGGTGGAGCAGGACCTGCGCTGCGCGAGCGTGCGCGCCGTCAAGGGGAGCCCGACCACGGTGGGGCGTACCACCACGAGCGCACTGCTCGCGGCGCTCCCCGACGACCAGCGCGCCTACGCGGCGGTCAACGCCGACTTCTTCCTGTTCACGCCGCCCGGCGTGCCCACCAACCTGCACGTGGAGCACGGCACACTGCTCTCGGGGCCGGGCCCCAAGCCGGTCTTCACCTTCGATGGGCGCCGCGCCTTCGCCATCGATACAATCGTGGCGCGTGGTGCCCTTCTGCGTGGCCGGGATACGCTGGTAGCGCTGACGGCATGGAACCGCCCCGCCCCACGGCAGAACGGAATCGTCGACGCCCGCTGGGGGGTAGCGCTCGATACGGTCGTCCGCACGCGTGCCCTCCGCCTGGTGCCCGCGGTCAGCGGTGCAGGCCTTCAGGTGCACGCGCAGTCGAGTCGCGGTGGCGTGGGACGCTACGTGGTGCTCGCGGCGGGGCCGGGGGATCCACTCGCCACCGGCGACACGCTGTTGCTGCATCTCGACGCGCGCACGCACCGCGCCAACCGCGTGCGCCCCGGAGATACGGTGCAGCTGTCGCTCTCGCTCCTCACCGCGCGCAACACTTCGGCGGTGGTGCGTGAGGCCGTCGGCGGTCGCCCCATCGTCCTGCGCGACAGCGTCATCACCGCCGACGTGGACACCGAGGGCAACGACGGCTTTCGCAACCTCAACCCGCGCACGGCCGTGGGTGTCGATCAGGCAGGACGTCGCGCGTGGTATGCGGTGATCGACGGTCGGCAGCCCGGCTACAGCATGGGGATGACCCTGCGGCAGGTGGGCGAACTGCTGCAAGCACTCGGTGCGGCCCACGGGCTCAACCTCGATGGCGGCGGCTCGAGCGCGCTGGCCATCCGAAGCCTCGCGAACCGGCAGGTGCGCGTCGTCAATCGGCCGTCGGACAAAGTGGAACGTCCCGTGGGCAATGCCCTCGCCCTGCTTGCGCGGTGCGAGCGCCCGTAACGGCTCCGCGTGATCGTACGGCGGACGCTCAGCGGGCGTCCCGGGCCCCGAGTGCCTCGCGCAGGGCCTGCCACGGCATGCGGGCACAGCCGTGGCGGCCCGCACAGGGCGCCACCCCCCTGAGGGGCGTGAGCACGGCGGGAAGCGGCCCATCGGCACCGAGAAGCATCCGTTCTACTTGATCGGCCAGCGACCGCGCCTCCCCGATCGTCCTGCCGGCCAGTGCATCGGTCATCATGCTGGCACTCGCGCTGATCGACGCGGCACTGACGTCCTTCCCCACGATGCTGTGTTGTGAGTGCTCAGTCGGCGGCAAAGATCCGCTGCGCGGCCTCGAGGGCCCCCACCAGGGCATCCACGTCGCGCTCGTCGTTGTACACGTAGAAGCTCGCACGTGCCGTCGCGCTCACGCCCAACCGGCGCATGAGCGGCTGCGCGCAGTGATGCCCGGCGCGAATGCACACGCCATGCTGATCCAGAATGGTTGCGAGATCGTGCGGGTGCACATCAGCCAGCGAGAAGCTCAGCACCCCGCTGCGCTGCGCCGGGGGCGGACCGTACACGGTCACGCCGGGCAGTGCGCGGACCCGCTCCTCGGCGCGCTCCAGCAAGGCGACCTCGTGCGCGCGCACGTTGGCCATGCCGAGTGCCTCCAGGTACCGGATGGCGGCCGCGAGCCCCACGGCATCGGCGGCATTGGGCGTGCCCGCTTCAAACTTGTGCGGGATCACGTTCCACGTGCACTCGGTGTCTCGCACCCACTCGATCATGTCGCCACCGAACTGGTAGGGTGGCATGCTCTCCAGCAGCGCGCGGCGGCCGATCAGGCAGCCGATGCCCATGGGCGCCAGCAGCTTGTGTCCGCTGAAGGCATAGAAGTCGATACCGAGTGCGTCGAACGGCACGGGAAGGTGCGGAACCGCCTGCGCGCCATCCACCACGATCACGGCCGCCGAACGTGCGCGAACGAGATGCACGACCTCCGCGAGCGGGGTGATGGCACCGACGGCGTTGGAGACGTGCGTGATGGCCACCAGCTTCGTGCGGGTCGTGACGACCGCCCGCAGCTGCTCGAGGTCGATCGTCTGCTGGGGCGTGAGCTCCACGATGCGGAGCGTGGCGCCGGTCGCGATCGCCAGCTGCTGCCAGGGAACAAAGTTGGCGTGATGCTCGAGTGCGGTGACTACGATTTCATCGCCGGCCTGCACATTGGCGCGCCCCCAGCTCGAGGCCACGAGGTTCATCGCCTCCGTGGTGCCGCGGGTGAACACCACACAGTCGCTGTCGGCCACTCCGACGAATCGCGCCACCGTTGCGCGTGCGTCGTGATAGAGGTCGGTCGCCCGCGCCGACAGCGCATATGCCCCGCGGTGCGGGTTCGCATTCGCCGTTGCGTAGAACTCGTGAATGGCGTTCAGCACTGCCGCCGGCTTCTGCGACGTGGCCGCAGAGTCGAGGTAGTGCATGCCCGGGTTGGCGGCAAGCAACGGGAAGTCGGAGCGCGGAGCGAGTGAAGCGAGCATGGGGGTATGGTGCTGCGCGTGGGGTGAACCGATCAATGGTGGGGAGTGACTTCGGGTGTCGCGTTCGCACGGCCCTCCGGCCCTACGAGCACGAGGCCATTGACCTGCAGGACCGGATACGTCGCGATCGTATCGCCCTCGGCAGGGCCGTGCCCGCAGTGGCCGGTCCGCAGGTCGAAACGGGCCCCGTGCCACGGACACTCGAGACACCCATCCACCACATCGCCGCCCGAGAGCGGAAAGTCACGATGGGGACAGCGATCCTCGACGGCGTATACCTCGTCGTGCAGGCGCACCAGGCAGATGCGTCGTCCGTCGACCAATGTGACGGCCAGTGGTGCGTCACGTGGCACCTCGTCCGCGCGCGCGACACGCTCCCAGGTGCCGGTCTGGGCGGAGCTCGCGTCGTGGCTCACGACACGGTCACTCAGTGCTGACGGACGCCGGCGCCTGTTCGCTCTCCAGCGCGGCTTTCAGCGTGTGCCACGCCAGCGAGGCGCACTTCACGCGCACCGGGAAGCGCGACACACCACCGAAGACGACCAGCTGGCCGAGATCCTTGCCCCCGTCGGGGTCCTGCCCCAGCACGAGGGTGTGGAAGCGCTGGAAGAGCGCCTCTGCCTCGTCCCGCGATTTGCCCTTCACCGCGGCCGTCATCAGCGACGCCGAGGCCTTGGAGATCGCGCAACCGTGGCCCGTGAACTTCACGTCGGTGATCACATCGTGCTCCACCACGAGTGCCACGTGCACCTCGTCACCGCACAACGGGTTCTTCCCGTCCGCGTGCCGGTTGGCCGCAGGCAACTCACCGAAGTTGCGCGGCTTCCGGTTGTGATCGAGGATGACGGACTGGTAGAGCTCCTGCAGGTCGGTCATGGGATGTCCGTGCGTATGACTCGAAACCCGGTACCCGATACCCGAAACTCCTCGTGAACCGCGGGGAGTTTCGGGTGGCGGGTTGCGGGTTGAGCGTGTCTCAGTGTGCCGAGCTGCCCGTGAAGCGCTCGACGGTCAGCTTCTCGAGCGCCTCCACGATGACGGGGTTGTCGAGGGTTTCCAGCACATCGGCCGCAAAGGCGTACATGAGCAGCTGTTTGGCGAGCACCTTGCCCACGCCGCGGCTCTTGAGATAGAACAGGCTCGTCTCATCGATCCGCCCCACCGTCGCGCCGTGCGTGCACTTCACGTCGTCGGCGAAGATTTCGAGCTGGGGTTTGGTGTCGATCTGCGCCTTGTCGGACAGCAGCAGCGTGTGGTTGGTCTGCTTGCCGTCGGTCTTCTGCGCCTCGGGGTGGACGTACACCTTGCCGTTGAACACCCCGTGCGCGCTGTCGTCGATGAGCCCCTTGTAGGCCTCACGGCTGAAGCAGTTCTCCTTTACGTGCTCCACGCGCGTCTGGTGATCGGCGTGCTGTTCACCGTCCAGCATGTACAGCCCGTTGATCGTGCAGCCGCACCCCTCGCCGTCCAGCACCGTGTACACATTGCTGCGCGAGAGGGCGCCGCCGGTCTGGAAGGTGAAGGTGAGGAAGTGGCTGTCGCGCCCCTGGCGGGCTTCCACGGTCCCGATGTGGTGCGCCGAGCGTGCCTCGCGCTGGATGCGGATGACCTGCAACGTGGCGCCATCTTCCACGAATGCCTCCAGGACGGCATTCGTGAAGTAGGGCACGTCGGCGAGGCTCACGTAGCTCTCCACCACACTGGCCTTGGCATGACGCTCCACCACCATCACGTGACGCGGATGGCTCATGAGCCCCGCGCCGTTGGCGTCCGTCACGTGCAGCAGGTGGATGGGATGCTCGATCACCATCTCCTTGGCCACGTGAATGAGCGTGCCCTCGCCGGCAAACGCGGCGTTGAGCGCGGTGAAGCCGTCACGGTCGGCCGGCGCCGCGGTGCCCACGTACTTGCCAAGCAGTTCCGGCGCCTGCGCCACGGCCGTGGCCATGTCGAATACGCGGATCCCCGCCGGGAGCGTGTCGATCGTGGACAGCGCCGGGGCAAAGCGGCCATTGAGGAACACCATCAGCGGCCAGGTGCCACCGAAGGTGTACGGCTCGAGCGCCGCCGGGTCGAGGGTGCTCTCCGGCTTGGCGATCGCGGGCGCGTACTGCGCCGACGCGATGGCCGACACGCTGGTGTAATGCCAGTCTTCGTTGCGCGTGGTGGGGAAGCCCAGCGTCTGGAACGCCGTGCTGCCCGCGGCACGCAGTGCCTTGAGGGAGCCGGGAGCGTCGGCCACCGCGGCCTCCACCGCCTGCTCGGCGAAACGCAGTCCCGTGGTCACGCCACCGTCTCCAGCACCCAGTCGTAGCCGCGATTCTCGAGCTCGAGCGCCAGCGACTTGTCGCCGCTCTTGATGATGCGGCCGCCGGCCAGCACGTGCACGTAGTCGGGCACGATGTAGTTGAGGAGGCGCTGGTAGTGCGTCACCACGATCGCTGCGTTGTCGGGGCGCTTGAGCGCATTCACGCCCTCGGCCACGATGCGGAGCGCGTCGATGTCGAGGCCGGAATCCGTCTCGTCAAGGATCGACAGCATCGGCTGCAGTACCGCCATCTGGAGGATCTCATTGCGCTTCTTCTCGCCGCCCGAGAAGCCGGCGTTGACCGAGCGATGCATCATGGAGGCATCCATGTCGACCAGCTTGAGCTTCTCTTCGACAAGATCGAGGAACTCCATGGGATCGACTTCCTCGAGCCCCTTCGCCTTGCGGATCTCGTTGTAGGCGGCACGCAGGAAGTACGCGTTGGTCACGCCCGGGATTTCCACGGGATACTGGAAGGCGAGGAACACGCCATGCTGCGCGCGGACCTCGGCATCCATTTCGAGCAGGTTTTCGCCGTTGTAGATCACCTCACCACCGGTGATCTCGTACGCCGGGTGGCCGGCGAGCACCTGCGCCAGCGTGCTCTTGCCCGAGCCGTTGGGGCCCATGACGGCGTGCACTTCACCGGCGTTGACGGTGAGCGAAATCCCCTTGAGAATCGGCTTGCCGTCGATGGCGGCGTGGAGGTCCTTGATCTGCAGCATATGGGTAAACGAAGAGAGGTGTATGGCCAACAAGTGGTGAGTTCTCAGTAGAAGGTTTCAGTGTTCAGTGCACTGGCGACTGAAACCCTTTACTGAAGACTGAAAACTCCGTGCGGTCCGAGGGATGCCTACCCCACCGACCCCTCGAGCGTAATGCCAAGCAACTGCTGCGCTTCCAGCGCGAACTCCATGGGTAGCTCCTTGAACACTTCCTTGCAGAAGCCGCTCACGATCATCGACACCGCCTGCTCGGCGTCGAGGCCACGCGCCTTGAGATAGAAGATCTGGTCTTCACCGATCTTGCTCGTCGAGGCCTCGTGCTCGAGCGTGGCGCTGTTGTTGCCTACCTCCACGTACGGGAAGGTGTGCGCGCCGCAGGCGTTGCCCACCAGCATCGAGTCGCACTGCGTGTAGTTGCGCGCGCCCTCGGCCTTGGGCAGGATCTGCACCTTGCCGCGGTAGCTGTTCTGCCCCTGCATGGCG
>Ga0078894_10004231_pt1 | contig 10960 bp, 9 predicted proteins | sample LauGreSu1BDMLBSD_2_FD_67506 | JGI IMG/M metagenome (GOLD analysis project Ga0078894, IMG submission 67506) | Freshwater lake microbial communities from Lake Michigan, USA - Su13.BD.MLB.SD (version 4) (version 4) | ecosystem: Environmental > Aquatic > Freshwater > Lake | place: Lake Michigan, USA... | reverse complement strand
AACGTAACGTTCCGCGAGTCGAGCGTCCAAACCGTAGCGTTTAAAACTGATCGCGAGTCGAACAGCGCCAGCGAAAAGCGCGAGCGCCACCATCAAGCCGAAACTCCGAACCGGAAGTGGGCCGATATCGATGAGCGTTGGGATCATAAGCTACTTGAGCAACGAATTGATAAGATATCCAACCGCCGGAGAGTCCCATTCACGAGGCCCCCACAAACGGGTCTGCGGCGTTCCATCCGCTGGATCAGTGATTACCATTACCCGATGCTCCCCGTCCAAGACAAAACTCTCGGGGAATCCCTTCACCTGATACTGACGCTTACTCTGCGCTTTGTTGTCGATAATGATGGGGTAGGTGATCCCAAACTTTTGGATCGTTTCCCTCACGTTCTCCTCGGTGTCGTCAACGGCGATACCGATGACCTGAAAACCGCGATCCTTGAATTTAGTATGAAGGGATTGAAGGGCTGGCATCTCCTCAATGCAGGGACCGCACCAGGTCGCCCAGAAGTTGAGGAGAAAGAGTTTGCCTTTTATGTCGTAGAGAGCCAGCGGTGTACCCGTTGGCGTGGACCCTTGAACGTTTGGAGCTCGATCCCCTGGGTTGATTCCACTGCGCCCGTCGGTACACGCGGTGCACCATACGAGCGCCGTTGCTATCAGCACCCTTTGGAGGAGTACCATGTAGTGAGACTCTCTTAGCTCTGAGCTGACGGGGTCGAAGCTGACGGAAGCTTGCCGTACTTCTTCTTGAATCGGTCTACGCGTCCCTCAGTGTCGAGGAGCTTTTGCTTACCCGTGTAGAATGGGTGGCACTGAGAGCACACACCAACACGAATCTCCGGAACGGTCGCGCCGCAAACAAAGGTGTTTCCACAGCCGCCGCAATAAACGGTGGCATCGTAATACGTTGGGTGAATGTTCTCTTTCATAGCGGCGCAAGGGTACTGTACCGGCATTTGAGTGTCAACATTTGGAGGCCGCTAAAAACGCCTCAATAAAGCCCTCAGGGGGCATTATCCCTCGACGGGTGCTCATATCCATAAAAACCGATTCGATCCTAGCCTCTACAGCTACTTTTCCCCGTTCATTCAGTATCTTTTGCCCGATTATGAGGGTTTTTCCGTCTATCTTGAGGTCCTCACAGGTAATAGTCACCCTTCCCCGCTTCACCTCCCGCTTGTACTGAGCAGCCACGGCGGTAATGACGGCAGCCAGCCCGCGGGCCAAAAGAAGGTCATTAGGGAACCCGATATGAGCCATGTAGGCAACCCGGGCCTGCTCGAAGAGGTGAAAACATTGGCCATGGTGGACGTGATCGTACACTGGGGCTACCCACTGGTCGTCGAGCTCTACCTGAATTGAAAACATTTTAGCCCCCTCACGTGACGTGTGTGCATCTAAGAACAGGTGTTTACCAGACTTTTTTCCTCTCTCAAAGGCGCATCACGCCCCCACTTCGACCCCTGCGCTACCCCGCAAAGCGTGGTGTAATGAGGCCAACGATCCTCTGAAGGAAAACTATGAAGCACCCACACGCTCTCCGCATCGCAAAAGCCCTTAAGCTTCTCAAAGGCGCGCCTCGCAAAGAGGCGCTCGTGATCTCAAGTAATCCTAGCGTTATCCGTTCACGGGACACCCACTACCCGTACCGCGCCAACAGCGATCTCTTTTATTTCACCGGCAGTCACGCGGAAGAGCTGACCTTGGTACTTCGCCCACATGCGGCGGACCCCGTCGTTCTCATCGCCCCACCGGAAGATAAGGTGAAGAATATGTGGGACGGAGCTCCGCTTCCCATTAAGCCACTCGCAAAGACGCTCAAAGCAACCCTTCTCACCACCCATGAGCCCGTTAAGCAGACCCTCTCCCTTCTTCGTGGACATGACGCGGTTTACCTCCAATCGATCGAAGGAACACCGAGCGCTGGGGTAAAGCACGACCTCTCCTCGCGAAGCACCTCCCTCTTGAGAAACCTTCCCGCGACCCTGATCGACGCGGAACAGTTCACCTCTCGATTGAGGCTCTTCAAGGATCCGAGTGAGGTGGCGCGAATCAAAGAAGCCGCGAAGATCACCGGCGGCGCGCTTCAAAACGTACTTCCCCTGATCGAGGCTGGCGTGGCGGAACGCGAGATCGGAGCATTCATTGAATACTTCTACAAGGTACACGGCGCCGAGCCCGCGTTCGGAACGATCGTCGCGAGCGGCGTTTCGGCCGCCACCCTTCACTATCGATCCCTCTCTCGGAAACTCAAAAAGGGCGAGCTCCTCCTGATCGACACAGGGGCGGAGCTCGACATGTACGCGAGCGACATCACCCGCATGATCCCCGTTGGTGGAACAACGACCCCAGCGCTTCGCGATCTGCATGACATCGTACTTCGTGCGCAGCTACTCGCCATCAAGAAGGTTCGTCCTGGCGTGCGCATGATGGATGTCTTTAAGGTCGCCGCGACGGAGCTAACCTACGGCCTCAAATACCTTGGGATTCTCAAAGGAAACGTATCGCAGCTCGTGAAGAAAGGTGCCTTTAAGCCCTATTTCCCTCACGGAATCGGGCACTCCCTCGGCATCGATGTGCATGACGCGACCCCAACGGGACAGGAATCGGTCCTTGAGAAGGGAATGGTGATCACGATTGAGCCGGGGCTGTACTTTCCAAAAGCGACCGGACCGCTCCCCGCGTGCGGCGTCCGAATTGAGGATGACGTGCTCGTGACCGCTCGCGGTCATGAGGTGCTGACGGCGAACGCCTTTACGAAGGACCTGGATGAGTTGGGGATGTTGATGTCTCGATAAACTCGACACAGGTGTCTCGCTAGACTCGACACGAAGTGGGCGGCTAGCCCACAACCCGGGCATTCTCGAACCCGTACCTCGATGGGTCAGAAAAGATCATAGAGAGCGCGATAACGCGCGGCACGAACTTGCGGGTCTCCCGAGGAAACCGACCATTTCGGGAGAGCTCCCAGAAATCGGTCTCCCCCTCTGAGGTCATGACCTTATTAACCGCGCCACTTCCAGCGTTATACGCCGCAAGCGCGAGGTGCCAATCTTGGAAGTTTACGAAGAGATCGCGTAGGTGTTTAGCCGCGGCCATCGTTGAAAGATTTGGATCGAGGCGATCGTCCTGTTGCTTACCAACCTTCAAACCATAGATCCGAGCGGTCGACTTCATGAACTGCCACATACCACGAGCCCCAGCTGGGCTTGCGGCGGAGGGATTGAAGCCACTCTCCACGGCTGCCACCGAGAGGAGCTCGGTTGGAACCCCCTGCCCCTCAAATACCTTCTTTGTAGCCTCATAGTGGTGCGCGTTCTCGTCGAGTATCCTCAAAACGGTTGAACGCTCACGGGTAGTAAGTTTGTCGAGCTCGGCTTGTACCTCAGGGGTAACTCCGAATTCAGGCTTCGGGAGGACACGGGTGGATTGAAGGGTTAACTGAGTCGGAGTGCGCTTGGTTGGCTTGAGGAGAGATTCGCTCGCTGGCGCAAGCTCGGCGGAACGTCCGCGACCAATCAATCCGCAACCCGTTGTGGTCGTCGAAATAAGGAGTACGGCCGCCAAAGAGAGGGCGGTTCGAATCAATCGGTGGCACGACAACATGCGAAATGGAGCAACGAAGGGTGTGTTCATACGTCAACCTCGACCGTAGGAGTACACCCCAATCTGAGTTGGGATGGCAAGCGCCGGCATCTACCCCTGATGCGGGAAACAGCATCAAAAACACACAACTAATTGAAATCACCAGGTAAGTCAAAAACAAACCATTGTTCCTATTAGGGAAGCTGTCACTTCCCCTACTCGCTTTGCTCAATCCAACTCTCCAAAGGGTGCATCTTAACGGGGTAGTGCACCGCTCCAGCTTCATAGGGAGGGGTTAGGAGAGGAAGATCTCTCAGGGAATGAGGAAAAGTATGCGCACCACGCTCACCACTGTATTGGGCAGACTGGCAAAGGGTCTGGGGATCTGTCGCGTCCTTTCGGGCACGATCATCTTACTGATAACCGGTTGCGCCACGAGCAGCTTCAACCCCTCCACAACTGAACGGTGGCTCCCTGACGGGTCCTTGAGCATCGTGCGCCCCATCCCTCGATTCAACCTTGTCTCGGAGGCGATGGCGTCGCCGAAACAGGAGATCTTCACCGACCCTAAAGCGAGGATGCGAGCTCCGAGTGAGCCTCCATCAGAAGACCTCGCGCCTAAGCTAACGATCGACACAACCAAGCACACACTGACCCTCTCTCGCCCGGGCGAGACTCCGATAACCATGAAAGCTCAAGGGGCATACTCTCTTAAAAAGGGAACCTACACCGTTGCCCTGAAACAATCCGACCCTTTGTGGTACGCGCCCCCATCGTACTTCTTGCGTCGCGGAATGAAAGTTCCAGCGGACGGCAGCAAAGAGCGCTTCATGCGCGGTGCCCTTGGACACCAAGCCCTCTTCTTTGACAAACAGCTCGCGATCCACTCAGGGCCAGTATGGAGTGATGAGATAGGTGGCGTTAAGCTCTCTCGCGAAGACATGAATACGGTCTTTGAGACCGTTTCGGTTGGAACCGCTATTAACGTCCGGTAGGGCTGGTAACAGCCCCTCTCAAGAACGTGCACGTTTACGTTCACGAGCACGTTCACGAAAAGTATCCTCCTGAATACAAAAACTTACTCCACTCACCGACTTCCTCCCTTCCCTGTACTCGACAAGCTCTCCAAAACCAGGCACCATGCCGGGACATTCATTCTTTTTGAGTAGACGGGGTATAGGTGCGCCCACGGCGCGCGGTAGAGGTACATGGATATGAAGTATGAGAAGCTTGGCGGTGGTTTCATTAAGAAACGAGAAAAGCGGGTCGTCGGACTCTTCATCGACGGAACTGGATTAGACCGCGCTACCCGTCGAATCAACCGCAAAGTAGACATGTCAGCCCTTGTTCGGGGCGTTACCTCAGGGATTGCGCCCGTTGTAGCCCGTTACTACACCCTCGTTCCTTACGAGGATGATTCTCGCCAACGCGCCTTCCTCGACGCGGTCGCGCGAGCCGGTCTCTCCGTTATCGTAAAGCGACTTCCGCCCAAAGGGATTACTCGACAGGTAAGTGTCGACCTTGAGATGGCCGCTGACATGGTCGCGTTCGCTCACGGCCTCACCTCCTTCAGCAAAGAGAACGAGTACATGCCAGCTGACGCACCCCTTCGGGCGGCCGCGATTCACACTCCGGCTCAGTACGTCAGACGGCAACAAGCTGAAGAATCTGAGGCCGCTGAAAACAAGGAGGACACTCCTAGTGAGGCGATCCCCGATATCAAGACCGCCCCCCGCTCTATCGTCGTGGTATGCCCGAGCCGAGAACTCGCGTACCCCCTCTCCCTTGTGAAGGATATCGCCGCGGACACCACCTCAGCTGACTTCGGACAGTTCAATACTGGAGACATTTTGAAGTCCGCCCAAAAGTGGATCGATCTGTCTGATTCGGAGACGATTTGGCGGGACTAACCCGACATTCACCGCTTTTTCGGCGAAAACAGGGGTGTCTCATGACAAAATAACGGTCGAAAAGCCTTGAAACCTTGTAAGGTCACTACGAGAATAGCAGTGCAAAGTTCTTCGCGTTTTTGAGTCCATAGAGACGGAAACAACCGCACAAGAGAAGCGCCGTGTATCATTCACACCCCGCCACAGCACCCGAAGGAACACCAGGGCCGAACTCTGAATGGGTATCCATTTGCGCGGAGCTTCAAACGAAACTCCCGGGTGAAATCGTCGAGATAGAGAGTAGACGTATTCGAATTGAGGCCGTCATCGCAAAGCTCGACATCGGGAACGTTCTGCGTCACCTCACGGTCACGGCAAAAACACCGGCGGAAAAAGAGATCGTTCGATATGAGCTTGATTCACTCGGCTCCAGCAGCCTCGCGTCGAATCTCGCCGCGATACTGTCGCGAGCTAAAGACCGAGTAACACCTGCCGAGGAGGTAGTTCGCTCGATCTCCGAGTGCCTCCAACGGGGAGGTCCTTACCTGATGAAAAAGGTGGCGGTCGACCTGAATCCATGGATTCAGGTCCCGATGGAGCGCTCAGTTCCGGATTTTGAGGAGTTCGCCCGTAACCCTCTCTCTATGGATATGACGTTCACCCTTGAACGCACGGTCAACAACGCGGACATTCGAGTGGTTGCCACACTTTTTCCGGAGCGACTCTACACACTCGTCCAAGCGTTCACCTACCCTAATGGACAATCCTCGCTTCCCCCCAGTCGCACCTTTAAGGTGCGGTGTTCCGAGGATTTCCTTCGCAAACAAAGCGCTCAGGACGAGATCGTGGCGGCGCTTCACTCAGCGACGTGGGAGGCGATGGACGCGATCCTTGAGGAGGGACCATCCTCCGCCGCTGACATATTTCGCGAGAACGCGCTCGACGCGCGCCTGGAGAGGGGCGAGGTAGAGCCGTTACACTGCCACTCCTATCACGTGTTGCCGAGCGGGGCGCGGATCATGTTTGAGGAGGGAGATTCCATCGCGTGCATTCGCATAGAGGCATCCGCGACCGAAGAGAGCGCCGCGGCCTTCTGGCGAATAACGTCCCCACTCGGTCTTCTTTTGCCCGAAAATCCCCGATTAATCGCGGCCGACAGCGCCATAGTAAGTCTGACAGAGGGCGACTCGCGACAAAAATTAGAGGCGATACGAACCCTCGACCGCATGGTAAACGCTGACGCGGAGAAACTTTCCCCAGAGGGACGAAAAGTGTCACCGTTCTCGACCGTCTCCGTCGAGGCCTGTGTGGGACACGAAGTAGCCGCCACCCTCTCCAATCTATCACGATGCGTCGTTCGGCCTCTGCCACCGACATCCGAATACGCGATCCTCGATCTTCTCGATGGCTTTCAATCCGTCTACCTCGCTCCTCGAAATATCGCCCATAAGCGCATGTATCCCCAGGACCCTGACTACCTCACTTTCGGGACGAGGAGTGATGGAAGCCTCAAAGTCACCCTCAAAAACTCAATTCGTAATCAGCTCGACGTTGTGATTGCACCGGACTATTTCGAGAGATACGAAACCCGCGAAGAATGTATCACGCACCTTGCCCGTCTCTTTAACCGACAGAGTCGCAAGTCCTTCCTGAGGCTTAGAGCCGAGATGGAGCGCCTTGAACACTGGCACTCTCCGGAGGTCATCGCCTCGCGTGCGCTAAGGCCCGCGGAGACCAGATTCCCGACCACAGCCTCCCCATCGCTCAATCGCGCCCTTGATACCGCGGCGGAGATCGCCCTTGTCTATGAAACGGACGCGGACGGTTCGATCTCGGATGTTCAGGTGACGTTCGCGTCCTCCGAAGTGTGCGATATGGTGCTCACTAATTCGAGCGCGAACCCACCTATGCGAATGCGTCTACACGTAACCGAATACGGGATCGTCGGAATTCACCTTCATACCCTTGGGCCGTCCTTCGGCCAGCATCACCTATTCACCTTCCTCACGCCGATCTCCCTTCCTGAGGGGCGCGAGGTTATGACCCAGCTCTTTAGATTGTTTCAAGCGACACCTCATGAAAGCCCCTTATCGCCGAGCGCGCTGGCGCCGTCCCTCTTCGGAACACCTCTTTTCAGGTACCTGCGAGAGTGTGAAGAACGTTTCGCCGTTCAGCCCTAACCGCTTTGCATCTCGAGACCACGCCCTTCATCTGCCGCGGTAAAAAACGCCCTGAAATCACCGACAAGGGGCGTTTCCCGTTGACCTCTCTGATGGGGTATCCGATACTCCGTCATCCTAGCATTTCGACGTAGCGCTCCATGGAAAAACTTCGACAGTATCGAGATAAGCAACGGAGGGAGTCGCCTCGATCGGCGCCTCCTGGCGGACGGGTTTTACCTCAGGCTCTTGAGGCGGAGGAATCTGTTCTTGGAGGTATCCTCCTCGACAATCAAGCCATAAATATCTGTCTTGAGCGTATTCGCGCGGAGGATTTCTACAAAGCGAGTCATCAAACTATCTTTGAGGCGATGGTCGCGCTGGCGGACAAACGTGAGCCGATAGATATCATCACCCTTGGACAGCAGCTCCGAAACATGGGGCAGTTTGATAACGTAGGAGGGTCTACCACGCTCTCCTACCTCGCGTCATCAGTTCCAAACGCGGCAAACGTCGGCTACTACGCGAAGGTCATCAAAGAGATGGCCATCCGACGTCGCATCATTCACGAGTCCACAGATATCATTAACTCAGCGTTTGAGCTCGAGGGCGATATCGAGGAGTTCATTGATGGCACCGAGCAACGTATCCTTGGAGTCTCCGACTTCAAAACACAGGGAGCGTTTGCCCGTGTAAGCGATGTGGTTCAAGATTCCATTCGACTCGTGGAGAAACTCTACGATCAGAAAGAGCCTGTAACCGGAGTTCCTAGCGGACTCATCAAGCTCGACAAGATGACCGCCGGCTTCCAGCCATCAGACCTCGTAATCGTGGCCGCTCGTCCAGCGATGGGTAAGACCGCTCTCGTTCTTGGGTGGGCTCAATACTGCGGCATTCACTATCGGAAGCCAGTGGCGCTCTTCTCTCTTGAGATGTCGAAAGAACAGCTCGTTCTCCGTATGTTGTGCAGCGAATCTCGCATCAGCAACTCAGCGGTTCGAACGGGAGAGCTTACCGAGCGGGATTTCGCTCGCATCGTAGATGGCGCGAGTCGCATATCGGAAGCGGACATCTTTATCGACGATACTCCGGCGCTTACCATTACCGAGGTGCGCGCAAAGGCTCGAAGACTTCATCGCGATCACCCACTTGGTCTTGTGATCGTCGACTACCTTCAGCTTGTTCGAAGCCCGGCGTACAGCCACTCTCGAGAGCAAGAGATCTCCGACATATCACGCTCGCTCAAAGCTCTCGCGAAGGAGTTGAGCGTTCCCGTAGTAGCGCTCTCGCAGCTCAACCGTTCTGTTGAGTCTCGCAACGACAAGCGTCCGATGACCTCCGACCTCCGAGAATCGGGAGCTATCGAGCAGGACGCCGATATTATCATGTTCATCTACCGAGACGAGGTGTACAACAAAGAGTCTCCAGATAAAGGTGTCGCCGAGATTATTATCGGCAAGCAACGTAGCGGACCAACTGGAAGCATGCGGGTCGCTTTCTCGGGCGAGTTCACACGCTTCGACAACCTTGATGAGTCAGATATCACGATGATGGCGGCCAACGACTCGGATACTGATCCGTTCTAGTGGCCTTCACAAGTTCTTTTCGTAGCGCGGCCGGCCACATCACAAGCTCATAGGGTTGGCGCTCAGCGAATTGGATAGCTCCCTCTTTCAACTCTTCCATCTTCTCGTCAGACTCCACTGTTGCCGCGGCATCAGGAGGCATGTGGGTCTTCATTATCCACCACGCGGTGTTAATTTCTTGGGAAAGCTCCGGAGCCTGCGCGATTCGACCCACCGCGTTGTCTTCAGCCTCCAGCGCTGCCTTCATATCGCCCTTCGCGAAAAACGCCATACCCAAGGCGTGAAACGCGGCGGCTTCTCCAGCGAGCGGCTTGTTAGCTTGCGTGAACTCGATCGCCTGATCAAAAAGATTAAGCCCCACTAATAATCGAGCATGCGCGGAAACCTGTGCCGAGGTTGAGGACAGCGAGAACGCCTCATACGAGTAGCACAGCGCTTCCTGCTCATGACCCGTTCCAAAAGCGACATTAGCTATGGAGCGCGCCACGAGCGCGGCTCTAGGGGCGTTGCCAGCTGACTTGAAGATAGAAAACGCCTCCTTGAGTTTCGCCTTAGCGAACTCGTGGTCCCCTTGAGATTCCCGCGCGTCCGCCAGCGCTTGAAGGTAGGTGGGATTTCGAGGTTCCTTGGCGAGGAGCCTCTCAAGGATCGAGAGCGCCTCCTCGGTTTCTCCCGATTGGTTGATGATAACCGCGAGATTCAAGGCTATCCGATCGTTCGTCGGCTCAAGGTAGTAGGCCTGACGAAGTCGCGCCTCGGCGTTAAAGAGCCTTCCATTGTTGGCGAAAGAGAGCCCCTCACTCACCAATCCAGCGACACGAAGATCTTTACTCGACGCGAATACCTCTCCCTCGCCAGCGGAGCCACGTCGAGAGAGCGAAAAGGTGGTGTTATCGCGCGGAATGGCGCACGAAGGAAGGAATATAAGAATGGCTATCCAAGGGAGCTCCCTCCCAAACCGCCCGAAGCGGAGAACCGTGACTAGTTTTGAGATCCATCGCATGGTGAGGAGGTTACCACTTAGCGCCTAAAAAGATAAGCGCCCCTATCGCCGCCACAACATAGGTAACTTTATCTCGAAGGGCAAAGACCAAAGGATCGTCATGCACCAATCCTCTGCGGGCAAGCAACCAGATGCGACTGATCCAGTACAGCAAGAGTGGGCACGCCATCCAGATAACCGCGGGACTCGCGTACAGCTCCACGACCTCTTTGCCACTCACATAGAGCGCGAGAACCAACACAGCGATGTATCCACTCGCGGTTCCAAACGAGGCGACCTGCTCCATGTCGCTCACGGCGTATCCTCTACCCCACGTTCGGTGCTCCTTTCGCTGTTGGAGCGCGAGCAACTCAGAGAAGCGCTTCACACACGCGAGACTGAAAAAGATGAACATCGAGAGTCCTAAGAGCCATTGAGAGAGGTGCACACCGGTCGCGACACCGCCACCAACAATGCGAATAGTGTAGAGGATAGCGAGCAAAATAACGTCTACCAACGCCAAAGCTTTGAGTCGGTACGAGTACGCCGAGGTAAGGATCAAATAGATCCCCAGCACAACCGAGAATTCGGGCTGAATGGCGAACGCCACGGCGAACGCCGCCAAAAAAAGGAGGGGCGCGAGCGTCAGCGCGTATGAGAGTGGGAATACTCCTGACGCGCATGGACGTTTCTTTTTGCGCGGATGGCGTCGATCCGCCTCGAGATCGAGGAGGTCATTCAGAAGATATACCCCCG
>Ga0078894_10004230_pt1 | contig 10961 bp, 2 predicted proteins | sample LauGreSu1BDMLBSD_2_FD_67506 | JGI IMG/M metagenome (GOLD analysis project Ga0078894, IMG submission 67506) | Freshwater lake microbial communities from Lake Michigan, USA - Su13.BD.MLB.SD (version 4) (version 4) | ecosystem: Environmental > Aquatic > Freshwater > Lake | place: Lake Michigan, USA... | reverse complement strand
AATGTGTATATTGCCGACACCACAAATAACATGATTCGTATGATTGATACTGCTGGGAATGTGACAACGGTTGCTGGACAACTGGCATCTGGATATGTAGATGCCTCTGGCACAAACGCCAGATTCAATAAGCCCTATGATATTGCCGTGGATGCAAATGGAATCGTATACGTGGCAGATACGTTTAATAATTGTATACGTAATATTGACGCCTCAGGAAATGTGACGACCTTTGCTGGAACGAATACTCCTGGATATAATGATGGCCCAGTCCAGAATGCGCTCTTCAATAATCCTTATGGTATAACGATAACTGCCGCTGGAGTAATGTATGTTGCAGATACTCTGAATAAGAGAATTCGCGCCATTTCTGGCCTGATTGTTAGAACAGTTGCTGGGAATTCCGTTGCTGATTCCATAGATGGCATTGGAAGTCAGGCGAGTTTCGTCAGTCCTTACAGCATTGATACGGATACATATGGAAATCTATTCATCTCTGATATTGCAAGAAATGTTATTCGTAAATTGACAATTGCCGATTCAAATGTTACCACATTGGCTGTAGGGTTTTCTAACCCCACTGGCCTTGTGGCATTTGGTGGAGATGTGTATGTTACAGACATGGCCGATAACAAAGTATATAAGATTTATACGCAATCTTCTACAATTATCTATGGAAATGTGAATTTTAAGTCAGGAAACGTTGGTTTTGGCGTAGAAATTCCTGCATATAAGCTTGATGTGAATGGAAATGCAAATATAAATGGAAATCTACATACTCTACAAATAACAGCAGGTAAATATATAGGAGATGGATCTGGTTTAACAAATCTTCCTAATTCAGGCGGCGATGTATCATTTAATACTGTAATTGCTCCTTTCATTTTCAATTCTTCTCTACGAACATCCACTATTATGACGTCTACTTTAACGGTGGGTGGGATGATTGAAGGGAATTCCAATATTTTTACCGTTACCACATTAAGTGGAAATACAACGGCTGGATTTCAAGATGGTCCTCTAGCAACAACGGCACAGTTTAACAACAATGCAGCAGCAATTGCCATTGATTCTGCTGGTAATATTTTCGTGGCAGATACTAATAATCATAAGATTCGTAAGATTGATACGAATGGTAATGTCACAACCTTTGCGGGTAGTACCCAGGGATATCAAGATGGACCAGGCGCATCAGCAATGTTTAATGGGCCAAAAGATTTGGCGGTTGATTCTCTTGGAAATGTATATGTTGTAGATAATAATAATAATAGAATTCGTAAGATTGATACGGCCGGCAATGTTACAACGTTTGCAGGTAGTGGAGTAAATGGATTTGCTGATGGCCAAGGCACATCAGCAATCTTCAATAACCCAAATGGAATAGCCCTTGATTCTGCTAGAAATGTATATGTTGCTGATTCTTCAAATAAAAGAATTCGTAAGATTGATGCTTCTGGAAATGTTACAACATTTGCGGGAAATGGTACTGGTGGTTCGTTCAGCTGGAATAATGGTCAAGGCACGTCTGCAAGCTTTCCTGGTCCAAGAGCGCTAACGATTGATTCTTATAATAATATATATGTAATAGATGTTATGTATAATTCTGTGATTCGTAAGATTGATACTTCTGGAAATGTTACGACGTTTACGGAAATTCCTCGTTTGGACGACAGGTCAAAATTAGCAGTTGATTCCGCTGGAAATATATATGTGACAGATACATTTTATAGAATCGTTCGTAAAATTACTCCCAGTGCTACTGTTTCAATATATGCTGGTATTGGTTATGGTACTGGTGTATGGTTAGATGGATTAGCATTAAATGTTGCAACTTTTGAATCTCCATGTGGAATAGCAGTTGATTTACTTGGAAATGTCTTTGTAATGGATGGTCCACGACTCCGTAAAATAATAATGAACAAGAGTTTTTCGCCTGTAAATGTGTTCATACAAAATGGAACACTGAACTCTCCTTTCATCTATAACTCGTCCCTCCAAACATCCAGCATTATGGCGTCTACTGTGATAGTAAGAGGCGATATACAAACAACAACAGGTAAATTCATAGGAGATGGATCTGGTTTATCAAACCTTCCTAATTCAGGTGGCGATGTATCATTTAGTAATTTAAGGGTAAGTTCTAATCTATTTGTTCCTTTCATCTATAACTCTTCTCTACAAACATCCAGTATTATGGCTTCTACTTTGACCGCGTCAAATATAACCACTTCAAATTTATACGGTATTAGTACCACTTTGGCATCATCAGCATATATCCCTTTTATCTATAACTCTTCCCTCCAAACATCGAGCATTATGGCATCTACTTTAACAGTGGGTGGGGCGATTGGAATGAATTTCAATATTGTTACCACATTAAATGGAAATTTACAGGATGGATTTCAAAATGGTCCTCTCGCAACAACAGCACAGTTTGAGAGTCCAGGAGCAATTGCCATTGATTCCGCTGGTAATATATTCGTGGCAGATACTAATAATCACAAGATTCGTAAGATTGATACGAATGGTGCTGTTACAACATTGGCGGGTAGTACCCAGGGATATCAAGATGGACCAGGCGTATCAGCAATGTTTGATGGGCCAAAGGATTTGGCGGTTGATTCTCTTGGAAATGTATATGTTGTAGATAATACTAATAGAATTCGTAAGATTGATGCTTCTGGAAATGTTACAACGTTTGCAGGTAGTACCCAGGGATATCAAGATGGCCAAGGCACATCAGCAATGTTTCGTTTCCCAAATGGAATAGCCGTTGATTCTTCTAGAAATGTATATGTGGCAGATAGTGGAAATTATAGAATTCGTAAGATTGATACTGGGGGCAATGTTACAACTCTGGCGGGTAGTAATAGTGGAGGAGTTTATTCTGACGATGGTCAAGGTGCATTTGCACAGTTTAAATATCCAGTTGGGCTAACGATTGATTCTTACAATAATGTATATGTACTAGATATTGAACCAACTTTTAGTTCTGCTATTCGCAAGATTGATTCTTCTGGTAATGTTACAACCTTTGCAGGTAATAGTAGAGAGAATGGATTTTCAGACGGCCAAGGAACAATTATATTATTTAATTTTGATATTTTTTCAAAAATAGCAGTTGATTCTTCTGGAAATGTATATGTGAGTGATACTGGTAATTATAGAATCCGTAAAATTACCCCCAGTGCTACTGTTTCAACATATGCTGGAACTGGTGTAACTGGTTCATCAAATGGCTCGGCATTAGATGTTGCAACTTTCCAATATCCACGTGGAATAGCAGTTGATTTACTTGGAAATGTCTTTGTAATGGATGGTTCACGGCTCTGTAAAATCGGCAAGGGTTTTACGCCTGTAAATGTGTTCATACAAAACGGAATATTGTACTCTCCTTTCATCTTTAACTCTTCTCTGCGAACATCCAGTATTATGGCATCTACTATTATAGCTTCAAGCATAACAACATCAACGATTGCCACTTCCACTTTATCGGCATATTCAATGCTAGTAAGAGGTGACATACAAACAACAACAGGTAAATTTATAGGAGATGGTTCTCTTCTAACGAATCTTCCTTATACAGGCGTCAGCGCATCATTTAGCAATTTAACGGTAACTTCCAATCTATTTGTTCCTTTCATCTATAACTCGTCCCTCCAAACATCCAGCATTATGGCATCTACTATTATAGCTTCAAGCATAACAACATCAACGATTGCCACTTCCACTTTATCGGCATATTCAATGATAGTACATTCTAATATACAGATAACAACAGGTAAATTCATAGGAGATGGGTCTGGTTTATCAAATCTTCCTTATACAGGTGCCAGTGCATCATTTAGTAATTTAACGCTAAGTTCCAATCTAGTTGCCCCTGTCATTTACAACTCTTCCCACCAAACATCCAGCATTATGGCGTCTACTTTAACAGTAGGTGGGACGATTGATGCGAATTATAATATTGTTACCACATTAAACGGAAACACAACGGGTGGATTTCAAGATGGTCCTCTCGCAACAACGGCACAGTTTAACTTTGCATCAGCAATTGCTATTGATTCCGCTGGTAATATATTCGTGGCAGATACTGTTAATCACAAGATTCGTAAGATTGATACGAATGGTGCTGTCACAACATTGGCGGGTAGTACCCAGGGATATCAAGATGGGTCAGGCGCATCAGCAATGTTCAATTTTCCAGATGATTTGGCAGTTGATTCCTTTGGAAATGTATATGTTGTAGATAATAATAATAGAATTCGTAAGATTGATACGGCCGGCAATGTTACAACCTTGGCAGGCGATTCTGCTGGAGGTTATCAAGATGGCTCAGGGACATCTGCACGGTTCCTTCTTCCAGATGGAATCGCCGTTGATTCCCTTGGAAATGTATATGTGGCAGATACTGGAAATCATAGAATTCGAAAGATTGATACGGCCGGCAATGTTACAACGTTTGCGGGCTCTGCAGTAGTGGGAAATAAGGATAATAGTATAGGGACGCTCGCAGAATTTTCTTCGCCACGTGGACTAACCATTGATTCCTCTGGGAATCTATATGTGCTAGATGTTGGAAATAATAGAATTCGAAATATTAATACGGCCGGAAGTGTTACAACGTTTGCTGGTTTTAGTGCAGGTTATGCGGATGGATTTTCAACAGCCGCATTATTTAATTTTGATGGTTTATCAAAAATAGCAGTTGATTCTTTTGGCAATGTATATGTGAGTGATACTGGTAATCATAGAATCCGTAAAATTACTCCCACTGCTAATGTTACTACATATGCTGGTACTGGTGTATCTGGTTTATCAGACGGCTCGGCATTAGATGTTGCAATGTTCCAATCTCCACGTGGAATAGCAGTTGATTTACTTGGAAATGTTTTTATAACGACGATTACTCATCGGCTCTGTAAAATCTACAAATATTTTTCGCCTGTAAATGTGTTCATACAAAATGGAACCCTGAACGCTCCAATAATTGCCACTTCCACTATCGTAGTAAGCGGCGATACAACTCTTGGCGGGGCTCCTGGGCCGAATAATGTGGTGACGACGTTTGCGGGGAACGGGTCATTCAACTATGCAGACGGCATCGGCACATCTGCTTCGTTCAGAAACCCTTACGGCGTTGCAGTGGCTCCAGATGGAAATATTTATGTGGTTGATAGTAATAACCACCGTATACGCAAAGTGAGTCCTTCTGGAGTAGTAACAACGCTTGCGGGGAGTGGCGTGGGCGGACCTGCTATTGACGGCATCGGCACAGCGGCGAGATTCAACTTCCCTTTAGGAATTGCAATAGGCCCAGATGGAAATATTTATGTGGCCGATAATAATAACCATTGTATACGCAAAGTGACTCCTTCTGGAGTAGTAACAACGCTTGCGGGTAGTGGGACGTTTGCCTTTGGAATTACTGATGGCACGGGAACAAATGCTCTGTTTCGGAATCCTCGTGGCATTGCCATAGCCCCAGATGGAACTATCTATGTGGCTGACGCTTCCAATAACCTCATCCGTAAAGTGACTCCTGGTGGAGTAGTAAGAACGCTCGCGGGGAGCGGGGCGTCTGCGTCTACTGACGGCACTGGCTCAGATGCTTCGTTCTTTTTCCCTTGCGGTATTGCGATAGGTCCAGATGGAAATATTTATGTAGCAGATACAAGCAGCCACCTCATCCGCAGAGTGACTCCTCAAGGAGTAGTAACAACTATTGCGGGGAATACGCGTGCGTTCGCTGACGGCACCGGTACAGCCGCTTCTTTCTGGAGCCCTGAAGGCATTGCAGTAGGCCCAGATGGAAATATATATGTGGGTGACAGTAACAATTACCGCATCCGTGTAGTGACTCCTGCTGGAGTAGTAACAACGCTTGCTGGGCAGGCGACTTTCGGGTTTGCTGACGGCACCGGCACAGCTGCTTTGTTCAGAAGCCCTACTGCATTAGCCGTGGGTCCAGATGGAACTATATATGTTACTGACACTAACAACCAGTACATCCGCAAAATCGATTCAGGTTTATCAAGTGTAAATATGACAGGAAATGTCTATGTTGCTAATTATATTACTGCAGGCGGTAATGTAAATCTAAATGGCGACCTTGATGTGAGTGGGAATACTGATGTAAGAGGTGTAGTAAATGTGTATGGAAGTTTGACTGCCAATTCCGATACAACTCTTGGTGGGGTTCCTGGGCCGAATAATGTGGTGACAACGCTTGCGGGGACTGGGTCATTTGGGTTTGCTAACGGCAACGGTTTATATGCCTCGTTTAATGATCCTATAGGTGTTGCCATTGGTAAAGATGGAACTATATATATAGCGGATACGGCTAACCACCGCATACGCAAAGTGACTCCTTCTGGAGTAGTAACAACGCTTGCAGGGAACACGGCGGGATTTGCTGACAGCGCCGGTATATATGCTTCGTTTAATGGCCCTAAGGGTATATCTATCGGCCCAGATGGAAATATATATGTTGCTGACAGTGGCAACCAATGTATACGCAAAGTGACTCCTGATGGAGTAGTAACAACAATTGGTGGTCCTCCGTTAACCTCGATTAGTGGCGTTGCCGTGGATTCAAATGGAAATATTTATTTTACTGTCACTGGCAGCAATCAGATCCGCAGAGCGACTTCTGAAGGAATGGGACCAATTATTGCGGGGAGCGGGTCGCCTGGGTTTCTTGACGGCACCGGCGGGAACTCAAAATTCAACTCCCCTACTGGCATTGCCATAGACCCAAATGGACTTATTTATGTTGCTGACACTGGCAACCACTGTATCCGTAGAGTTACTCCTGCTGGAATAGTAACAACAGTTGCGGGGAGCGGGGCGTCTGGATTTGCTAACGGCACCGGTACAGCCGCTTCTTTCTTCAGCCCTCAAGGCATTATGATAGGTCAAGATGGAAATATTTATGTGGCTGACACTGGCAACCACTGTATCCGCAAAGTGACTCCTACTGGAGTAGTTGGAGTAGTAACAACGTTTTCTGGCAGCGGAACAGGCGGCTTTACTGATGGCACCGGCACAGACGCTTCGTTCATCGGCCCTTGTGGCCTTGCCATAGGTCCAGATGGAAATATTTATGTTGCTGACAGTGGAAATAACCGCATCCGCAAAATCGATTCAGGTTTACCAAGTGTAAATATTACAGCTAATGCCTATTTCACTAATTATATTACTACAGCAGGGAGTGTGAATGTGAACGGCGACCTTGATGTGGGTGGGAATACTAATTTAAGAGGTGCAGTCAATGCGTATGGAAATATGACAGTAAAAGGTGACATACAAACAACAACAGGTAAATTTATAGGAGATGGATCTGGTCTAACGAACCTTCCTAATTCATCCAGCAGTGCGCCATTTAGCAATTTAACGGTAACTTCCAATCTATATGTCCCTTTCATCTATAACTCATCCCTCCAAACATCCAGCATTATGGCATCTACTATTATAGCTTCAAGCATAACAACATCAACGATTGCAACTTCCACTTTATCTGCATTTTCAATGCTAGTAAGAGGTGACATACAAACAACAACAGGTAAATTCATAGGAGATGGGTCTCTTCTAACGAATCTTCCTATTTCATCCAGTAATGCATCATTTAGCAATTTAACGGTAACTTCCAATCTATTTGTTCCTTTCATCTATAACTCGTCCCTCCAAACATCCAGTATTATGGCTTCTACTATTATAGCTTCAAGTATAACAACATCAACGATTGCAACTTCCACTTTATCTGCATTTTCAATGCTAGTAAGAGGTGACATACAAACAACAACAGGTAAATTCATAGGAGATGGATCTCTTCTAACGAACCTTCCTAATTCATCCAGCAATGCATCATTTAGCAATGTAACTGTAAGTTCCAATCTATTTGTCCCTTTCATCTTCAGCTCTTCCATAAGGACTTCCACAATTATGACCAGCACTATTGTCACGTCAACAATGTGTATAAATATGGCCTCTAACACAACAGGGTTTGTGCTAGATGTGAATGGGCCTTCTCAGTCGGCTGTGTTGTATAGCAATGTTACAACTACATCAGTAATTCCAACATATTTTGGAGTATTTCATGATATTACATCGACAGGTCCCACTATAACAATAACATTGACAAATGTTCCTCCAAATACTGCTAATATAGGGAAATATGTAGTATTTCGTAATAATACTGCAACTACATCCCTTACATATACATTTACATCTGCTACGATAAACAATAATGGTGGAAGCAGCAGTGTAACATGTGCTTCTAAACAGAGTGTAACACTTATGGTTGCGACAGCAACCGCTTATACAATTTTCTAAATAGATAATTCCTCCTTAGAGATGTCTGGACCTCTTATACACATTGATGACTTGGCATACACGCCCGAATTTTTCCAGCAAGTGGAATCTGATAATAAGGATAGGTTTAATGCTCTTGATTTGACAACCGTCGAAATAAAGAGAAAACTTGTCGAATGGGTATCTAAACAATTCCCGGTAAATTTCCACATTGCTACTCTTCCGGTCAAAGGAAACAAGGCACCCGCAACAGGATATTATAAATGCAGTGATGGAACAGATCGTCCTTTACAAGAGTATATATCCTTTTTCCTCAAGACAGGTCTACAAGATTTCTTACAATTACATCAATCAAAACTTGTAGGAATACGCCTCTCTGTATTTGTACACCTGCCTTCCGACACGAATTCGGTAACCGATGAATTAAATATACTGGTTTCTAAACCAGACACTTGATAGAATTAGAAATGTCTTCTACAATAAACTCTTATGAGACGCCAATGGACTACAGCGCGCAAGGCATGCAACCTGTTCCCGATGTACAGCCCGTGGTGCAGAATCTAGAAAAAATAGTAAGTCTGGACGATATTATAAATACGCACCACACTTATTTACGTATCGAAGAACAAATCAAAGGAAATCTGACTTCCTTGGATTTTGAACTCTTGAAAACGAATTTATATACATGGGCGGCGAAGGGATATCAAGATTCTTACGCCGCCTACCAACTTCCTGTATATCCTCTACCACCCGATATTGCTGCAGAGGAAAGTAACATTCCGTGCAGCGATGGCATACTACGAACTATCTGGGATTATATTCCTTTTTGCCTAGGAACATCGATTGGCGAACTATTACAAACATACGAAGCGAAACTTTATGGAATTTCTTTGGCATATTCTCTACAAGCGAATCCGTATATTCTGGTCATACATGTTACGAAGAAATAGATAGAGATGAATCATCTGATTGGTGTGTTAGGGAGTTATAAGAGTCCTGCTGGTGTTCAAGGGATAACCTCACCTCTGATTTCTGACCTACAATTATGGTTAGACGGCGCAGACCCGTTGGCGACTGGTACACCACCTGCAAATGGAACGAGTATACCATCTTGGAAAGATAAATCAGGAAATGCAGCCCATGTGACTAGTTCAGGAACGTGTGTGTATGAGTCATTATCTAGGAGTATCTCCTTAACTTCAGGCTCGTATTCAAACTCTACTATATCATCTGGCACATTCGATAATGCAATTTCCATTTTTGCCGTGTATAGAGGAAAGGGTAGTGGGAGTTTTAATCCATTAATCACTCGTAGCAGAGCAGGATATAACTTGGGAAATCCAGATATGTATAATGGAAATCGTGTATATATGGTAAGTGCAGGCAATTTTGCAATTCGTTCAAGTACTTATAATTTAGATAATTCAACTTCAACAGTAAATTTATTTGTATATTCAATGAATCAGTCTACAAATAATATTTCAGAATGGACGAATGGCAATACAAATACTCTTACGAACTCATATAGTGAATCAGGATTATATAGTTTGGCCGCAAATATGGATAGCATAAATAACTTTAATAGTATTTATATCGGAACTCGTGGGGATGGTGTCACTGGGCAATTCACAGGAATCTTATCAGAAATCTTGATTTATAATATAGCTCTCACAACCACGCAAAGGCAAGAAACAGAGGGCTACCTGGCGTCGAAATGGGGAATACAGTCACAGCTACCAACGAACCACCCCTACTACGCTATTCGCTGGCCGCCTGTGAATAGACCGCCTGTGATTCCTGGGCTAAGATTACATCTAGATGCAAATGATGCAAGTACTATTACTTTGTCAGGTTCAACAGTAACTAGCTGGGCCGATAAGTCTGGCTCTAATAATAATGCAACTGGTGTTGGTGGTTTAACTTTTTCTAATTCATCTGTTGTATTTAATGGAACTTCTGGATACTTTAGCACCCCATATACATCACAAGCAACAACTGAAACAGCATTTATAATAATACAATTCAATAATGTTTCATCTAGACAAGACATAATTTCAACATCCGCAAATTTGAGTCGTGCTTATGTATTAGAATCAAATGGAACAACTAATTTACAAAGAATTGGTAGTGCAGTTTATATAACCCCTGGTATATCACCTCTTACAAATACAAGGTATTTGCTTGTCTATGATATTTCTTCAACTGCTGGAAATTTATATGCATATGGATCACTCTCGTTGAATGCTACGGGTTCTTTTCCCTTTAGCGCAGGAAATACTAATATTGGTGGATTTGGAATAGGTAATGGAAATTATTTGAATGGAAGTGTTTCAGAAGTCCTGATTTACAACACAGTGCTGACACTCACACAAAGGCAAAATGTTGAAGGCTATCTAGCATGGAAATGGGGCTTACGAGCACAGCTGCCGTCGAATCACCCTTATCGCAACTCTTCGCCTCTCCCTCAACAACCAATAATTGGCCTACAAGTATGGGTAGACGGTTCAGATCCGTTAGCTACTGGTACTACTCCCGCAAATGGTACAGCAGTAACAACATGGTCTGATAAATCAGGAAGATCAAATAACATGATAGCAAGTAATAATGGTACATATTCAGCAAACTCACAAAATGGTTTGGGAACAATA
>Ga0078894_10004228_pt1 | contig 10964 bp, 10 predicted proteins | sample LauGreSu1BDMLBSD_2_FD_67506 | JGI IMG/M metagenome (GOLD analysis project Ga0078894, IMG submission 67506) | Freshwater lake microbial communities from Lake Michigan, USA - Su13.BD.MLB.SD (version 4) (version 4) | ecosystem: Environmental > Aquatic > Freshwater > Lake | place: Lake Michigan... | reverse complement strand
ACCCCCCGCTGCCTAACCCGCCGCTGCAGCGCCGGACCGGCCGGGCTCAGGTAGCCCCCCTCCGCCCTCGCCAGGTCGAAGGCGGCGATGCAGCCCGTGAGCCGGGGTCGCCGCACCGCCGGATGCTGGGCCAGGCGCTCCAGGTGGGGGCGATGCCGCTCCCCCATGACGCTGTGGCGGTGAGGGGCAGCCTCCAGCAGGTCGAGGCTGGCCAGGGCCGCGGCGCAGCCCAGGGGGTTGGCGGTGAAGCTGTGGCCGTGGAAGAAAGTGTGGCTTGGGTCGAGGCTGTGGAATCCCTGGAACAGCACCTCGCTGGCCAGGGTCACCCCCATCGGCAGAAAGCCACCGGTGAGCCCCTTGGAGAGGGTCATCAGATCCGGTTGCAGCCCGCAGGCACCGCTGGCGAAGAGGGCGCCGCTGCGCCCGAAGCCCATGAACACCTCATCGGCGATCAGCAGCGCTCCGGCCTGGCGCACCAGGCCCTCCACCGCCCGCAGGAACGACGGCCGCACCATCGCCATGCCGCCGGCCCCCTGCACCAGCGGTTCCAGGATCACGGCGGCCGTGGGGGTCTCCAGGAGCTGGGCGAGGGTCTCCAGGGCGGCGGCCTCCCGTTCCGCCACGCCGTCGTCGTCCCACCAGGTGGCGGGCCAGGGGGCGCGGGCGACCTCGAACAGCAGCGGCTCGAACGGGGCGCTGAAGAGAGAGCGGGCCCCCACCGCCATCGCCCCGAAGGTGTCGCCGTGGTAGGCCCCCTCAAAGGCAATCAGGCGGGGCCTGGGGGTGCCGCGGTTGTGCCACCACTGCCAGGCGATCTTCAGGGCCACCTCCACCGCCGTGGAGCCGTTGTCGGAAAAGAAGAGCCGATCGAGGCCGCTGCGGGCCGCTAGCCGCTCCGCCAATTGCTCGGCGGGCGGATGGCGGAAATCGGCGAAGATCACCTGCTCCAGGCGTTGTGCCTGCTCGGCGATGGCCGCGGCGATCGAGGGTTCGCCGTGGCCGTGCAACGTCACCCACCAGCTGCTGATGGCGTCGATCAGGCGGCGGCCGTCGTCGAGCACGAGCTCGGCCCCCTCCCCCCGCACCACCCGTAGGGGGGGATCGGCCGTAGCCGCCTGCACGAAGGGGTGCCAGAGGTGGGGATGCCAGCCGGGCGTGCTGCTCACCGGATGCGTAGGTTCCTGGGGGACTGCCATGATGGAGGGGCAGAGCGCGGCCTGGGCCCCCTGCGACCTCGCCGCCGCCGGCCCCACCGGAACCGTCCGATGGTCCCTGATCTTCCTCGCAACCTCTCCACGCGCTTCCTCTCCGCCCAGGAGATGGGCCGTTCCTTACCCCACCGCGCCTGGGGTCCCAGCGAACTGTTCGCGGAGGGCCAGTGGCCCATGATCCGGGCCACCCTGGAGAGAGAGGGCTGGAGTCAGTCCCAGATCGATCAGGTGCACGACCAGCTCCGCCAGGGATGGAGCCTCGGGCTCGCCAAGCGCAACGCGGCTGCGCTTACCGGCCATTGCCCCTTGGCGGCGCGGCGACCCCGCTGACGGGCGACTGGCTCAGCGGCAAAGATCCCGGTTGGCCCGCTCGCCTTCGGTGGCTAGGGGCCCGCAGTTGACCCATTGCACCGCCGTCTCTTCCACTTCGGTGAAGAGCACAAGAATGGCGGTGCACAGGGCGGCAACCGTGGCGGTAACGATCCAGTGACGGGCGCTCATGGCTGAAGGCTACGGGGCAGGGCGCTGTCCTGCCACTGGCGTTTCAGGGCTGCGGCATCGAGGGGATCCAGAGGGGGGAGTTCGCACAGCACGGGCACGCCACCCAGCTGCTCGAGGGTGCGGGGGTTGTCGTCATGGGGGGGGCCGTTGAGCACCAGCCCCAGCACCTCCAGGCCCCGGTGCCGCAGGGCCTCCAGCGAAAGGAGGGTGTGGTTAAGCGTGCCCAGGCCGCTGCGGGCCACCAGCAGCACCGGCAGGTTCCACACCACCAGCTGTTCGATCTGCAGCCAGTCGCGCCGTAGGGGCACCAGCAGCCCACCCGCGGTCTCGACCACCAGCGAACCGGGGTAGAGGGTCGAATCGGGCAGGGCCAGGCGCTCCGGTTCGATCGTCACCCCCATGCGCTCCGCTGCCCAGTGGGGGGACACGGGGGCCTCCAGCCGGTAGGCCTCCGGTAGCAGCCGCTCCTCCTCGAGCTGCAGCAAGGCCCGCACCCGCCCGCTGTCGCCGCCGCCCTCCAGACCGCTCTGCACGGGCTTCCAGTACCGGGCCCCCAGTCCCTGTACCACCAGGGCCGAGACCACTGTTTTGCCCACATCGGTGTCGGTGCCGCAGATCACCAGGCGCATCGGCAGGCCTCCGCTTACGGGTGGTTGGCTTGCTGGGCCACCAGCAGCAGCACTTCCCACGTTAGGCCCGCCCCGATGGGCCAATGGCGCAAGAGGCGACGCCATTGGCCGGGGCCCAGGGCCCCGCATCGGCTGGCGGAGGCCCCGAGCCGACGCAGGGCCCGCAGGCTCTCGAGGGGGGGCTGTTGGCGGCGGCTGAAGCGCCGGACGTTTCCCTGGCGGAGGGCCAGGCCCTCCGCGGCGGTGACCGCCAGCAGCTCGGTGGCCTCCGGTAGCGCCAGGGCCGAGCAGGGCACCGCTGCGGCCCGGGCCGCCTGGCGCCATTGGGGGAAGCTGCCGGCGGTGGGCAGCGCCAGCACCAGCCAGCCGCCGGGTGCCAGCTGCCGGCACCACAGGCGGAGGCTCTCGGCCGGACGCTCCAGCCACTGCAGCGCGAAGCTCGAGGCCAGCAGGGCCGCCCCATCGAGCTCCGGCGGGAGCCCGCCGTTGAGGTCCCAGGGGCGGAGCTGGGGCAGCGGGTTGCGGGCCAGCAGCTCCGGGCAGAGGTCGAGCTGAAGGGGGGGACGTTCCGCCAGGCCGCGGTGGTGGCTGGTGAGGGCCCGGCTGAGCAGGCCGCTGCCGGCCCCCAGGTCGGCGCAGGGGCCCTCTGGCAGGGGCAGATCCCGGCAGAGCCTGGCCAGCCGCCAGGCGATGGCCCGCTGCAGCTGCGCTTCACCGTCGTAGGCGGCGGCCTGGCGGCCGAACGCCTCTCGCACCCGAGAGCCGAAGCCCAGGGCCAGGGACTGGGGAGCGGAGGGGGAGGGCATCGGCCGGGCGCGGGGCGGGGCCCTAGACGGGCAGGGTGCGCTCCAGCCATTCGAGCACCGCCGGGATCAGCGGCGCCCGCAGCAGGGCATGGCCTGCCTCCGGGAAGACCAGCACGTGGGCCGCCGGCAGGCTGTGGCGCAGCTGTTCCTGCGCTTCCCGGGCCACGATCGCGTCGGCGCCGGCTTCCACCAGCAGCACGGGGGCGGCGAGGGGCCAGCCGGCGGGGAGCCCTTCGCAGGCGCTCAGATGCTCCAGGTCGCGGCGCAGGCGGTGGCGGGCCTCAGCGCCCACGGGGCGATCGGCGGGGCCGGCGGGTAGCAGGGCCACCGGATCGGGGGAGGCGGCGCGCGCCAGGAAGTCGGCCAGCATCCCCTGGGCGCGGCGGGCGGCCGTGGCCTCATCGGGACCATCCTCCAGGGCGGTGGCCATCCCCGTCAGGGCCGTGCGCAGGCGGCGGCCGTCCCGCCCCGGGGTCACGAACCGCCCGAAGCTGGCCAGCAGCACCACCGCCTCGGCTGCGGCGAGCACCTCCGGCGCCAGCAGATGGGGGCCGAGGGAGTGGGCCAGCACCACCCGTCGGCCCAGTTCCCCCCAGCGGGGATCCAGGGGATCGCCGCCTCCGTAGCCCCGCTCCCCGCAGTGCCAGCTGTAGGGGCGTTCCGCGGTGGCCGTTCGCCAGGGGCCCCAGTGGGTGGCGACGCCGGCCCAGCCGTGCATCGCGATCAGCTGGAGGGCGGGGGCGGCCATGGGGAGCGGGGGGCGATAGGAAGCGGGGAGCGCCTGGTGAATTCCTCCAGCCTTGACCCAACCTGCGCCCAAACCCGTCAACACATCCACGACCTGGAGGAGGCTTTCGGGCGCACCAACCTGTTCATCGAGGGGTCAGGCTGCCCCCGTTGCTTACTGTCGCCTGCCATCCTCTGCGTCCCCCAGCGCCGCCAGCAAGCGATCCCGGCTGCCGGTCGGTAGGTCGGCCCGCAGCACCAGCCGCAGCCGCGCCGTGCCCTCCGGCACCGTCGGCGGCCGAATCGCCACCGTGAGCAGCCCTGCCGCCTCAAGGCGCTGTTGCAAGGCCAGGGCCTTGCCGTCGTCCCCCACCAGCAACGGCAGGATCGGCCCTTCCCCCGCTGGGCGCGGCCAGCCGGCCGCCGCCAGGGCCTCGCGCCAGCGGGTTGCCCGCTGGCACAACGCCACCCCGGCCTGCGGCTCCCCCTTCAGCAGTTCCAGGGCCGCCAGCGCACCGGCCGCCAACGGCGGCGCCAGGGCTGTGGTGTACCGGAAGGCGCCGCTGCTCTGCAACAGCCATTCCCCCAGCGGTTCATCGACCGCCAGAAAGGCGCCGCCACCGCCGAAGGCCTTGCCGAAGGTGCCGCAGACCAGGGCCACCTCCCGCAGGCCGTAGGCTAGGCCCCGGCCCCCGGGTCCCAACACCCCGAGGGCATGGGCCTCGTCCACCAGCAGGGGGGCGTTGTGGCGGGCGCAGAGCGCGGCCAGCTCCGCCAGCGGTGGGCTCGTGCCCTCCATGCTGTAGAGGCTTTCGCAGAGCACCAGCAGCCGCCCGTGGGGGCGATCACGGCGCGCGGTCACCAGCTGGTGCTCCAGGTCGGCCAGGTTGTTGTGGGCAAAGCGCCGCAGGCGAGCGCCGCTGGTTCGCACGCCCGCCAGCAGCGAGTGGTGGATCAGCCGGTCGGCCAGCACCAGGCTGTGACGATCCGCCAGAGCACTGACCGCCGCGAGGTTGGCCTGGAAGCCGCTGGGGAACAGGAGCACCCGCTCCCGATCGAGCCAGGCGGCCAGGGCGGCCTCCAGGGCGAGGTGCACCGGCCGTGTGCCGCTCACCAGCCGCGAGGCGCCCGCCCCCAGTCCGCTGGCGGCCAGCTCGGCCGCGGCTGCGGCGAGGACAGCGGGGTGGCGGCTCAGCCCCAGGTAGTCGTTGCTGGCGAGGTCCAGCAGCGCCTGTGGGGCCGCCAGTTGCTCCAGGAAGGGGCGACCCTTGGCGCTCGACGCAGGGGAGTAGGGCCGCAGGGCGCGCCGCCGTTCGGCCGGAACGGCGGCGAGGGCCTGGCTCAACTGGGTGCGCCAAGGGGAAGGGGACGGGGGATTCAGGGGGCCAGGCCACCAGATACCGCCCCAGTGTGGGACCGGTGCCGCTGGGTATGGGGGCTGGAGTTTGGTAGCCAAGGCAACGCCATGGCTGCCGAAGAAGCCTAGGTTTTGCGCTTTCGTGGGCCGCCGTGACCTCCTCCGACCCGACCTCCCGCCCGCCGTTTCCCCCCTTCACCAGCGAAACCGCTGCCCAGAAGGTGCGCCTGGCGGAGGACGCCTGGAACGGCCGTGATCCGGAGCGCGTTTCTCTGGCCTACACGCCCGATAGCGTCTGGCGCAACCGCGCCGAATTCCTGGTGGGCCGCGAGGCGATCCAGCAGTTCCTGGTTCGTAAGTGGGCGCGGGAGCTCGACTACCGGCTGATCAAGGAACTCTGGGCTTGTCAGGATAATCGTATCGCCGTGCGTTTTGCCTATGAGTGGCATGACGATTCCGGTCATTGGCACCGCGCCTATGGCAATGAAAACTGGGAATTTGATGCGAATGGCTTGATGAAGCGTCGGATCGCGAGCATCAATGATCTGCCGATTGAAGAGGGCGATCGCAAATTTCACTGGCCCCTGGGCCGTCGCCCCGATGGGCACCCTGGGCTTTCGGATCTGGGATTGTAAGGGACATGGGCCTTGGCGGTAAGCCCGATAGACCTGGGTCTGCAGTCTTTGTTTTTTTACGATCTAGAGTGATGGTCCTCGCCTGGCGTTGACACTCATGGGCATTCTTACGGTACCCCTCGTGCCAATTCAGGTTGCCGATGATCATCACGCCCCATCAGCTGGAAGCCGCAGCAGGGAAGTTTCAGGCACGCTTCCTCTGGGCTTGTCTCTCCTCCGGTTTTGAGCCCACCGTTGTCTATGCAGCGGGCACGCAATGTCAGTTGACGAACTGGTATCGCGCCATGGGTATGAATAGAAAGGATTGTTTAGGGGGCTCCACGACCGGCGCTGGGGCCCTCGAGCTGATTGCGCGCGTGAGGCCTTCCATTCTGTCGATGGTGGATGATCTGCCGGATATGTCGTTGGTCCATCTTGCCCGGCAGGCAAAGGAAATCCAACCCCACCTCAGGCTCATTGCCTTTGGCTCTGATTTTGATGACGTGCTGACGCAGCAGGTGATTCCGATTCTTGTCGCCGATCAAGATATTCTTGCATGCCCGGATGTGATCACTCTGGCGACGATGGCTGTGGTCTCCAATACAAGCTATTGCAGCCCTTCCCTCCTGAAGAGAATGTCGGTTTCCTCGCATCTGCCTGTGGAGGGTGATGTGGCCCCCTTTGCGTTGAGTCTGCGGGAGCGGCAGTTGCTGGAGGCGTATGCACTCGGCCTCAGCAACAGGGAAATGGCGGAGCGGCTGGGATTATCGGTGCGGACTGTCCAGACCTACAGCGTCAATCTGCTGCAGAGACTGGGGGTGAATAACCGTCAAAAAGCCCTGCGCCGTGCGATTTCCCTTGGCTTTCGCGCCGCGGTTCGCCATTTCGAATCACAGTGACGGGCAAGGGATAGGGTCGTCCTTGGACGATTGCCACCTGAATAGGGAGCTGCATAGGTTGCCCATACCCTTGGGAACTGGCTGGTGATCAGTCCGATTGCGCGAAACAGGCTTTATGTGTGCACGTCAGGAGTGCTGGCCGCTGACGGTCCGGATCAGTGGCGAAAAGTTTCCTATATCAGGCTTTGTTGCGCTGTCCTGGGGCCGGGAAGCTGCCCTCGGCTGCTTCGGAATCTCTTTCTGTGTGATGAGGAGTGGTGGAAACAGTGCCATGTCTCCCGCGAAGGTGTGCTGTTTTCGGCGAACCTGCGCTTAGAGGCTCTGCTGCAGCCTATTTCGCGATTGCAGGCTCAGGTTTCCGCTCTGTCGGTGCCCTCCCTTCCCCCGATGGCTCCTGCAGCCAAGAACCTTGTCTGTAGAACCGCAGGCTGAGTGTGTTGCTCCCGGCCTCTTCGGTGCCAATCCGTCGAGGTCGCTTCCGTTTCGTGTCCGCTGGAGTGAGGGGCAGACTCAGGGTTGCCCCCAGCATATTTGGTAGTTTGGTCTTCCATTCGCCGAGGAGACCGTGCCGTGCGTGATCCTGTTTCTGCTCTAGAGAGCCGCAGCAGGCCCTGCCCCCTCTGTGGTTCCCCTGCTGTCGAGGTGATTGCCGAGATCACGGCGCAGCAGATCGTGGATTCCACACCGTTTTATGGGGAAGGACACTGCGAACGCCTGGGGGTGAGTCCAGCTGACCGCTATGGAATCTCCTGGTGTCATGACTGCTCTTTTGGCTTTACGTCTGAGCTGCCAAGTGATGATTTTCTCGCCAAATTGTATGGGATAGGGTATCCGCCGGCGGAGGCGGTGCCCGTGTTCGCCCGGCCGGCTCGGGCGGCCTATTCATTCCATTCCCTCTCCTTGCTGCTGTCGGCCCTGGCCGCCAAGGCGGAGGTGGATAGCCGCGGCTGCCTATCGCGGCCCCTGCGCATTCTCGATGTGGGCTGCGCCTACGCGGTTGGCTCCCTGGGGCTGGTGCATCGCCACTATCCCTACGAGCTGACCGGGGTGGAGTGGGCCGAGTCAACGCGCGCCTATTTGCGATCGGAGGGTGCCAACGTCTATCCATCCCTGGAGAACATCCCTGAGGGCGAGTGTTTTGATGCTGTGATCCTCAACGATGTGCTTGAGCATGTGCCTGACCCGCTTGCGTTTTTGCGTCAGGTGCGGAGCTGCTCGCAGCCGAATGGGGTGGTGTGGATCAACGTGCCCGATTTCTCCTGGTGGCGCATGAAGGGCGTGGTGCAGGATCTCAAGGCCGGTGCTCGTGTCGTGCCCAAGGATCTCAATCCTTGGGAGCATCTTTCCTATTTCACCCCCCGCTCCCTGCACGCGGCGATGGCTTCTGTCGGCTGGCGGCGGTTGCCCCAGGAATCGGTGGAGTATTCCTTCCGCTGCTCCAGCTGGGGGGATCTCCTCAAGGCCACTCCCCGCTTCGTTCGCGATGCCTGGCGGATCAAGCGCGGCACCTATTTCGCCTCGGTACGCACATCAGGACTGTTTGAGTTCGCCCCCTAAGGGTCGCGGAAGTTACCCCCCGCAACCCCCACAGCCGCCGCAACCGCCGCCGCCACAGCCCCCGCCCCCATCGCCGCCCCCATCGCTGGCCACTGCGAGAAAGGAGCCTTGGGCCATGGCCTCTCCGGCACTCAGGGCCCCCATCCCCAGCAGCGCGAAGGCCATCAGCGCATGCGGGGCTTCCAGATCGCTGTTTCCCTTCGCGCTTCGGATCGCCTCCGAAGCCTTGAGGGAGTGAAGTTTGCGATCGCCCCGGGCACTCAGCCGCGGCTCATGGCACCACAACAGCCAAGTGATCAAGGCCAATAGCAGAAGGAGAATTTTCAGTATGCCGCTGGGATGGTTGGTCATCGACGCCTGCTGAAGCCGCAGCAGCCCGAGCCCCAGCACCGGCCCCAATACCAACAGCGGCACCGCTTTCCCCTTCCCTTGTTCCTCCGGCTTCAGCAACAGCCCTTGCTCCTCCTGCTGACGCTGCAGCGAGCGCAGCTGGGCCCGACTTTCCGGCGAAGACTCGCTGCGCTCCCCTCTCCAGTTCCCCCCGCTGCCGCAGGGCCAGCAGGGCAGTTTTCCGCCACCCGCGCCGCCCCTCCGGCCAAGTAGGCGATCTCCCGCGGGGTGAGTGCGGCTGGAGGTTGCCGGGGATCGGGCCCAGGGTCCGCACCCATCAGGCGGCACCGCAGCCTTACGGACATCGCCAAGGCCAACGCCGCCAGGGTCACGTACAGCACCAGGAAAGCGGGACCGTTGAGCTGGAACGGCGGCAGCGACCACAGGGCCTCCTGCCACGTTTCCATCCACGTCACAGTCCCGGCCGAGGGAGTGGTCGCTGCGCGGGCGCCCTTGCCGCTTCCCAAAGCAACGCCCAGGTAGCCGATGGCGCCCATCGCCCAGGGCCAGCAAACCCGGGGAACCGGGCTGCGTGGATGCCGGCTGAAGCGCCGATCCGCCGGTGGCCAGAGATCCGGCGGCGGCGCTTCCCCAAAGAGGCGCTCGTAGCTGATCAGTGTTCTGGCGTACCAGCTCTGCAACCGCCGCTGTTCCTCGATGCCGCCGCGCGAAGGGGTGTGGTGCAGGGGGGTGCCGAGCACCTGGGGGCAGAACTGCTCCCAGTAGTTGTGGGTCTCCAGGAGGTGCTGATGCCAGGCCCGGTCCACCGCCTCCGGGGGGCAGACGCCATGGCCGGCCTCCACCGCCCCAGCGGTTGTCGCGGGCCAGCTTGGCGACAAAGCCCAGCGTGCCGGCCGGTGGATCGAGGGACCATTCCATCAACCGCTGCCAGCGCCTGCGCTGGGTCAGCGTCATTCGGGCCAGGGTGAAGGGCATGGTGCCTCCAGGGAGTGTTGCCCGCCTGTGGTGGCCAGCACGCAGCCCTGATTCAGGCCCCGCCTAGGATTGTCCGATGAGCTCCAGCCCCAGCGGCGACGCGCCCCCCACCGCCGCGATCCACCCCCCTGCCCCCAGGACGGTGCCCCCCCCGGAGGAGCTGTTTCCCTTTCCCCTCGATCGCTTCCAGCTTGAGGCGATCGATGCCCTTAACCAGGGCCATTCCGTTGTGGTGAGCGCCCCCACAGGGAGCGGCAAGACGCTGGTGGGCGAATACGCCATCCACCGGGCTCTGGCCCACGGGCGCAAGGTGTTTTACACCACGCCGCTCAAGGCGCTCTCCAACCAGAAGCTGCGCGATTTCCGCCATCAGTTTGGCGACGCCAATGTGGGCCTGCTCACCGGGGATCTGAGCCTCAACCGCGAGGCGCGAATCGTGGTGATGACCACCGAGATCTTCCGCAACATGCTTTATGCGGAGATCGATCACCCCGACGACGATCCCCTTGCCGATGTGGAGGCGGTGGTGCTCGATGAGTGCCACTACATGAACGACACCCAGCGGGGCACCGTCTGGGAGGAATCGATCATCCACTGCCCCCCCTCCATCCAACTGGTGGCGCTCTCCGCCACGGTGGCCAACGCCGGCCAGCTCACCGACTGGATTGAACGGGTGCATGGCCCCAGCCAGCTGGTGCACAGCGACTTCCGGCCGGTGCCGCTCGCCTTCAGCTTCTGCAGCGCCAAGGGTCTCCATCCCCTGCTGAACGACGAAGGCACCGCCCTGCATCCCAATGCCAAGGTGTGGCGGGCCCCCAAGGGCAACCGCCGCAAGGGGCCCAAAACGCCCCGGCCCCCCCAGCCGGAGCCCGCTCCGCTCCCGTTTGTGGTGGCCCAGCTGGCGGAGCGCGACATGCTCCCCGCCATCTATTTCATCTTCAGCCGCCGGGGCTGCGACCGGGGGGTGCGTGAGCTCGGCAACGTCTGCCTGGTCACGCCCGCCGAGCAGGCGCGCATCCGTGAGCGACTGGATGCGTTCGTGGCCGCCACGCCGGAGGCGGTGCGCGAGGGAGGGCACGCCGAGGCCCTGCTGCGCGGTATCGCCTCCCACCACGCCGGCGTGCTGCCCGCCTGGAAGGAGCTGATCGAAGCGCTGTTCCAGCAAGGGCTGATCAAGGTGGTGTTCGCCACCGAAACCCTGGCCGCCGGCATCAATATGCCAGCGCGCACCACCGTGATCTCTGCCCTCTCCAAGCGCACCGAACGGGGCCATCGGCCGCTGATGGGCAGCGAGTTTCTGCAGATGGCCGGCCGGGCCGGCCGGCGCGGGCTCGATGT
>Ga0078894_10004227_pt1 | contig 10964 bp, 7 predicted proteins | sample LauGreSu1BDMLBSD_2_FD_67506 | JGI IMG/M metagenome (GOLD analysis project Ga0078894, IMG submission 67506) | Freshwater lake microbial communities from Lake Michigan, USA - Su13.BD.MLB.SD (version 4) (version 4) | ecosystem: Environmental > Aquatic > Freshwater > Lake | place: Lake Michigan, USA... | reverse complement strand
AAATTATTCATTACATTATATTATTTTCTATTGTCAGAAATATTTTTTATATAATTACTAAAAATATCGCATAAAAAAAGCAAAGATAAAATTTTTTTAAAAATTAATTGATATTAAATCAATCTTTCTGTATATATAAAAAATATCCTAGATTTATTAAGTCATTTTTTAATATCTTTGTATGACAAAAAAATACGTAGTAATGAAAATACGTTTTATCTTATTTTTGAGCATTGTCATACATTTTAATTCTTGTGAAGAAGGCGTTTATACTTCAGACTCAAAAGATGAGCCATTTATCCTCAATTCGCCTTCACATTTTCCACCTCCTGTAATCCCTAAAGATAATCCACTTACAAAAAGTAAAGTAAGACTTGGCCGTATGCTTTTTTATGATCCTCAATTATCAGAAGATGGCATGATATCATGTGCCAATTGTCATAAACAACAATTTGCATTTGGAGACAATACTGCTATGAGCAAAAAAGTAAATCACGGCTCTACTACACGAAACTCTTCCGTATTATTCAATCTAGTTTATACAAATAATTATTTCTGGGATGGTCGTACGGGTTCGCTTGAGAGCACGTGTCAAGATGCATTAATAGGTGAGCAAAATTTTAATATTAATAAAGTTAAACCCCTTTTAAAGAACAATGCTAGTTATCTAACTCTTTTCAAAAAGGTTTATGGGAATGACGACATAACAGAAGATCAAATTGTAAAAGCATTAGCGAGTTTTATTCGTACCCTGATATCAGCCGGTACCCGATATGATAAAGGAGCAAAGGAAGGATTGCCTGAAAAATACTTAACCCCAAATGAATTAATTGGGAAATCTATATTTGAAACAGAAGAAGGTGATTGTTTTCACTGTCATGGTGAAGCTAAAGGGAATCCGCTTTTTACTGATAATGAATTTCATAATAATGGGCTGGATAATTTCAATTCATATTCCCAATTTACAGATAAAGGCAAAGGTGCTGTCACTGGATTACAATCAGATTATGGTAAATTCAAAACAGGTTCTTTGCGAAATATTAGCTATTCCGCTCCCTATATGCATGATGGTAGACAAATTACTCTTGATGAAGTGCTCAATCACTATAATACTGGGGTTAAAAACAATATTACTATTGATCCTAATATGAAAAAAGCGAGTCAAGGAGGATTACGTCTTCCGCAATCTAAATTAGATCAATTAAAAAGTTATCTATTGATGCTCAATGATGTGGATTTTATAAAAGATACTTCTTTCAGTAATCCATTTTAAATATTGTGAACGTATTATTAATAGACTGCGAGGACTCTTATACACTCAATATTTATGATTATTTGAGACGTATTGATATCAATGTAAAAATGCTTTCTTATCATGATTTTCAAGATGATTTTATACTGAATTCTTATGATGCTATTATCCTTTCCCCTGGCCCAAACGAAGCTATATCGTATCCAAAATTAATAAATTGTATAGCAGATAATGAAAAAAACATACCTATTCTAGGGATTTGCCTTGGACATCAAATTTTAGGACACCATTACGGACATTTATCTATTAAAGCAAAAAAAGCTATTCATGGAGTTCCCATGAATGTATTATGCAAGAATCATCCATTATTTGATTTTTTAGATCATAACACTATGCAAGTGATGCCATATCATTCCTTGATTATTTCTATGAATGAAACAAGCCCACTTGAGATTTTAGCAATAAATTCTGATGATGAAATTATGGCATTTGCGCATAAAGTACTTCCCATCGCAGGATTTCAATTCCATCCAGAATCTATTGGAACGCCTCGTGGTTTGGAATTATTCATTTCTTGGAAAAATTGGATAAAATCCTTCCAAAAATAGACCCCTTTTATTTTCTTATAATTTTAGCTCCTATAGCATTAAGTCTTCCATCGATATTTTCATATCCACGGTCTATTTGTTCTATATTATGTATAATGGATGTCCCCTTTGCGCTCATTGCAGCTATTAACAAGGCCACTCCAGCTCGAATATCAGGAGAAGACATCGTTATTCCTCTTAGAGGTATAGATTTATTCAATCCTATGATTACAGCTCTGTGTGGATCACAAAGTGTAATTTGTGCACCCATATCTTTGAGTTTATCTACAAAGAATAATCTACTTTCAAACATTTTTTGATGAACCAAAAGGCTTCCACTTGCTTGAATAGCGGTTACTAAAATTATACTTAATAAATCGGGAGTAAATCCTGGCCATGGGTGATCATAAATTGTTAAAATAGAGCCGTCTATAAACTTTGAAATTTCATAGTGTTTTTGTGCTGGGATATAAATATCATCCCCTCGAAACTCAAATTGAATCCCCATTTTTCTGAAAACTGTAGGGATTAATCCCAACATGTCAATTCTACAATTTTTAATCGTAATTTCGGACTCTGTCATAGCGGCCATTCCTATAAAACTGCCTATTTCTATCATATCGGGAAGAATGGTATGCTTACATCCACCCAAACTTTCTACACCTTCAATCATCAATAAGTTTGAACCTATTCCTGTGATTTTCGCGCCCATACTATTAAGCATAAGACACAACTGCTGAATATAAGGCTCGCATCCCGCATTATAAATCGTCGTTTTTCCTTTGGCCATAACGGCTGCCATTAGAATATTTGCTGTTCCTGTAACCGAAGGCTCTTCTAACAATAAATAGGTTCCTGTAAGATTCTCCGCATTGATTGCAAAAAATTCAGAAGTATCATCATACTCAAATTTTGCACCTAATTTTTCAAACCCTATCAAATGGGTATCTAAAGGTCTACGTCCTATTCTATCCCCGCCAGGTTTTGGCAAATACGCTTTTTTGAATTTTGAAAGTAAAGGCCCCAAAACCATTACTGAGCCTCGAAGTGCACTCGCTTGTTTCTTATATGCATCGGTATGAAGATATTCAATATTTACATTTTTTGCTTTAAAGCTACAAGTATTTGGAGAAATACGATTCACTTCTACTCCCATAGAAGAGAGTAAATCTATCAATGCATTTACATCTCTTATATTGGGTAAATTATTGATAACCACTTCTTCTTCTGTGAGCAAAACAGCACAAATCACTTGTAATGCTTCGTTTTTGGCACCTTGTGGCTGCAATTCACCTTTTAACTTTCTCCCACCTTCTACTTCAAATAGTTTCATATTTTACTTTTTAATTAAAGACCATTTTCTTCTATACAACGATATTATTTTCGTTTATTCTTATTAAATACGGGTTTATTCCCTTGGATATTTCCTAGTTTCTTGTTCTTATTATTTTTATTGTTTTTGTTAAACGTGTTTTTTGTATTCTTTGTTGAGACTAATTGCTTAATAGATTCATCTTGAGGCATTTCCAAATTTCCATTAGAAATATTGGTCAAATCATTTTTTACAATTTCGTCATTTACCACTTCATTATTCCATGTTTTATGAACTAATTTCATGAAACTAGCAATATGATGGGCTACCACACGTTTTTTTTGATCTTCCATCTTTCCTGCATGTTCTATAAATTCTACTATATATTTCCCATAATGTCTGTATCGATTGATTCGCTGAGGATAATGAAATTTTTCAGGTTTTGGCACTATTAACTCTCTTTCTACCATTGGATAGGGTGCATCTACATCCAATTTAAAATCAGAAATAAAAAATAGATGATCCCACAATTTTTGATGGTAATCTTCTGCCTTTTTTTCTTGTGGTGTAATTTTGGACATGATGTCTATAATCATGTGAGCAGCCTGGGTTCTTCTATCCCTATCTTTGATTTCCATGCATTTAAAAACCATATTTTGCAAGGATTTACCGTATTCTCTCAGAATAATGGGCTGTTCATTTTGATAATAATTCATATAAAATTCAATATTAAACTAATTTTAAAAAAACCCTCTAAAACTAAGCTTCATTGGAATTTGAAATATCCTTTAAATTGGAGATATCAAATCCTAATCTTTTAGAAGTAACATGAGGCGTTATACCACTTTTTGTAATCATATACCCCAAGGGAATATATTTAACCTCATTAAATATTGGTGCCCATAAATCATATTCGACACTTCGAATTACGCATTGTTCTATTAAATTCAATACAACATTTTCATTTAAAATCAATGCGCCAAAATCACTATACAGAAATCCAAGTTGGCCCTCACCTTCAACAAAAAAATGGTTCTCACTATTGATAAAAATTCGAGCTATCAATTCTCCTATATCATTATTTCTTTCATATTTAATCGAATCGCTCAGAAAATTATATACCTCTATCATACCACAATATGAGCGATTGAAATCCTCTTGTACGTATTTCGATTTTAGAACAGCATTTTTTGGATCAAACGAAAAAACGTTGGTATGCATAGAAAAAATAATAATATCTCCTCCAACTTGCAGCCAAAATTCATTGATGTTTTTCTCTGTAAACTCTATTTTAACTCTATTGTCTTTTTCTGATATCCATGGAGACAATTCGCTAGCATAGTCCATTGCTTTTTCCCTGAATGTATGAAAAATAGACTTTGTATGGGCATAAATATCTTGCTTTAAGCTTGATTTTTGCTCTATTATATGTTTTGATTTTTCAAAACGAGACTCGTTCATCAAAAATTATTATACATCACGAGGGACACGGCTTACTCTCAAAAGAGTATATCCACCAACCATCATTATTGTAGAAATCAAAAATGAAAATGACATTCCTGAATCTATCATTGAATATTTCACGGCATTGTTATATTCAATAAAACTTGGATTGTTCAAATAATTGAAGCTAGTAATCAAAAACATTATCAATCCCCAGATAAAAAGCATTGTAGCTAATGGCTTAATCATATTTAAAATATTTAAAGGGCAAATTTACAATAATTTATTATTTATTGGTTTAATTTTTTTTAATCTATTCTGAGTCTATCTACTCAAATACATGCTCTTCATTTTGAATAAATTGCGGAAATGAGGGTCGCGGATATTTGAAATAAAACGAATAGCTTCTCCTGTGCTTCTCATCTCAGGGCCAAGCTCTTTTTTGACATTTGGAAATTTATCAAAACTAAATACTGGTTCTTTAATAGCATATCCATCCAGCTTTTCCTGTACTTTTATATCTTTTACCTTCATGTCGCCTGTCATGATTTTAGCGGCATAATTCAAATATGGAATTTGATACGCTTTGCAAATAAAAGGAGTCGTTCTTGAAGCTCTAGGATTGGCTTCTATTACATACACTTCATCTTGTTCGTTTAAATTTGTAGCTCTTTTTACTACAAATTGAATATTGATAAGTCCCTTTACATTCAATGCCAATGCTATTTTCTTCGAATATACTTTAATTTTCTCAATGGCTTCATCGCTCAAAGAAAAAGGAGGCAAAACACTATGACTATCTCCTGAGTGAATTCCAGCAGGCTCAATATGTTCCATAATTCCCATGATATGAACATCCGTTCCATCGCACAATGCATCTACTTCAGCTTCTTCGGCTCTATCTATAAAATGGTCTATAAGAATATTGTTGTCAGGAAAATGTTTCAAAATACTAACCACACCGCTTGTCAACTCATCGTCATTAATTACGATTCTCATTTTTTGACCTCCTAATACATAAGAAGGACGAACTAAAACAGGATAACCAACTTTGTGGGCTACGTCCAATGCATCATCAGCATTTTTGGCAGCACCATAACGAGGATATGGAATTTCAAGAGCTTTTAATAAATCGCTAAAACGCTCTCTATCTTCCGCCAAATCCATATTGTCATAACTAGTTCCTATGATAGGAATTCCATATTTTTCTAATTTTTCAGCTAATTTAAGGGCCGTTTGTCCTCCTAACTGCACTATAACGCCCTCTGGTTTTTCTAAATCAATAATTTCACGTAAATGTTCCCAAAACACTGGTTCAAAATATAATTTTGATGCCGTATTAAAATCAGTAGAAACGGTTTCGGGATTACAATTGACCATTATGGCTTCATATCCCATTTCTTTTAGCGCAAAAAGTCCATGAACACAACAGTAGTCAAACTCAATTCCCTGGCCAATTCGATTAGGCCCCGAACCTAAAACAATTACTTTTTTCTTTTCAGAAATTATGCTATCATTATGCGCTTCAAAAGTTGAATAAAAATATGGCGTTTGTGCATCAAACTCGGCCGCACAAGTGTCTACCATTTTATAGACTCTTTTCAATCCCCATTCTTTTCTTCTATTATAAATATCGTCTTCTTCATTCTTGAAAATATACGCCAACTGCAAATCCGAAAAGCCTTTTCGTTTTGCTTTTAACAATGTTTCTTTATCCAAATCTTGGAACGATAATTTCTTCAAAGATTGTTCAAAATCAACTAATTCTTGAATTTGTCTTAAAAACCAAAAATCAATTTTGGTTATTTCATAAATCTTCGTTTTAGGAACTCCCAATTTTAAAGCCTCTCTCAATTTGAAAATTCTATCCCATGAAGCATTTTTCAATGCAGCCAAAACTTCGTCTACATTTCTACTATCATTGCCGTCTACGCCAAGTCCTATCTTATTGTTTTCAAGCGATTGACAAGCTTTTTGTAATGCTTCTTGAAAATTTCTTCCAATTCCCATAACCTCACCTACGGATTTCATTTGTAAGCCTAATGTTTCATCAGCACCTGGGAATTTCTCAAAATTCCAACGAGGAATTTTTACAATTACATAATCCAATGAAGGCTCAAAAAAAGCAGAAGTAGTTTTTGTAATCTGATTTTTCAATTCATCCAAATGATACCCAATAGCTAGCTTAGCAGCAATTTTGGCAATAGGATATCCTGTAGCTTTACTAGCCAATGCCGAACTTCTTGATACTCTAGGATTGATTTCAATACAAATTATATCTTCATTTTCGGGATTTAATGCAAACTGCACATTACACCCTCCAGCAAAATTACCTATAGCTTTTAAAATTTGTTTGGATTGATTACGCATCTTTTGATACACCGTGTCCGGCAATGTCATAGCAGGAGCTACCGTAATACTATCCCCTGTATGTATCCCCATTGGGTCAAAATTCTCTACGGTACAAATGATAACCATATTGTCATTGGAATCGCGCAAAAGTTCCAACTCAAATTCTTTCCATCCAAACAAAGCTTTTTCTATCAATACTTCATGAACTGGCGAAGCTTCCAATCCACGCTTTAGTTTCTCGTCAAATTCTTCTTTTGTATGCACAAAACTACCTCCCGTTCCAGCAAGTGTAAATGATGGACGGATAACTAGTGGAAATCCAATATTTTGTGCAATTTCTTTGCCTTCGAGAAATGAATTAGCTACTTTGCTTGGAGCTATTCCTATCCCCAATTTGACCATCAATTGCTTAAACTTATCTCTATCTTCCGCCAATTTAATACCTTCAATATCTACCCCTACTAATTTGACATTATATTTCTCCCAAATGCCCATTTCATCACATTCTATAGCTAAATTTAAAGCTGTTTGACCACCCATAGTAGGCAATACCGCATCAATTTCATTTTCAGCAAGAATTTTTTCTATACTTTCAGGCTCCAATGGCAATAAATATACTTTATCCGCCATCATAGGGTCTGTCATTATCGTTGCTGGATTGGAATTTATCAAAATAGTTCTAATTCCTTCTTCTTTGAGACTTAATGATGCTTGTGTACCTGAATAATCAAATTCACAGGCTTGACCTATGACTATAGGACCGCTTCCGATAATTAAAATCGACTTAATAGATGTATCTTTTGGCATATATAGGGAAAATGTTCGGGATGCAAATATAAGTTAAAAAAGATAAATGAATTTTTAATAAATTGAAATACTATTGAAGTAGTTAAACAAAAAAGCCCCTAAGATTTCTCTTAGGGGCTTTTTAATCAGAATTAATCTAATCTATGGATTACTTAGATACTGTGAATTTCGCAGCACTTTGTGTCTCGCCATTAGTTAATTGTATGTGGTATACACCATTTGCAAAACTTGAGATATCAAATGTATGCTCCGATGTATTGGACTGATGACGCTCCTCGCTTGACATGACTACTTTACCATTCATATCCGTAATCGTGAATGATACCGGTTTGAGCGTATTGCTTGTAAGTTTTACATTCAATACTGTAGTTGCAGGGACTGGATACATCTCAATACCAAAGCCTTTGTTTACTCTATCTGATATACCCGATCCACTTGAAATCGTATAATCCATAAACATCGTTCCTCCTCCATTCTTAGCTACTAGGTTTGTAATCTCTACATAGTCCACATTATTGTCTTTTCCTACATTATTTGCCGATACTATTGTATTTGCAAATACTACTGGAGCCGATGTTACACCACTCAATAATGAAGATGTAAATGGAACTAATGTTGATGTAATCCAACTGCTTGATGGTCTGCTTGGTGTTACACTTGCATTGGTAGCTTTCAACTGAGCTAATTTTGTCATTACTTCCAACGTATCGGCTGGTGCATAGTAGAACTTCACATCATATGGATATTGAAGTGTACCACTTGTTACATCCACATTGAAGAATCTTCTTCCAAAGATCGCTCCGTTTGGATTGTTAGCTGTATGCTGCAAAGTAGTTATTCCTGCAGGGTTGATCTCGATATCTGGTGCAAATGACACATTGTTACCATTTTTACGGATTGCTAGTAAGAACTCATTTGGAACGCCTGCCTTAGCATAATATGTCCAGTTGTTTTCTGTACATTGCTCTACCAAGTTTTGCTCACTATTTGTAACCAATCTCACTTGTGTTTGTGGATTTCTTGAAATTACAAAAGCCGTATCTGAACTTACTGATGGACAGGCACCTGTACCTGATATTTGTACAAAGTATTTATCCCCTGTAGTTGGTATGTTGGTTACCGTCAAACTATCAATTGTAGCGCCTGATATAGATATACCATTTTTAAACCATTGGTAGCTATGACCTGTTGTGGATGTAGTTACTCGCAATGTATGAGCCGTAGGGGCACAATTACTATTTCCTCTAGGCTGTGCCGTAATTACTGGTGTAGACTCTACCAATACCGTTACATCTGGAGATATAATTTGTGGACATGTTGTGCCGGTAAATGGTACCGCTTCCACTTTGTATGTTCCAGAATTTGCACTCGTAGCACTTGATACCGAATAAGTAGCAGATGTAGCACCTGGTATTACAGTGTTATTTCTATACCATTTGTAGCCATTTGCTCCTACTGCTGTTACACTTAAGTTTAACGCGCTTCCAGCACACAAAGTGTCTCCAATAGGATTACTTGTAATTACTGGACATGTAGTTTTCGTTACATTAGCCGTATTTGAAATTACTACATTAGTACATGGACTATTTGATGTAATTTCAACGGTGTATACACCTGCATCCGTAGCTGAATCAAAGCTTGAAACCGTATAACTAGAGCTTGTAGCGCCTGCTATTGGATTTCCATCTTTTTTCCATTGATATGTATTAGCATTGCTTGCTGTTACACTTACGGTAAAGCTTGATCCTGTCAATACCGCCGTAGATACGGGTTGTGTTGTAATCGTTGCTGGTGACGTAATCGCTTGGGTAAATGCTGCTGATGTAACATCTGCACAACCTGTTCTACCTACTGCGGTTACTGTATAGCTTCCTGCATCACTTGTAGCTGCGGTTTTGCTATATGTACTTGACGTACTTACTGTAGTTGTACCACGTCTCCAGATTACTCCGTTATTGTTGGTAGCTGTAGCCGATAAAGTCAATGTACTTCCAACACACAATGGAGAGGTTCCTGATATTGCAGAAATTGTTGGTGCTGCATTGATTGTTACTTTTGCTACATTTGATGTAATCGTAGGACAGCTAGCTGCGCCGGTTACGTCTACCGTATAGTTTCCGCTATCAGCTAACATAGCACTTGACTTACTATAGCTTGAGCTACTTGGTGCACCTAGCGCTATTCCATTTTTCTTCCATACATACGTTGGAGTAGCACTTCCTGATACTGCAGTGTTCAAAGTAATCGTTCCATTCTCACAAATCGTTGTTGCTGTAGGTTGCGTTGTAAAGCTTATTGGATTACTTACCGTTACTACCGCATTTGTTGACATTGTATTCACACATCCTGCAAATGCTATCGCTTCCACTTTGTATGTTCCTGCCGTTGCTGCTCCTGCAGTTGCCACTACAAATGAATCGGTAGTTTGACCTGCTATTGCAACATTATTTCTATACCATTGGTAGCTTGCTGCGCCGTTTCCTACTACTGTCAACTTCAATTTGCTTCCTAAACAAACATCCGTCAAAGTTGCTGGTTGCGTCACAATCTTAGCCGTATCTGTAATCTTAACATTAGCTATAGTAGAAGTTACGTCAGCACATGGTGCTGCTCCTGATACCACTACCGTATAGTTTCCTGTATCCGATACCGTAAATGGACTGATAGAGATTGTAGCGGACGTACCTCCTTTGTTCGTACTTCCTTGTTTCCATTGATATGCAGTAGCATTACTTGCTACAACACTCAATGAAGTAAAGGTAGATCCATTACATCCAAAAGCACTTGCTATCGGTTGTGTAGTAATGCTAGGCGCTGCATTTACAGTTCCTGTTACACTATTTGAAGATACATTCGAACATCCTGCTCCACGATATGCTATTGCTACATAATTTCCTGAATTAGATGGCTGCGCATTTGTTTGGCTAAATGTAGAACCGCTTCCTACTCTTGTCGCACCGCTGAACCATACGATTGAATCGGCGTTAGTTGCAGCAATTGTAAAGCTCAATGTAGATCCTTGACAAATTGTACTAGCACTTGGTTGCGTAGTAATGCTTGCCGCTGGCGTTACATTTACTACCGCATTGTTTGAAGTAGCGCTAGGACATGCTGATGTAGAACTTACTACTACTTTGTAGGTTCCTGCATCTGTTGTAGCGGCTGAACTTACTGAGAAGTTGTTTGAGTTCGTTCCTACATTTGTAGCACC
>Ga0078894_10004226_pt1 | contig 10964 bp, 12 predicted proteins | sample LauGreSu1BDMLBSD_2_FD_67506 | JGI IMG/M metagenome (GOLD analysis project Ga0078894, IMG submission 67506) | Freshwater lake microbial communities from Lake Michigan, USA - Su13.BD.MLB.SD (version 4) (version 4) | ecosystem: Environmental > Aquatic > Freshwater > Lake | place: Lake Michigan... | reverse complement strand
AATGTAATAATTTTAATTCCTCCTCTTCAGAAAAAACGGCATTTGATGAACTGAATGAATGTGCCCCAATTCCATAATTTACGTCTAAGTTTGGATCAAAAATTATATTTTTACACATAGGTTGATATCTTTCTGAACCAACTTTTATTTTTTCCGTCAATTTTACTTTATCATAAGTTGGGAAACTTTCTGACACCATATCGTGACCTGATACCTTTGGTACGTTAATACCCTTAGTTTTATACTCTTGTAATTTTTCTAGTAAATTTGGGTGATATAAAAATTCATCGGTGTCGCAAACTATAACCCAATCAACATTTTTATTTCTACTGTAAGTTTTATATCCATTATTTTTTATGTTAACATAATTCATTTCATGGATTTGATTTTTACTATCCCATTTTATGACTGAAACTTTAGGATATTTTTTGTAGATTCTATCTGATCCGTCAGTAGACATATTATCATAAACGTAAATTTTTGTACAAATTTCAGAGTAATAATCTAAAGTGTAAGGAAGAATTTTTTCTTCATTCCATGCTAATATGTGTGCGTGTATTTTCATATATTAATTTGTGAGTGTACTACTTGATAAAAAGATAATTTATGTTTTTTAAACAATTCTTGTAATTCGATCATAGGTGCCTTTTTAAATCTTCCTTCGTAATTTTCGGCTATTGGTTTAGTGTGAGTTACAGTAATAATATCAATTATTGCAATTTTATCAACAGGGTTACCTAAAAGTTTTGCCCACAAATAGTCCATCCCCCAACCTGATTCATTCACAATAAAATAATCCAATAACCAACACATAGTGTCAAAACTCATTAACGGACAAATAATTTCTACAAAACTAGTAAATCTTAATTTTGAACCTGAAACTTTTTTCTCTATATCATATGAAACGTAACCGTCTAAACTTGGTTGGGATAAAGAAAGAGAGTGCTCTTTATTTGTTTTAAATAAAATATTAATGTCTTCACTATTAGACATCAAATCATCATCAGGAAACCAAATGTATTCGTATTGTTTTAATTTATCAAAATTTGATTTTATGTAGTCATGAATTAACACCCATTTCTCTCCTTTTTTGTTAACACAATCTAAAGAATGTGATTTATATTCCTCGAATACTTCTTCAGATTTACCATAATAGAGTATTACTAAATCAAAATTACATTCACCACTAATCCAATGAGGGTGTAATGAAGAATCTCCGGCCGGTACTATAATTAAATTTTTATTCATTTTAAGTTATCAATAAAGTTTAGTGCTGATTCTATTACTTTGTCCATGTCATAATATTTGTATTCCGCTAACCTACCCCCAAAGTATACATTTTTTTCTTTAAGAGAAAGAGTTTTATATTCATTGTAAATTTTGTTATTTGTTTCGTCATTAACAGGATAATAAGGTTCGGTTATCCTGTGATCGTAATCTATAGGATACTCGTACGTTACTACCGTTTTATCGGACTGAGAATCCTCAAAGTGTTTATGTTCAATAATTCGAGTATACTGAGTTTCTATATCGGTAAAGTTCATCACTGAACATCCTTGGAAGTTTGTAACATCTTTTACAAGATGATCAAATTTTGTTGTTTTATATTCTAAAGGTCCGTATTTGTAGTTGAAGTATTTATCAATGGGCCCTGTATAAATTACTTTTTTATATTTTGGTAACTCATCGTTGAAAAAATCTGTGTTTAATTTTACATTGATCCCCTCTAATAATTTATCAAATATTTTTGTGTATCCCCCTACGGGTATTCCTTGATATTTGTCGTTAAAATAATTGTTATTGTATGTAAATCTAACGGGTAATCTTTTGATAATTTCTTTTGGTAAAAGGTCTGCAGATTTTTTCCATTGTTTCTCAGTATATCCTTTAATCAATTTTTCATATACATCTTTACCCACTAATTTGATTGCCTGTTCTTCCAAATTTTTTGGTTCTAAAATATGTGAACTTTGATTCTCAATAATTTTTTTCGCTTCGTGAGGCATGGTTATACCCCATAATTTACTAAACGTCCACATATTAAAAGGTAAAGAATATAACTCTCCTTTGTAATTGGCAACAGGACTTAGTATAAAATTATTAAATTCAGTAAATTGATTTACCCATTTCCAAACCCTCTCATTAGAGGTATGAAAAATATGAGGTCCGTATGTATGTACATTAATACCCTCAATATTTTCTGTGTGACAATTACCACCAATATGGTTTCGTTTTTCTACTACACAGACATTTAGTCCCATTTTATTTAATTCGTAGGCACAAATGGAACCAAAAAAACCTGAACCAACAATTAGAAAATCATATGTCATAATCCCAAAAGTTTTATCCAAAGATTTAAGATTTCATCATTCGATAATCTTGAAACTTCATTTTCTGTTTCTGAATTACCAAAGAATTTTGTGTTAGTTAAATAACATTCGTCTTTAACTAAACAAGCAACCTCACCCTTCGATGAGTGGTACACTCTACCAATAGAATCGTACATATCTTGTTTTTTGGTCGAATGACCGTATAGAATTATTTTTTCGTTTAGTCTCGGTTTGATTTCTTGGTTAAAATAGTTTTGATCACCTACGTGACCAAATAAATATATTTTTTCACACCCGTCAGATAATGCTCTGTCGATTGATACGTGAGTTTGTTTCCTGTCTTCTATGGTACCTATGATACCTGCGACCTTATCTAAATCATTTTTTTCTTTAGAAATTAGATCCTCTTTGAAATTTGGGATTATCACAGATTCCCCATTATATCTCCAATGATAATCTTTGTGTTGTTGATGTAAAAATATTGCTGTGTCCCAATATTGTTTTAAATCCCCAACTTCAAACCACCATTTTTCATGACATGATAATACCACTTTTTTTGCGATAGGTCTTTTAGGGAATTGTATGAAGTGAGTTATTAACCTATCATTACTATCAGGTTTGTAATTTTTTAGTAGGTCTCCCTTACATTTATCTAAATGCCATTCATGAGGACCGTAAAAAGTACAATCAATACCATTTTCGTTAAAAATGTTTGTTAGGTTAATGAATGCGGTTGTTGATCCACCTTTTTCTGAATATCCTGATACTATCTTAACCATTTATTAAATTTTCGTATTTATTTATTAACTCTGAAACATCACCGTAGTTATTATCAGTCGTCACTATTTTACTATTTGGGTACAACTGATTTACAAAATCTGATGTTTCTTGATTTAAAGTGTGTATAATACCATAATCAAATTCTTTTGTTTTGTATAGTCTACCCCTTTCAGAAACAAACTTACCATTTGGGGTATCTACACCCCATCTACCATCACCAAGTTTATATCCGTAAGGTTCTTTTTTATTAAAAAATTGGATGTTACGTGATTTGTATTTTTTAACCTCACTTTGACTAACAAGGTTCCCAAGAAATGATACTTTGATGTTGTTATCTAAAAGAGTATCGATCAAAGGTTTACACTGATCAAACTCATCATGACAAACCATTACTCTAAAATCATCATCGGTCAACACGTTAATCTTAACTTTGTTTGGTAAATGTTGTTTGTTTATCTCAGCAAACTTTCTTCGGTTGATTTCCCATTGTTCGTTTGTTTGACCTATAGATTTATGGGTGATCCTGACATCATAAATAACTCCAATTTTTACGCCCTCTAAATAATTTCTAAAGGTGAAATCAACATCGTAAAAGTGGAAACCCCCAACTTCTTCGTTGAACTTAGTTTTAATTTTTGTTTTATCAAAAACTATGAATAGTCCATCAACCAATAATACTTCGTCAATCTTATTACCTTTGTTTTTAGAATACTTTGATTCCCATTTTTTACCTCCGTGTTCGTGATTAACAATCCCTCTCATTTTTGAGAAGTCTTCCCACCATTTGGCAGAACTTGGTAAACTTACTGAACCGGCAACACCCAAAATCCCAAAGTCTTCATTTCGTTTGAAGTGATTTAATATTTTTTGACCCCAATTCTTTGTGTCAAAATAAATGTCGTCGTGACAAAGTATGACAATGTTGTTAGAGGATTGATTTAAAATTTTATTGTAGGACTGAGTAAGAGAGTATTCTCCATTATTTTCAAAAGGAATTACCTCTATATTTGGTATGCCCGATGTCTTTTTTAATAACTCAACAAAGTTATTATCAATCTTTCTTGTACTAAATCCTACAGTAATCATAACCCTGTACTTCCAAATCCGTTTTCGTTTCTGTCTTTCGACTCAACTTTATTTTTTTGTACTAAGTTAACCCATTTACCGGATATTACAGGTGATACTACGGCCTGAGCAACTTTCATACCTTTTTCAATTACTTGTGTTTCATTACTCAAGTTGATAAGAATAACTTTAATTTCACCTGTATAACCTTGATCTACAGTACCTGGTGAATTTAATACCATCAAACCTTTATTGATCGCTAAACCACTTTTGGTTCTAACCTGTATTTCGTAATTTTCAGGGATGTCAATTTTTAATCCCGTCGGAACAAGTTTTCTTTCAAATGGTTTTAAGGATACATCAATCGTGGATCTCAAATCAAAACCTGAATCAGTTTCATATGCGTATGATGGTAATTTCATTTCACTATCTAACACTTCGTATCCAACTTGTAATTTTGGTGAATATTCCTCAAAACCTTTTTCGAGTTCATCAATGGTAAAACCTAATAATTGGTTTAGATCATCCATATCGATATCTTCGTCCAAATCCAAGTCCCCAAACTCTTTGAGGAGGTCATCTAAATTTAATTCTTTTTCTTCACTCATTATTTCAATGATTTTAATTTCATTATTGCTTCAATCAATACGTTAACGTCTTTTTCGCAGTATTCTGCAATTTCTTTTAATCTACTTTGTCCCCAATATGCTTCGTGAACCATACCACCATTTATCTCACCATCTTTTGGTGTTGGGATATCTAAACAGGCACACATTAAATCTAATGATCCAATTGCGGTGTATGCTCCGTATTGCCACACTTCTTTTGTATCAATTGCTTTTACTTCCCACGGTTTTGTATCATATGAGGGAAGAATCTTAGATGGTTCAATCCCATTGATAATCATTCGTTTTGCCAACATTGGGATGTCAAAGTTTTTAAGGTTATGACCACAAAGATAAAAATCTAACTTATGTGTTCTATCTAATAAATTTCTAACATCCATTAATAACTTGTATTCGTCATCACCTGAAAATGTTTGCATTTTTGTTTCACCATTATCTAAAACGAATGCCATGGAAACACAAACAATTTTCGCAAATTCAGGAACAAGTGCCGCTCTTTTTTTAAACACAATGTCCATGTGTTCTTCTACTGTTCTATCATCACCCCATTCTTTATCTTCAGGAAATCTTTTTAGAAACCAATCAAAGTACTTGTCAAATTGTTCAGCGACTCTTGGGTTTGTTTTGATACAACTTTGATAGTCAGCGCAACCACCAACAGTTTCGATGTCTAAGAATAATATTTTTGTTAAAGGAATATTGATCATAATTATTTAATTAAAGATTTGTAAAATTGTGCTCTTTTGTCAGACACTTTATTTAGGTCGTAAGTGTCTTTAACCGTATCATAAAGTCTTAGACCTAATTCTGTGACCATATCAGGATTCTCAACTAATTTTTTAATATGTTTTGCCCAATCACTGTGACTTCTAACTTCATCAACGAGTAATGCGTTACCATCTGTGAATTCACCATTTTTCATTGCGTGTTTTAGGTCAATTGTATATGGCCCTACATTTGAGGCAATTAATGCTTTTTTGTAAAATCCCGCCTCAATAACTTTGAGTTGAGACTTCATTCTGTTGAATACGTGGTTTTTAATTGGTGCCAATGAAATATCAAACTTTGCGTAGTTCCTTGCGTAAGAATCGGCAGGTCTTGTCCAAACTCTAACATAATTTTCCGTTTCAATTGCGGGATAATCTTCCTCCACAAACTTATCTAAAAACTCTTTGTATTTTGGGGTGATAATTCTGTAGTTATCGGTGAATATCTTTTCGTATTCTGCCCACACAGTTTCTTCAGGGTTTATTGGTCTTTGTGTTTGTTGTCCAGTATTTTTGTCGATCATCGTCACCGTACCTCGTGTGTCAAAACCACAAACATAGTATTGTAGTTTATCTTGATAAGGTAAAAGTTTGTTTACTGTTCCATTTAATAATTTTAGATCGTGTAAGTGAGATGACCCACCTAACCAACCCACACGGATTTTATCGGACGGTAATGTTGGTTCATTAAACTGAGGTTCTTTAGGATCAATTGCGTTTGGAAAAATCTCCACATTTTTGTTGATTTTTCTGATCTCGTCGGCAAATAACTTTGTTGTTGTTGTAACATATGATGCTGCTTTTAGATTTGCAACAATTTTTTTGTGTAATTGATTTTCCATAATTAAACTATGGATTGGGTGTTCTTTTGTTGGTAACCAATAATCATCAATATCACCAATAACGATAATACCTAACCTTTTTAAAGACTCAATTAAATTTGGTACAATATCAATGTTAGGTCCGATACTTCGGTGAAAATGTACGATCTGATATTTTTTCCAATAATTTATATCGTTTACGTTTGGTTGATAATCAATATCAATGTGAAAATCTTCGTTGTAGTTATTTTGAAGGTTGATGTGTGGATCTACCGAACGGTACCTGCCAACACCTGATTTATCTGAAGGAAGTACTAAAATATTAATTTTGCTCATAAAAAGTTTTTTTCTAATAATACCAAAACTTAAGAGAATAATCAATTGCAAAATAAAAAAACCCACCTCAAATGAGATGGGTTTTGATCTTCAGGACAAATAAAATTATTTTTGAATTTTTTTGATTTTGGTTACCCTACCCTCAAAAATGTGATCTCCTACTCTAAATTTAAAAACATCATTACTTTTTGTTTCAGATTCTGTAAGAAGTCCATTATCTCTTAGGACATCCTCCACAGTTTCTTTAACAATCTGTTTTAGAATTTTTGGTGAAACTCCTGACACAGATTTTGATGTTTGTTCTTGAATTTGTTGTACTGGTTGTCTTTTTTGATTTGGGTTAATTAGATCACCGTTTGCTTTGGTGTTCATTAGTCTAGATGCTTTTTCTACTAAATCATCACTTAAAACTGTATTTGTTGATACACCCATTGATGGTTGTTGGATTGGGTGTTCCATCATTAATTTTTTAATTTCGTCAGGTAATTTTGAATTTTTAATTCTATCCATTTGTGGAACTTCACTTGACACTGGTTTTTGTACTCTTTGTTCCGCCATAAATTCTTGGGGAATATTATAGGAAGCGCTGATAGGTTGATAATCTTCTACCATTGGTACTGATGGATTGGATACTTGTATTCCACCTCTACCCATATTATCATGTTTCTCCATAATTTTTTTGGATAGTACTAATCTTTGTAATAAATCTTGTTCAGTATTCATATTATATTGTTGTTGGTTGATCTGTTGGTTGATCTGTTGGCTGTTCAGTTGGCTGTTCAGTTGGTTGATCAAACTTTGCGTTGACAATAACTCTTGTCATACTTTTATCACCATTTGGGTTATAGTTTGGTCTTGGTTCGTTGAATACCTCAGCGGTAGGTCTCATAAAAGACATTTTATCTAATCTGAATAACCTCCAACCTGGTAGAGGTTTTTCACCAAGATATGCCGTATGTGAAGACCCTTCCATATCCCAAGCTCTAACTACAGGATTTTCGGCCTTACTATAACCAAAACAAACTGGTTCAATAACCCTAAGTCCTTTTCCTCCTGGCTCGTCACCATCATAATAGATAACCACTCGTTTTTTATTCTTAATAGAATCAACGACGGTTTCCATAGATGTTACCTCAACGATAAGGGACTTGAAGCTATTGTAAAGTTTCATTACGCCGAAGGAGTTGTATAAGGTTTGTTAGGTTGAAATTCGTTCACCTTTATAGAATTCTTTCTTTCAAGAATATCAATACTTGATCCGCCATTCACAACATCCAAATAGATACCAGTGCCTTTTCCTGACTCATCACCATCTGATAAAGCATCAGGGTTTACTGCCGAATATGGGTTCACAGTTTTGTAATCATTTCTCGGAATTAATTTTGCTCTTTGACCTTCAGCAATCGCTGAAAGTTCATTTTCTGGCTGAGCAAAGTCCAATCTTTCTGTTTGCATATTAAATTATTCTTTTCATTAAGTCATTTATTCTCTCAACATCCTCTTTAATTCTTATGTCTTGAGCGAATGTACTATGTTCTTTAGATGGTCTCATCATGTCTGCGATAGGTCCCAGTGACTTTAACTCATCACTGTTTATATCGTCAGGCATAACCTCATTATTCATTCTATCTTTTAGGTTGCTTCCATTTCGCAAATCCTCCATGGTAGCATCAACCCATTTTTTCATATAGTCGGCACCATTAAGAATAAAAGGTTTGTCAGTCTTATCTCCACTATAATTATCAAACCAATTTTTTATTCTACCTAATTGTTGATAAGTTACATATCCTGTATCGCGCAATTCTTGATTACGTTTGAAACCTTCGATATTTGGATCTGTATCTCCTACGTGTTGAAAACAGGTTCCCAAATATTCTTTAACTTCTTCAGGTAGTTCTATATTAGTATTGTATAGTTGACTATTCACCTTCTTTGAAATGTTTCATTAGTTTATGAATACTTATACCTTCTTTCTCTGCAATCTTTTTAATTGATTCGATATTTCTTTTAAGAATTTTTGAAATAGGTCCTTCATCCTTGGTATTTTGTTCGTCTTTGAATTTTTTTACCAAATCAGAATTTTTTGATTTTTTATCCACTAAGATTTCGTCAATCATTTTTCTCATTTGAGCTTCTTCTAATTCGGCTAATCTTCTCTTAGTAAAACAATTTTTACACTTACCGTATTTTTTTTCTATTTTAAGTTGTTTATCTAATTCGGGGTCAAAACCTAACCTCTCAACTCTTTCTTGTCTTTCGATCGGATCTTCAACACCCATTGACTTCATTATATGGTCAGCCTCTTTGTAATTCTTAGCATATTTAGTTTCCTCACCACCAAATTGATTTAATTCCTCAACTTCGCTAATTGTGTTTTCTTGTTCTTCTTCAGATTCACCATAATAAACTCTTACGAAAGGCCAAGTATTGCCTCGAGTCATTCTTACGGTTTGGTCCATAGTGTTCTTGGCTACCATCCTTTGATTAAGGATTGGAATATTTGAACCCATCATTGATCCATCGGCATTTACCAACTCATCGATTTCTCCACCTTCTTTGTGTTTTTTGGATTTAATCGACTTTAACATTTTATCAACTCTTTCTTTAGGTAATTTTTTAGTTGATTTAAAAAGTTTTGATATAAAGTTTTTTATTTTTTCAGCATCCCCTTTTTCGAATGAAATTTCTTCATCCTCTTTTCTAGATTCTGTAATTGTATTCGATACAGAATAGTATACGGAAATTTTATCACCTCTGTCTTTAAGGTAGAAGTAATATGGTTTGTTAAAATATTCTTTTCCGAACTCAATCATAAAATTAGTTTTCCAATAAATACTTTGATTTGTGGTATTTATATAAAAAACCTATGGCGTATCAAAATTTAAATCAATATAATTATCCGAGACTTAAGTTGAAACTTATCTATGATGGGTCAGACATTAGTATTGTTTCGGATGAGAGGGGGTTTAATGAGGAAGTAGTTTTCTCACCATATTTGATCGCCCAAACTTACGGAAAAAAACTCCCAATATATTTTGACATTGATGACCCCGAATCGGTTCAACCACAAACACTAACTTACGGTCAGTATGATTTTGATAATGTGTTTATTTCTTTGAACAGTTATCCGATTGAGGGTACTTGTTTTTCGGCTTCTTCATCTTGTGATATTGGTCTTACCGGAATTGACAACGGACTTGTACAGAGTATGTCGGGTGAAGAAATATTTTTTACCAACGGCATCTTTGAGGACAGCGTGAAATTTGATCGTATGTATTACGATAGAAGAATGAAACTTATCCAAGTAACAGGTTATACACAATCACCAAATGTAAGATTTTCAGGAAGACCATTAAATACCTTATATGAGGTGACATCAGGAATTGATCCTGTTTGGGGTAGGTATCATGAATTATATGGTGGTTTTTATCAAGGGTTCTATAAGTTGTTTGGATACGACTATTCAATTATACCTGAAAGACAACACAAAGGTTGGGCTGTGGAAATGTTATTAAGACCTCGTTTAATTGGTGATATACCAGTTGGATCAGGTAACACTACTCTTAACATAATTTACCCTAATAATAAGAATACGTTCTTTTATATGGGTACAAGAGCTGAAAACAAATATTACCATCACGCAGATGGATCTCCAAATTGCGTGTCAGGATATACAAGGGTAACAGAGTCTTTAGCGAATTGTTGGCAGACTTGTGCTTGTTGCGACCGTAGAGTTTTTAATAGTAGATGTATATACGTATATCCACCAAGATCAGTAAATGGTGTTCACGATCCACACGTAAATTATGGATGTAATATTTGTGGTGGAGTACAAAATCAAGCAATATCTTGTGGATGTGGTTGTAATTTTCCTCCTTGCGAAAGTTGTGGATGGGAGTGTCAGTATCATAATTGCCCTACAATAATTCACCCATCGCCGACAGCAACACCAACACCTACACCAACACCTACCTGTCAAACACCTTCACCAACACCTTCACCAAGCGGTCAAAATTGTCCTTGTACTAATTGTGGTTGTACAAGTTGTTCGTGTTATTCAAGTGGAGGATGTAGTCCTTGTTCTTTACCATCAGGTTTTACGTCTGTTGAAAATACTTGTGAATCCAATCCATTATTGGATGCAGTTTCAAATAATATCTCATTCAGATTGTGTGGTGATCCATCAAACCCTGGTATTGGGATTCGTGTTGTAAAATGGACAGGTGGTTGTGAAACAAC
>Ga0078894_10004225_pt1 | contig 10966 bp, 13 predicted proteins | sample LauGreSu1BDMLBSD_2_FD_67506 | JGI IMG/M metagenome (GOLD analysis project Ga0078894, IMG submission 67506) | Freshwater lake microbial communities from Lake Michigan, USA - Su13.BD.MLB.SD (version 4) (version 4) | ecosystem: Environmental > Aquatic > Freshwater > Lake | place: Lake Michigan... | reverse complement strand
ATTACCGTAAAGGGCTTTTCTTGCCCGCCCTGCCCTAGTGTAGGCTAAATAGCCCAAAAGGGCTTAGAGAGCCTTTAGAGGCTTTATAATGGGTACATCTAAGTGAATGGATCACATATGGATCTATATATTACAGTTGACTAGAATATGTCTCTCTCGACGACGCACTTTTTTCGCACTATATAGGCGAATATTACTTCTTATCTCTTTCATGTTCAAATGGGAAAGCTTCTGCTAGATCAATTCCTTCTAGACCAGAGGCCTGCATCATTTTAATTCTGTCATGAGAAAATTGTGGATTAGGTTCTAGTGGAAGCATCCATACATTCATAAGTCTCTCCATTGATTTATCTCCGATTTGCTCGTAGTATTCTGGAGTTTTATAATTATGGAATGTTCCTGGGTTATCTTCTGCCTTAAGAACAAAGTTTGAGAATGCGTATCTGTTTCCGCTAGTAACTGGTCTTACTCCATGTGCGTGTGGATTAAATGCTCCGTGCACAACAAGATCTCCTCTTTCTGGCTTAAACTCTAATAGTTCACAGTCTACTGCTGGATCCTTTTTGGTTCCATCTGCTTGAATGTTTGGATAAAAAATTTCTCCACCTTCAAATTCACCAAAATATGCAACTAGGCCGTAGTCTAATTCGCAACATGTTTGCCAAACGTCTACCTGAGATAGTCTGTGGCACTCGCCTTTTCCAGGAGAGTCTGAGTGGATAAACATTCCTTCGTTCATATAAGGTCTTAAAACTAAAACGTTATTCTGTGGATGTATTACATATTCTGGATAAAGCATCTCGCTTGCTTTTTCCCAAAGATTGATTAGGCCAGGAATCATTGGACTAAGTTTTTCTGAATACCAGCTTATTAATGTTTCTTCATATACATGGTTTCTAGTATCTTCATTGGCCATTGCTTCTTCAACAATCTTGCACTCTTCGTCTGTATAAAATCCTTTGAATAAGAAAACTCCGCTAGGGGTTCCGTAGTCATCTGGGAAAAATGATAATTTAGTGCAATCTTCTCTGTCGTAAAACATTATTTTTTACCAACCTTCTTTAGTAGTTTTTCAAAAATAGAAACTTTTTTGTGATGGCTTTCAATTTTGCAACTTCCATCGCAGTTATGGTTAAACTGTGGACTTTTCATAAACTTAGCAAAGTGGTGAGCCATAGTAATTATATTATAGCATGAATAGTCCCTACGGAGGCGGATCCGCAGGGACTATTTGCATTTGCATGCATACGCTAGGATTGACTCAACTAACGTAATACTATTTTATAGCAGTTTGATTTAAATATCAAGAGGTTGTAATAATATTTTTTTCTGCAAGCTTATTAAAAACTTCAGTAAGTAAAAATGTTACAGCTAGTTCGCTCTTAGATATATTTTCATCAATTTCTGCTGGATCCATGCCATTTTGTACGCAAAGAGATCTATTTGCCTCTTCAAAGGCTGAGTGCATTGTTGCTAGTATTTCTTGCTTATTCATTTTCTTCTCCTGGGTTAAAAGAGGGGACTGGTCCGAGTAGATATCCCGCCTCATGATATTGTATCATTTTTTCAACGTCTTGTGAACCCACTACTTTATTTGCAATTAAAGATAATAGGTCATAAATTCTGTGTAGCATTATGTAGGTAACCATTGGAAGGTTATCTTCTAAATTACTTGTCTCCGCCTTCTGGTCTTCCTGCATCTTCCCACCAAATTTCTCTACCCATAGAATCCGTAGGGGAAACTATGTTTGATTCAAATTCAAACGGCTCTTTGCTCATTTACTAATTCTACTATATTTTCATATCTAGCTATGCCCATAGTGTTTTTATAATCGCACTCTAAACAATATAAATATATTAATGATTCTCCATCGCCATTACATAAAAGAGAGCCTTGATCCTGTGGGCATAAAAGCTTGGGAACAAGGCCCTCTTCCGAAAGTTTAATGTAAGTAGACACGTACTGTATCCTCATTACACTTCCTTTCTAATTTGTTGGGAATTTCAAATAAAATTCCTTTGCTCTTGGGGTTAAACCCTTCCAAGCTGACCAATCAATTCCGCCCTTGGTCATGTAGTACGCTATCTCTGCATTTATAGTTGGGTCAAATAATAGTACGTTTGACTTTAATTTAAATTTTTCTTTACGATCTGTGCCGAGTGAACCCAACATATTGATCTGAAAAATTCCGTAAGAACTGTCTCCAGTATTCCTGTTACCATTGTATGCCATTGGTCGTCCAGTGGACTCCCTTTTGGCAATGGCCCAAGCCGTTTTAAGGGCTTTTCCTTCAAAACCTACTGCCCAAAGAAGTTCTTTTAGATCTTCATCTGACAGAGCCTGAGAAGGCTTGTAAACAGTATTGCTGTACTTCTCTAAGGTTTCTTTCTTAAGTTGTACTTCTGTCTTTGGTTTTACTATTAGAGCTTGTGCGGGTGTTGCAACAACTGTGTTGGAAAACAAAAACATTACTGTAATTGCAATCGCAGCATATTGATGAACAATATCGCTCAAACTTTTCTTTATATTCTCCATTGGCATTTCCTCCTTTAGAGATAGCGAGATATAATCATACCATTTGAATCAAGAACATGTCAAATCATTTTTTTTGTTGTTGACAAAGAATATCTAAATAGTATACTTCCAATAGGGGGGTCGGGGGGTCAGCAAATCAACTAAATCAACATATATTATATATATGTATATATAGAGTATTATATATTATAGTTAACTAAAAAACAACAACAAAAATTATTTTTCTTTTCTTTTATATAAAAGTTTGATACACTTAGACTTCATTCAAAAAAATAATCACTCCGTAAGGCGGAAGAAAAAGGCGACAAATGAAAAATACTATTGAAAATCCCTATGAAAACTTTATTGCACTATCTAGATATGCAAAATGGGTAGAAGCAGAAGGAAGAAGAGAAACTTGGGGAGAAACAGTAGATAGATATTTTTCTTTCATGCTTAATCACTTAAACAAAAATCATAATTACATTCCAAATGAAAAGCTAGTTGCGGAATTAAAAGAGTTTGTTTTTGAACGAAATGTTATGCCGTCCATGAGATCTGTAATGACTTCTGGACTAGCACTTGAAAGAGATAATGTAGCTGGATATAACTGTGCATTTGTACCAGTTGATTCACCACGTACATTTGACGAAACAATGTATATTTTAATGTGTGGCACTGGTGTTGGATTCTCAGTGGAATACAAGTACATTAATAAGCTTCCTGCCGTCCCAGAAAAACTTGAAAAATCAGATACTGTTATTGTAGTTGAAGATTCAAAGCAAGGTTGGTCAAAAGCATACCGAGAACTTCTTGCACTTCTTTGGACTGGACACATTCCAGCAATTGATGTTTCAAAAGTTCGTCCTGCAGGAGCAAGACTTAAGACAATGGGTGGAAGGTCATCAGGGCCACAGCCATTAATTAATCTTTTTGATTTTACTATTGCAAAATTTAAGAATGCTACTGGAAGAAACCTTAAACCAATTGAGTGCCATGACATCATGTGTAAAATTGGAGAAGTTGTAGTAGTTGGTGGAGTTAGACGCTCTGCAATGATTTCATTATCAAACATTAATGACATTGAAATGGCACAAGCTAAATCAGGTAATTGGTGGGAAGCAAGTCCACAAAGAGCTCTGTCTAATAACTCTGTTGCATATTCACGTAAGCCAGAAATGGAACAGTTTATTGCGGAATGGAAATCTTTGTATGACTCAAAATCTGGGGAGCGTGGAATATACAATGTTGCAGCAGCACAATCACAAGCTGCAAAATATGGACGTAGAGATCCAGATATACATTATGGAACAAACCCATGTTCAGAAATTATTCTTCGCCCCTATCAATTTTGTAATCTTTCAGAGGTTGTATTGCGTGAAAATGACAGTAAAAAAGACATAGAGAGAAAAGTTCAGTTAGCTACAATACTTGGAACTTGGCAGTCGACACTTACAGACTTTAAGTATATTCGTAAAATATGGAAAGATAATACTGAAGAAGAACGATTGCTTGGAGTTTCTTTAACTGGTCAGTTTGGACATAAATTTATGTCTGGCAAAGAAGATTTAATTTTACTAGAATCATTTTTAATGACTTTGCGTGAAAAAGCAAGAGAAGCAAATAAAGAAGAGTCTGGGAAAATTGGTATTCCTGAGTCTGCAGCAATTACATGCGTAAAGCCTTCTGGAACAGTATCTCAATTGGTCGGGGTTTCTTCAGGAATGCATCCTTGGCATTCACCATATTATATCCGTACAGTTCGTGGCTCTAAGGGTGATCCAATTTCTACTTTCTTGAAAGAAGTTGGAATTCCAGTAGAAGATGATGTAATGAAGCCAAATGAGACCTATGTATTTTCATTTCCAGTAAAAGCACCAGAAGGTGCAATTGTCAGAAATGATTTGACTGCTATTGAGCATTTAAATATATGGCTTGTTTATCAACGTGCATGGTGTGAGCACAAGCCTTCAATTACAGTATCTGTAAAAGAAGACGAATGGATGGAAGTTGGTGCTTGGGTTTATAAAAACTTTGACGATGTTTCTGGCATATCTTTCCTACCCCATTCAGAGCATACATATAAGCAGGCTCCATATCAAGAAGTATCTAAAGATGAATATGATGCTCTTGTTGCTAAAATGCCAGTAAATATTAGATGGGAAGATTTATCTTTTTATGAGACAGAAGATGGAACTTCTACAAATGCCACCCTTGCATGTAGTTCAGATGGTAATTGCGAGCTTGTAGATATATCTGCTTAATGGTAGAATTGTAGTATTGGGTAAAACCAAAATTCCTGGGCAACCCGCCCACGAGGAGATGATAAAATGGCTATCAAAAAATTTGATAAAGCTGATTTAAATAAAGATGGGAAAGTAACTATGCAAGAGCAGATCTTAGCGGCACTTGGAACATACGGAAGAGCATTTTTGGCAGCAGCCACAGCTCTATATATGACTGGCAATACAAATCCAAAGGATTTAATTGCAGCTGGAGTAGCAGCAGTTGCCCCAGTAATTTTAAAGGCATTAAGCCCAAGCAATAAAGAGTTTGGATTTACAAGCAAGTAATTATTAGTCAATTAGGAATGCCCTTATGCTAAAATAGTGTAAGGGTATTTTCTTTTTAGGGGTAAAAATGGCAGCTCAAAAAAATTTTCAAGTAGACGAGAACGCAACTTTTACGTTTGAAGTACAATACCTTGACGAAGAAAATATGCCAATACAATTAAATCACCATACCTCAAAAATGCAAGTTAGAGATACCCAAGGTGGAAAAAAATTAGCATTTACATTAACAGAGCAAGATGGAATTACAATAACACCTTCACTTGGAAAGCTTTCAATTTCTGTTTCACCAGAAAGAACTAAAAAACTTTTTTACCCAAAATCTGCTTATGATTTAGTTATAACTGATCCAAGTGTTAATACTACAAGACTATTAGAGGGATACCTTACATTAAATAGGGCGGTAACCTTGTAATGGCAACCCGCTTAATTGTAACTGAAAATAATCCATTAGTAGTAGTTAGAGCATCTGGCTCTCCTGGAAGAACAATTATTAGCGGCGAAGGGAATCCAGCCAACTCTCTTGGAGTCCCAGGAGATTTCTATTTTGACACAATTACAACAAGATTTTGGGGACCTAAATCCTCAACCTCAGATACCTGGAGTATAGAAGATAGCTTTGTTTTAGATAAACAAGTCTCTTATATGTATTCTTGGGAAATGAGCCAGATTACTGGGCCAGTAAATGGAGTGTATTCAGTAGTCATAAACCACAATTTGCTTTTCAACCCAAACGTATCTGTTAAGTCAAGCTCAGGTGATATGCTTGAAACAGGTATAGACTATAATAGTACTAGTAGACTAACATTGACAATGGCCCAGCCATTTTCAGGGACAGCATACCTGTCCTAAAAAGGAGATAAAAAATGGCAAGAAAATTTTTAGTTAGTATTGACCTCAACAAGAATGAGTTACTCAATGCTAGAATTCAAAACTTAGGCACAGCGCCTTCAAGTCCAGTACAAGGACAAATTTACTACAACTCACAAGATAATGTCATGTACTTCTGGAATGGTACAGAGTGGATTTCTACTTCTGGCTCACTAGAAGTTATACAAGATGCTATTGGTACTTATATTAATGGCGGAGTTGGTTTAACACGGTCATATAATGACACAACTGGCACAACAACAATAGATTTAGATGATACAGCAGTAACAGCTGGTACATATGGATCAATAACAAAAGTACCAACATTTACAGTTGATCAGCAAGGTAGACTTACTGGCGCAAGCGAAGCAAACTTAGTTATTCCACTAGACTCACAAACAACAGGCGATTATGTTGCAAACATTATTGGAACAGCAAATGAAGTTACAGTTTCTCCAAATAGTGGACATAACGCTTCAGTAACTGTTGGTTTACCAGATAACGTAGAAATTACTGGAAACTTGCAAGTTGGCGGAAACTTAAATGTAATTGGAACTGTTAACTCTGTTAATACAACACAGATTAACATCGAAGACAACAAAGTAAAGCTTAATAGCGGATTTACTGGCACTCCAACAACAGATGCAGGAATTCTTGTAGAGCGTGGCTCAGAAGCAGACGTTGAAATACTTTGGAATGAAACAGCCAACGTATGGTCTCTTACTAATAATGGAACACAATATCATCAAATTGCTAGAAAACATTCAGAAACATTATCAACTTCTTCTACTTCATATTCAATAGTACATAATTTAAATTCATTAGATGTAACTGTTCAAATATACGAAGCTGCAACCCCATATTCACAAGTAGAAGCAGACATTCAAAGAAGTGGAGTAAATACAGTAGTTATTAACTTTGCAACAGCTCCAGCTCCTGGAGAATATAGAGTAGTAATTGTAGGATAACATGTCAAGAAAAATGTTGGTCCCACTTAGACTTTTAGCCCTTTCTTCCGACCCAGAATTTGGTCAAGAGGGCGAAGTTTATATTAACACAGTAACAAAAAATTTACGTGTTCATAATGGATCAACCTGGATAGAGTTAACTCCACCTAGTACAGATCCAACACCATTTTACATGCACACTCACACATTCGATGGAGACGTACATACAATTGACATCCAAAATCAAATTGATTTTAAATCTTTATCTAACCCTAATACCCCAGCTACTGTATTGCCAGAAATTGTAGGTTATGATGGAGGAAACCCAGCAGCTAATCTAAGCAATCCTTCATTTGTTAATGAAACCTTATTTGATGCAGGGCTATTTGATGGAACACAAGAAACAACAGATATAACTTTAGGTGGCGGAGGATCAGAAGATTTTGATGCTCCTAGCCTTGACGGAGGAAATTCATAATGGCATTAAAGATTCAGCTAAGAAGAGATTTATCAGTAAACTGGACAACAAATAACCCACTATTATTAAATGGTGAAATTGGTATAGAAACAGACACACTAAAATTTAAAATAGGTAATGGCACACAAAGATGGAACAGTTTGTCTAGCTATGCCTTTAAACTAGGTGAAGCAAATGGCGTCGCTACATTAAACTCATTTGGTAAAATTCCTTTATCTCAATTGCCAGATCAGGTTTCTTTAGATACAGAAGCAACTGCTGCAATTCAAAATGCCTTATCTTTAATTTCAACAACAAGTATTCCAGAAGGAACAAATAGATATTTTACTGATCAAAGAGCAATTGGAGCAGTTACAGATTCAATTAATAATATAGCAGCCACAGCGTCAACAGACGCAACAACTAAATCTAATGCGGCTCAAACAGCTGCAATAGCTGCTGCAGCAATAGATGCCACTACAAAAGCAACAGCTGCTAAAAATGAAGCAAAGACGTATGGAGAAAATTTTGTTGCTACATCAATAAACCTTCTTACCACTTCTGATATTGAAGAAGGCTCAAATTTATATTATACTCAAACCAGAACAGATGCAAGAATTAATGCTATAACTAACCCACGTTTTACAGATGCAAATTCATATACAGACTCAGCAATTGCATCAGCATTAGAAAGCTTCACTCCACCAAATCCAATAACTACAACTGATAATTTAACAGAAGGATCAACCAATTTATATTTTACAAATGCTAGAGCTAGATCAGCAGTTGCCTCTGTAGTTTCAAATGCAACTTTTGCAGCATCTAATGCAAACCTAGAAGCATATAAGACTGAAGCTGATAGCACATTTGTTAAGCTTACTCAGAAAGATGCGGCAAATGGTGTAGCAGCACTTAATTCATCTAGTAAGATATCTACAAGTGTTTTGCCAACAACAGTTGCTCAGCTTGATATTAATGGAAAGCTTTTATCATCAGCAATACCATCCACACTTGCTACAAATACTTATGTGGATAATGCAATAAATAGTTTAATCAATTCAGCTCCAGGAACTTTAGACACACTAGGAGAAATTGCAACTCTCCTACAGTCAGCAGAAAGTGTAACTGGACTAATTGATTTAATTACTTTAAAGTCCCCTATTGCTTCGCCAACCTTTACTGGAACAGTAACAATCCCTGCTGGCGCATCAATATCAGGATATGCAACACTAGAATCGCCAACCTTTACTGGAACAGTAACAATCCCTGCTGGCGCAAGTATTTCTGGATATTCAACCTCACTTAGCGTTACAGCAGAAATAGCTGCTGCAAGTACAATTGCAGAAAATTATACAGATGCAGCAATTCTTTCATTAGGAAACTCATTTGGAGCACCTGAAGAAATATTAAGATATGCAGATAGAAATGTTTCAGGTGGAGTAGCAGGACTAGATTCAAGTTTAAAAATTTCATCTACACAACTGCCAACAATCACAAATACTTTATTAGAAAATAGCTCAATAACATTAAACGGGACATCAGTTTCACTTGGGGGATCTTTAAATGTTGGATATTCAAATGGAATGTCTCAAATAAATCCAAATAAAATTACATATGGAACACTTGCAACGCCACCTTCAAGCGGAAATTCTGCTGGAGATATTTACATTCAATACTAAGGAGACCAAATGCCGCTAAATATTTTTGACGGTTCCAGCTGGAATCCTTTTAAAAAAATACAAATTCATGACGGTTCTACATGGAATGAAGCTAAAGCGGCATATGTATGGGACGGTTCAGAATGGAAAAGATTCTCTGAAGGTATTCCAAAAAATTTAACAGTTCCAGTATTGTCTTCTTCAACATCTAGAAGCAACTCATTATATACTTTAGAGCCAAATGATGTTTTGTCAACAGATAATGGAACATGGGAAAATTCACCAACTTCATATAAATATCAATGGTATAAAAAAGCTTTATCTGGCGGATCATGGGAAGCAATATCAGGAAAAACAACATCTAGCATAACGCTAACAGAAGACACATTGCCTACTCTAAAATATGTTGGATATACATTAAGATGTGGCATAATTGCAACAAATTATGTTGGGGATAGCGAAGAAGTATTCTCTGTTGAATCAGGATATGTTCTGCCGTCTAAAATAACATCATTTAACATAACAGTTTTATCAAATAACATTGTTCAGGTTGAATGGCAAAAGTCTATCGGAGCAACAGATTATTATTTGCAATACCAGGGCCCAGAAGTTGCATTTACAGAAATTGTTAGTTTAAAAAACAATACAAATACTAAGGTAGTATACACTGCAGCACAAGCTACTACTGAGAGAATAGTTATTGATTTAGACGATGCAGATGGCACACTTGGATTCTTAATAAATCCAATATCAGGATCAGGAAACTCAAAACTTACTGGGTATGGCCTAAATGGGTCAGTTAATAATTTAAAAATTAATCCCGCTGCCGTAACGTCATCTTCTTCTAATATAACAATATTTGGATTTACTTTTAATTGGGCGTATGCAAACGGCATAGTTCCATCACAATGGATACTGTATAATGGATCAGAGGTAGTAGCAAGTTCTGTAATGTCTGGACTAAATGTAAATTCTGTATCAGTAGAAAGATTTGCAACTGGTGGAGAAACATATGGCTCTTATTATATTCAAGTTACTGGAACAGCCCCAAGACATAAACAAACACAATGGTCTTCTACTCCAACATTATCTATAACAGCACCACAAGTACCAACTCCAGTTAATACTGGAGCCCCAGTGGTATCTTCTTCAAATGGCAGAGTTTTTGCTTGTACAACAGGAGACTGGACCAATTCAAATTCTATTTCTAGTTATATATACGACTGGAAATCTAATGGCCAAGCTCTATCATTTGTTGGCGGACAAACTTTAGATCTTGGAACTAATACTCAATATGATGGAACACAAATTAGCTGTAACGTATCTATTATTACTACAGATTTACGTACATTTAATGCTTCTGCAAGCAATTCAGTGACAGCAGCAGCCTATGTTGTTCCTGGCCCAGATCCACAAATTGGCACTGTTACTATATCACAATCTATGGCCACTTCAACATCAGGTCTACTTTTAGGCTCTGTTTCAAGTTCTACTGGAACAGTAACCTGGAGTTGGTCAAATGGTACAAATAGTTCTGCATATTATTGGTCTTCAGGAGACTTTGGAGTTAACTTAACATTAACAGCAACTGCAACATCAAACGGAAAATCTGTTTCTTCTAGCGCTTCTTTTCAAGTTCCAGATCCAAGACAAACATATTATATCGGAACATCTGTTTGCGAAACAAGCATTACAAAAGTTTACTATCAGTCGCCAGCAGTTACTGGGCCATTTTTAACTGATGCTACAACTTCATATGCAATTCCAAATGATACTTTTGGCGGAAGTGGAATTGTTTCAAAAACAGTTTATAGATCAACATATGCAGCAGCTTTAACAGCAGCACAGCAATCAGTTTGTGAAATCGGCGTAGTGTTTGCACCACCATTCTTCCCACCGTTCTTCCCACCTTCATTCTACAGCCCACCATTTGCACCACCATTCTTCCC
>Ga0078894_10004223_pt1 | contig 10968 bp, 6 predicted proteins | sample LauGreSu1BDMLBSD_2_FD_67506 | JGI IMG/M metagenome (GOLD analysis project Ga0078894, IMG submission 67506) | Freshwater lake microbial communities from Lake Michigan, USA - Su13.BD.MLB.SD (version 4) (version 4) | ecosystem: Environmental > Aquatic > Freshwater > Lake | place: Lake Michigan, USA... | reverse complement strand
GTGTTGCGAATGTACGAAGCAAAGTCTCGCCCGTTTCCGTCACAGCGGATTTGGTACTTCTTCCAATTCGAAAAACTGTGACATTCCAAGCGGCGTTTTTGAAATTCCAATCCGCAAACTTCAACGGGGTCGAAAAAAAGTTTCGGGAAAACGAGATACAGCGAAGTGGCTGCACGTTTGAATGAGTCCGTTGAGATATCCAGCGAGGCGCGATCGATGGAAGACACAAGATCAAATGGAGAGATGAATGCGCCTCTAGTAATGAGGGTTTCGGGTGGGATTTCAGTCTGGAGGAAATTTTTGATTTTGGATTGGAGATGGCGAGACCACCGCTTGAACCAGAATCCTTTCCCAATTATGGACGGTGTGACAACGCCTCCAAGCGCAAGCAGTCTTTCCACTTGACGGCAACGCATGAGATTGTAAACGACCCAATATGACTTGAGGGCACTACGGTGGGCTCGGAGACTAAAGAGGGGGGATGCGCGAGTTGGGACAATACATCGCGAAATATTCCGACAAGTGTCTAGGATAGGCGTTCGGAAGGCATTAGACATCCTGAAAGTTGATGGAAATAACAAGTGGGAAAAAAGGTCTTGGTTTTCGATATTATGTCATCTGTTGGTGCTACTTCCTACATGGTGGGTGGTGCGGTTTATTATATTGCATATTTCTGAGTCCACTCCCTGGCGTATTGATCATGCTTCTTGGGATCAGTTTTCAATAGCTGGGCGATCTCAGGCACAAATGGATCGTTCGGGTTCGGATCCGTCAACAAGGACGAAATAGATAACAGAACCTTACCGATAGTCAAAGCAGGGCTCCATTGATCGCGTAAAATGTCCAAGCAAATTGACCCGTTCGCACTAATGTTGCAATGATAGATCTTCGTCAAGAAGTGCAACTTTGGCGGCTTGAAAGGGTAATCCGCTGGAAACACGATACTCAGAGAGAACACACCACCCTCATATGGGCTATCCTTCGGACCCATTATGGTGGCCTGCCAGTGGAACATGTCGTCGCCTAAAAGAATTAGCAGTCATTACAATTTTAATACATACCTGTCGGTCCAGCAGAACAGTTAGCAGGGGGGTCCCTAGTGAGATCTTGCAATTCCTTACTGATTCGCTTTAAAGCCATTTACAACGCCACTAAAGAATGAATCCTAGGTCAAAATGAGCAATTCCCATCGTGAGACTAAAAGCATACGAATTTTCAGAAAAATCAGATTTACACACCTACATGACATCTATGACTGCACTAAGTCGGCCCTGGGTGTACACAAGGAAGCGATCAGTAGTGAATTCGAGGTTTAGTACCCCGCACATCTCTTCTCGGTATTCTTATGTCGCCTTTCCGGTCATTTTCTTCGCCATTTTCGACTGAATCGCCCTGACGAGCATAATATCTGTTACGATCGAACGGGATCGTTATGATACCTCCGAGAGCTTAAGCACGCTTTCTGAGCATCCGATCACCTTTGCGTTTGTCGAATACGACTCCTTCTAAATTATAGCTTCTCTTGAGCATGGTGTGCATACATTAAATACATACACTTGACCGATGGTCGTAGGATTCTCGTCATGTTGACCGCAGCTCGGTCGATAGCATCATTAAAGATGCTAAAGGTTCGTTCAAAGTGCACGTCACGCCAGTATTAGGATTTCACAAGATTACTCTACATAATTTCATGTCAGAATAGTTAAGCCATATATTGCGGAGAATGCGTCGACATTTCGATCGATGCTATACTCGCGATGCTACTGTATCGATTCATCGGTGACAATCATTTGAGACATTAGCTTTTTCTGTGCTCTACTGTTGTATCCTAATCAATCTTTCTTCGGAAAGAGCATCCCTCGGAAATCTTGGCCTTTCCACCAGTTGGTCGGCAGAGAGTCTGGTTGCAGCTAAAGAGAGGAATATGTAAGGCACGGAGCAATAAACATACTTTCCACAGAGGACAGTGGTTTGGGCATGAGAGAAGACTGTGGTAATTTGGAGGCAGCCAGGGCACTTGACATCCAAGAAGTAGCTGTTAGGAGACTGAACGAGTCTCTTGAGTTTGTGAACAGACTTCTCGTGTTCTGCGGTGGGGTGAAGTAGATCGATCTCCATCTATCAGAAACTAATACAACTATTGAGAATTATGATGCGGTTATCACCGGAGAATAGACGCTAATCGACGTGAAAATTTTTCGACTGGGGGTGAAACTTATGGATATGATGCTCTAATAGCAATCATGTTAGATATGATGTGGACGGATCGTTGTGATAATGAATCTTCTGCCTGTAAACTTTGAAACAGTTCGACATAAATGCAAACCATATTCGATTTGATATCTGCGCACTCCTCATCAAATGACGCATTTAGTGTACTTTCACAGCTACTCAAGTGCTCTGACTTCGATTTACGTCTGGGAAAGAAGATATATCTCACCTGGATCGACAATGTGTGCCGCCATCAGAGCCTGAATATGCGCAACCGCTCAGAAATGGTTGATTTCGCGGGATCACTGAGCGATGACTTGATAAGACTTCGCCTGCTTAATCTGGCGATGGATTTCGCTAAGCGTAACTCGAATCTAGTCTTTGTAGAATCCACAATCTTCAATACGCTGCGTGATTCCATTCCACTCTCCGCAACGCGTATAACTGAGTCTGATTCAGCAACTATGAAAGTACTGGTTGAGCTTTTGAAATGGCTCATCAAGCAGCTAAAAACTCGCTCGAACCTCGATATATCAACTCATCGAGACCTCATCGTATTCTCTCTAATCAAGCTTGGGGTTTGTATGCATTATTACCCAAATTGTGAAATCCAACCAACTATTGTAGACTTGCTGTACATATGTGACAACCCTTCAAAAGTCCGAGACATATTTGGACATTCCGGAGCTGGTGATCTATGGCTCTTGTTCCGTGCATTCACAGCCAAACGAATACCGTTGCCACCTGATACCTGTGAATCTCCGATGTCGGCTGCTTCAGGTTCCCTAAATGATTTTGTCGCGACTCGTACGCTTTCTCTCTTCTCCCTGTCTCGGAGATATTTTCCGAACAGGCCTCGCGGGGGATCAGAAGTTTCATTCTTTGACATGTGCATTCTGGCGCGGGTTTTGATCCAAATAGGATCGCCTCAGTCTGACTTGAGGTGTGTTTCCAAGTACGTTGAAACAAACAAGTTGAATAAGCTGGAAAAAATGGTGGTACATTTTGGGATAGTCGGAGGACTAATTGTTGGAAGAGAGGATGAAAAGGCTGTCGAGATGATAATTGCTAGTGTGCGGGACCCTTCCTGTCAAATGTTTACATGTAAGGTGCTCGAGTATCTGTCTGTGCAAATGATGAGCTACCCGACATGGAGTGCCAATCGGAGGGGAATGATACAGTCCCTTTTTGTAACAAGACTCAATGCAACATCCAATAAAGAATTCGTCAAGCAACTCATTCTCGACAACTGCCCAGGGTCCGTCAAGGCGTTTCTGGGCCAGAGTGTAGCAAAAGCGACTGTAGGCTCAGACATTACTCCAACTGAGGAGCAATCTGATGCAAACATCGAGCAAACGTCCGTTGAATTAACAGATTTCCTAGATTCCTTAAAACGTAGACGCTTAAAGTGACGTGGATGTGACACTTAATCAATACAGTATTGTGAACTAATCATGTAAACGATTTTCATGCATAAAAAAACGGAAGAAACATGAACTCAGTTTTAACAGGCGAGTCGCCTCGTGTACTAAAGGAGGTATGAGATATCGGACAAATAAGGTCATTCACAAAAGGACTATCGGAGATCGCAGCTCTTGGTACGCAAAAAGGGCTTATGTCTCGAGATAACTGATACAGAGAAAGTGAAGCCGAAATTGGTAACACTTTCAAACGGAACGACAGAAACCGTTGCACCAGCCTGGGATATTTTAGACAAACATGTATGCTGTTAACCATACCTCCAATATTAATACCATTTAGGTCCTGTGTTTCAAGGGCTATTATGAGGAGACGATTGTGGAATCAAGAACGGAATCTCATAGAGTGCGCAAAATTACACTGTTTTACTATTTGGAGGACGACACGATATCCTTGAATGAAGAGAAAATAAAGAACAGTGGTTTGCCTGCAGGGACTCTTCTCAAGCGGCACCGAATCGAGAATTTGAGTTTACGTTCTATCAGGGTTGGTTCTGCAATTGAGTTATTTGGTCAAACGTATTATATATGCGATGCCGATGGTTTTACTCGATCCTATTACGAATCCATCGGAATATCTCAACCACCAGCTTCAGCATTTCCCGATGACGGTTTTGGAAGACGGTCAAAGATCGTGCATCAAAAGCCAGCAGACTTTGTACCATTATCTCGCGCACATTGCCCGGTTAATTCTGCTAAGACTATACAGTTTCTAGCCAATGACGGAAAAGTGTGTAGGTTCTTTGCTACATGCGTTTCTGAGCCCCGAAAGTTTATTATCCTATTCTACCTCTCCGATAACACAGTGGAGGTCCGCGAATCGTATCAACCCAACAGCGGTTACGATAACTGTTCCGTTTTTTTCAAACGAGGCCATGTACCTCAAGTATCATTGGCTGGGATTCGAATCGGTCAGACATGTGACCTTGTTTCTCGCAAATTTCTTGTCTGTGACGCAGACAAGTTTACCAGAGACTGGTTTGAGAAGACGTGGAAGATTGTGCTAGGCCCGGCAGTAGTTGAGCATAGGAAAGAGGAGGAAAAGCATACAGTACAAGAGGAACCACCATATACGGGATATGGTAGTTGGGAGGACTCTCTGGGATCGGTTGGGAGTTTGAACCCGAAACCCCCCAAAAGAGACTTGATTAAATTGTTTTCAAATGAAGGTAAAACATTACGGTTTTTCTGTAGATTCACAAACCCGTGCCCAGAAGACTCTGTTCGTCGGTTTGTGATCACGTTTTACCTCGCAGACGACCACTTGATGATCTTTGAGCCACCAATACGGAACAGCGGGATACTCGGGGGTAAATTTCTCGAGAAGGGGGTGTATATGAACAACACGACGGGCGAATTAGTCAAGGCGAGCGACTTTGCAATTGGTAAAGAAATTAACATTGTTAGGAGTAGTTTCACGGTCGAGACGTGTGATGAGTATACGGATAAATTTTTGAAGAGATCAAATGGTTCATCAACAAACGAGTCGGAAATCGACTCAATTGCGCAAAAAATTTGCGAAAAATTGTACCAAATGATGCACCTGGTTCATGATACATTCTTAAAGGTTGAGAAAAATGGAAAAGCTATAGTTACGATTGATAAATTCCGAGAGATTCTAACAAGATTCGGTTTCTTTCTCACGGATAACGATTCATTACGAGTCATGCAACGCTTCGATAAGGAAATGAGGGGGTTCGTATCACACGATGAGTTCTGCCGGGTCATCGCTGAGTGGAGTACGGGGCCGTTGAAAGACCATCATGACACTCTGATGGGTATAGAGCAATATACGACGGTGGCAAAGAGAGCGTTAGATGAGTCAACGGAAGCGGATGTTGCAAAGCGCGCTTTGATGGATCTAACCAATCTTCTATACAGTCGGGAGGGGTTCGACAAGCGGTTCATGTTTGAGTTGAATAAGATTGCCAAATCCAGCGGGAAGGCTACAGTTTCTCAGATACGTCAAGCTCTGGGGAACCTGGGTCATCAATTTATGGAGGTGGACATCCAACGGTGTGTTCGCTTCCATAATCAGAAATCCGGAGCGGATGCAGTAAACGCCCCTGTCGATATATTCAAGTTCATCAATACTCTATCAGTCGTATATCACAAACTGTCCACATGATTACGGGTGTACCGAGTTGTCATAAAGTACACCAGAAAAAAATGTAAATGGCTGGAATGCATCGTGGAATCCTAGTATATCTTACTTATGACACATGTTATAATAGCTCTATGTGCTTTTCTTTCCATACGGTGGTCTTTTGCGACTCCAGCGTGTGGTTCCATGAGTAATTATCATCCGTCTGGCAAGTTCACCTGGCTTGATACTCTAGCAACAGTGGCAATAAACAAGGCTGATCCAAGTAAAACGTACGCCAATGTGGCGCAAATGCTCACTGATGCCTTGGCGGGTTCCCTGGGCTCCCAATCGAACCAGCTTGTTGTTGGAAGCATTCCACCAAACTTATGGGACGGTTCATCCACTTCCTTGAATAATGGTATTTCGAATTCTTGTAGTTTATGCTTATTGGCCTTTGTTAATGACATTTCGACCCTCCTAAACACTGGCTACTTATCCAATGAGTGCACTCACGGGTCCGGCTTTGTCCGCAGGAACTGTATTCGTTCAATGTCACCTGCGCTGGTCAAATTCAATTCATGTAATGATCCAGGTGGTTCGTCAGATTTGGTTCCCGGTACTGGAGCTCGTCGTTGTGCTCACTCTGACCTTGTTTCTCTCGATGTTGACTATGGTATTTACGAGAATATTGTTAGCAAAGTTTTGTACGCCGATTTCAGTTCCGGTAGATTGTTTTCCGATGCATTTTCAAACTTGCCATGTAAATCTTGCCTTGTTAGTTTTTTTGCAACCTTGACGACTTATGGCACCACCAATATGATTAGTGAGACCGCTTGTGGATCTATTCCAGGCCGCGACTTTATTTTCCTTCCTCAATGCTACTTGCATGCAGGTGGTAGTATAGCTGGTCAAGGCGCCAAAACAATCACAACAGCAATCACAGCCCTAGAGCAATGTCTTGGTGGAGGGTTCAGCATACCTCTCCATCCAAAGCTAGACTCGCAGCTTCGGTGCGATTCTAATGAAATCGAGGTTCTCGCCGCGTACTCGCTGTACAGTTCACTCGTCCAGTGCTCACTTTCAGATCCAGTCGCTTCATTCGATTCCACAACCAAGACTTATTCAGAGACCTTTAAAACGTGTATGAAGAACTCGGTTTGGGGATCAAATGCTTTCGATTTAATCAGTGATTCTTTGAGCAGTAAATCAGTGACTTGCTGGGGATGTTTTGGATCACTCGCAAAAACTCTCAGCACAGAATCCCTCTCAACATTCACTCCTCATTTCATCGACTTGTGCACTGGACCTGGGAAGTCTAGTTTCCACCCTAAATGTGTTGCTGCAATGTCCAGTCATATCGATTCTATTTCCCAATGCGTTGGCGGGTACATTTTATCCCCGGCTCCCACAATTTGTTCCCACAAGTCATTCGCAGGCACACTCGCAACGTCTGCGTATCCGCCAATCATCGCAGCGTATATTGCCTCGGGCAATCCCTGGTCCCCAATCAATGGAGGGGTGTCTCAAAAAGTGTCGGCCATGAAAATTTTTCAAGTGAGTATCGGTGATTACATTTCACGTCTTTCATGTTATCCGTGTTACAAAGCTTTGGTTGCCTCGTTGGTGGAATCAATGACCCAATCAACCAACAACCGGTTAATGTGTTTAGATATTTTTTCGGACAATTGTTTGCTAAACACATTTTTTGTATCGAATTTAAAAAGTTTTTCGGCTTGTTCAGGAGATCATTCCCTCGTCACTTCGAAATCCCCATACATTTGCTCATCGGTCGAATCCGAACTGATCCAATCAAAATCGATTCCGCAGATAATTTTTTCCTTATCAGTCAAACAGAGGGCAAAAAGTGCGACACAAGCTTTGTTCACTTTTCGAAAATATCTCGACTCATTCGAGATGGACTCTCCACTGGCTTGTGTGTCGTGTCTCGAAACTATGCTTGTAGATCTGTACAAATTGAGTGACTCCCATATAGCGAGATGTTTGGTCGCCGAGAAGACCTCTGACTGTTTAATCTTGCCGCAGTTTTTGGATATAGTGATAGAGTTCCAAAGATGCTCTGGTTTGGAATTTGTGATTGACACAAGGGTCGATACAACCAGCTCAACAGCGGCCCCAACCAGTACTTTGAATTCAACAACGACGAAGAATTATCGACCAAAAACTTTCGCAATCGGAATAATAATTATTCTAATTAATTTTATAATTATCTCATGAAATCGGGGTTTTAGTTGACTTTGTTTGTTTTATATTGCGCATAGTTGTTCCTCCATGAAATTGTTCATTGTTCCTTTCTTGTTGATTACTTTTTTCTCGCCCTCTCCGCTACATGCAAAATGGCCGCAAAAATTAAGATCCACAATAATACTACCACGAGAACAAAATCTCAAGACTTTTTCCACCACTGTATTCAAACAAGCAAATCATCAAATCACTCTCTTCTAATTGGATGTATACTAGAACTCTTTCCACATGGTTTCATCGAAAACAATGGGTTTCCCTTCAGATTCAAAATAATGTGACTTCATGTACCAGTAATTGATTGCTCCTTTATCGGTTTGTCTGTCGACAACACTCGAGTAAACTCCGGTGTGCTGAAAAACAACGGGTTCATAGCAATAACCAGCGTAACCTTTCTTTTCAACATAAATGGCAATATCGTCGTCTTTTGCAATAGGTCTGCTGAAATCAAATTTGGCTTCATAGACGTTTTTTTCCAATTGCTGGGCGATTTCAATAAGCATTGAAGAGTTCAGAGTTATTGCCACTGAATTCCAACGTTGGAAATAATCCGACAATCCAGTTGGAGGTGTTTTGGGTGGTTTCTCGCGAGCACAGTACAGCTTCATAGCCAACCAGGGTTTCGGGAGACGATGAGTCAGAGTTGGGAAATTGGTTGCATTTGACAAATTTCCTTGTCGCTCCTCGAGTTGGTCTATAGCTCGAAACACTTGGTCAACCCAATGTTCAGCTGGTAGTCCGTCGTCCTCTATAATTATGGGATAGAGACAATTCAAAGTGGAAATCTTTCGCAGAATCAAAGCGAAATCAAGATTCTCTTGATATTTTCGCGGAATGTGAGGTATGTGATATGGTGCCTTGATGTTAGTCACAGGTACCAAGTTTCGAATCTTTTCAACATCTCTATGTTTATCTGGATTTGCATCAACATTGAAAACGTGAATATACACATCTTCTTTATGTTTCACATAGTCCATACGATTCAGCAACGCACTGATCGCTTGAATAATGTAAGAGAATGGCGACTTTGTCCGTCGAGCAGTTGCTGCAAAAAGACACACTTTGGTCGGTTTTGAGTCAGTCGGGTGTTCCAGTTTATTTTGAAACAATGGTAGTTCTACTTTGTTGTCATACAACCAATCTTTCAGATCAACCAATGCGCTTTTCGCTGTCAAATCATACATCGCGTACATCTGGAGATGCTCTGGAAACATTTGGATCAACTCCCGCTGTGTGGGTGATACCCCGGATGATCTTGGCTCATCCGATGGTTGAGCAAACAAAGCACTTCTCAATCTTGACGATCCCGGAAACGATAATTCAGTACTTGAAATAATGTAATAAACAATAATCGCGGCAAAAATCAACCCGCAAAAATAGGAGACATAGCGAACGAGTTTAGGCATGAATATAACCCTGAGGGGATGAATGATGTATTGAATGCAAAGAATGAGGTTTATTTCCACAGAAGCACTCCGGCGGGTACTATTATCAAAGAGTCAAGTTCCATCGATTCAAAATATATTAGAACAACATGCCTCCGTAGCTGATTTTATTTTTTCTGATGCATCGTAAAAACATACAAATGTGATAATTCTGGTATACCATGCTTGCGTCTTGGCCCTGGAAGTGTTTATGATAGCATACATGCATGCTACTCATACCATTATATTTTCGACCTGAGCTATCGATGTCCACTTATTTCCCAGGGAGGCCACTAAAATATGCTGATACTGTATTACTACCGCGCATCTTTGATATCCGCTAGTTCATATCCATTTGATTACTTCGCATAGATCTATACTCTCTTGCAGCAGTGAGAAACGCTTGTTCGTTTCTCTTGTGTGAGAAGTATCTCTGTAACTTCCTCTCCGTCGCGGTCCATTTCTTGGAATTTGATGAACCCCCAGAAGCGTCATCCATGGAAGATCGCTCATTGGGGGGGCTTTGTAACAGAAGTCCCCCGATACGTCGTCCGTTGGGGAGACTGACGCTGCTGGGGTCTCGTGGAATAGATTCAGGTCGATTATCAGCAGTGAGGAAATGGAATGAGCTTGATTTGCGATAGATGATATCAATGGGTGGAGGAGCATCACTTTTGAGTGCAACATCTCCAGCTGATGGAGACAAAGCTTGAAGTTTCTCGAATGGCTTTGGGAATTCTTTCTGGCCGCGCTTGGCGACAACCAATTTTCTCTTCTTATCTATACCAATCACCATTCGCCGTATGAGGACAATTACTTGTTGCACAGGGAAACTTCCAGCGGAAACAGCAAGCGAGTAACCCCACAAAAACGGAGGCAGTGGCGCTGTTCCTAACCATGCGCCACCAAATTGAACAAAAATTACTTGCAAGATTAATTCAGCGGAAAGAATTATTAAAAAGTAGGGATTTTTCAAAATACCGACAAAGACATTTTGTTCGTGATTCAGTTTTCTCGAATTTACTTGATTTGATAATTGCATGAAAACAAGGCAATTAAAAATAAAAGTGAAGTGGATACTGGGAGGCGCGTCTGCTCCTAGTTTAGTGCCGTCAATAATATTGAACCAATCGGCCCCAAAAAATAAAAACAAATTCAATATTATTAATTGATAAATCGCTTGGCCAACAATGTTGTACAACATAACCTGACTAACCATGGACTGTTTGCGTCCATGGGGTGGTCTATTCAACAACGATTCAGTGGGTGGTTCTGTGGCGAGTGATAATGAAGCAAGGGCATTCATGATCAAATTAACCCACAGCATTTGTACCGCACTTATTGGTGATTCATAGTAAATGAAAACACCTTCGAGAGCAATCACAACTGCAACAGTCATTACTGTTAATTGAAACTGCATGAATTTAGCAACTGAATCATACACGTTTCGGCCCCATTTACATGCAATAACAATTGATGCAAAATTATCGTCAAGCAAAATAATGTCTGC
>Ga0078894_10004222_pt1 | contig 10969 bp, 4 predicted proteins | sample LauGreSu1BDMLBSD_2_FD_67506 | JGI IMG/M metagenome (GOLD analysis project Ga0078894, IMG submission 67506) | Freshwater lake microbial communities from Lake Michigan, USA - Su13.BD.MLB.SD (version 4) (version 4) | ecosystem: Environmental > Aquatic > Freshwater > Lake | place: Lake Michigan, USA... | reverse complement strand
TCAATGCTGCCATAGATCTTTGCAACGTCTTGCGGATGCGGATGCTCGAAGTTCTTGTCAATGAACCGCTTGATTGCAAAAAGCTCAATGGGAATCGATGGATCAGGCACTGCCAGACTCGGCATGTTCTCGACGACCTTGCCGCGACGCTCCCAGAGCGACTCTGAAAGCAAGTGTGATAGAATCAACGGCAACACAACATCCGGATGCACGATGGCATCGAAGAAGTTGGGCAGGACGACGTTGGGGCTTGTGACTGTTTTCACGTCTTCACAGAGTTGCTCTTAGCGGATGACGACAATCGGCACACTACCAGCGATACCGATGTGATCAGATACCACCACAGTGTACTGACCTGAGACGAGATTCGACACCTCGAACGATACTCCTTGAATGCCCTCAGCAACCGGACCGCTATAGAGTGTCACCACTTCTGCACCAACAGCATCATAGAGCTTGACGTCGATCGTTGTCGCACGTTGCACAGCAAGTGGCACAACACATGCCTCGCGGACAGGATTTGGAGCTGCATCCATCACCTTCACGCGGTAGCGCAATCCACTCTCGATATCGTCATGCTTGTCGTCATGAACAGACACAGGGGCGTTGCTGAATGGGACAGATACGAGGTTGTTGTTCTCGTCGATACGAATGGCACGAATGACTGCGTTGCATCGTGATGGACCGAGTTGGAGTCCGTTACGATACGTCTGACGGTTGTCCCGAATAGTATCAAGCTCCTGTGTTGCAACGTAGAAGGTTCTGTTCGGACCCACTGCAGTGGAGAGCGACCACGTTGAACGATTCGACTCCATGTACGATGGATCATTGCGATGAATCTTCCACGCTGTGATTGGTTCATCAATCGATCCTACGACGCTATACACAACTCGCTCGGCAGGCTTAACGTCGTCGTAGTTGACAGCATCAAGAACGGCAACGAATTGTCCGTCATTCGATAGGTCGGCATCAAGGTGACGGCACACACCACGATCGGATTCAAGATCGAGAGTAACCGGAGAGCCCCACGCACCATTACGGAAGCGGAAGACGTCAATCTTACGGACGTACTCCTGCTCATCCGTGTGATACGATGACGCGAAGAGCAGGAATGCTCGATTACCATCATTTGCCATTTCAATCTCTGCCGTTTCTGTTCGCTCTGATGTGGTAGCGAGCAGTTGCGTCTCTATCTCCCCATCGACACGGAGACGACCGGAGAAGAGACGTGTCGTCTTCATCTTGGTGTCTTCGTTAATCCATGTCACGAGATACGATCCGTCACGGACAGCAGCAATGCTGACATCACGATCAATTCCCGACAGACGTGCGACACGCAGAGCGTCCTCATACTTCCATCCAGCAGCAGTGCGAACAACCTTGCGAATGAAGATGTCAACAAACGACGAGTCGGCTTCCATTGCAGGCCATGCAATCGCGAAGCTTGTTAGATCATGAGCAACGGCAATGCTTGGTTTACCATCGATCAGCTCGCGCGTTGCCTCAGCAGGGGCTGGTATTGAAATCACACGCTCTGTCGCTGCATCATAGAAGGCGGCGTGAACGTTTTCCGTGCGAAGCAGGTCGTAGTAGTCAAACGATGCAGGTGTGGAGAACGCGCTCACATCATTCTGAAGCCATGCAACAATGGCGCTTCCATCATTACCATACAGCGCAACAGTTGGATCGTGGATCGCATTGCGATTCTCTGCAATAACTGCCGTTGCGAGCAGTGCGTGCGTTGTCGGTTCCAGCGTTGAAAGAATGATTCGACCATTGCTTCCGAGGAGTGATTGCTCGAGGTGCACAACCGCTAGCGCAGAATCGCTGCCACACACAACGGGCGCAGGACGGTAGAATGGCGTCTCTACGGGCAGTTTCGAAAGCAGATTCAAACCCTGTGTGCGGTTACTTGGCTTTTGTTCAACACTACCTGTGAACACTGATTCCCAGTCCGAGTCGAACACCACAATGGATGGCATGATACGAGGATCATAGAGGTGCAACATCCGACCTCGGAAGAGATCAATGTTGATGATTCCGAAGAATAGCGACAGCTCCATGTTGAACCACCGGCTGTAGTTCAATCGCGTAGGATATGTCGATTCACTGCGAAGCGAGATTGGTCCACCAAAGACTGTCCCAGATGCGAACATGTAGTCATCGGTTACCGATGCGGCCACGCCAATCAATCCGAGCAATGATGCTTCAATGCCACCACCCCCCGTGAGCGTAAAGGCCATCGATTGACTTGTCGGAAACTCATTCGGCTCTGTTGTGGTCGTAGGATCCTCTTCACCAAGATGCAGCAATGCACCACGCTCCTCTGTGCCGATGTTCACTGTTGACACCTGCTGTACCGATGCATCGATGGTGAATGTTGGTGTGATGCTCACCAGACCACCCGATGCGACGAGAGACGCGGTCTTGATCAATCGCTCCATCATCTCCTTTGTTTCAATGATCCAGCGGACCATCGATACTGCGCCACCGAAGTTTGATTGATACAGAGAACGTACACGAAGTTCACGATTGGCAACCGTGTCTTCATCATTTCCAAGTGGCGCTTCTTCAAAACGATATAACGCCTCAAACTCTTCGGATTTCTCCCTATCGCGTGCTGTAGCTGACTTGGTATAGGATGCGCCACCGGCAAGACTGATGGTTGGCACCCAAAAGGATCCACCTGGCGCGCTGTTGCGCGTTGTAAAGCCACGCGTTGCGGGATTATACGTTGCGGCGACCTCGAGATTCGTTGACTTGTCAGTTCCTTCACCCGATATCCAGTAGGTAATCAGTCCGAACACTGGCACGACCGAGCTGTAGACACTCGCAGGCATAGGAATCGACGCGCGAAGCGGAATGGATGTTGGTGTCGGCACGCCATCAAGGCTTGCAGTTGTACCATTCAACCATTCAGCACGAGGGAGAATCGAGATTGCTGCCTTCTGGGTCTTTGTTGCACGTGTCGCCCCCTTGAATTGATAGCCAATAACGATATTGACACCCTCGCGATTGCGTGCGACATGCGGCCATGGATACTGCGCGACATCGCGCTGCGATTTGAACACCGAGGTGCGTTCAGCTGTGTTGCGCGACGTCGGAGCAATGCTGAACGTATCAAGTACAGCACCAGTTGAACTGAGCATGGTAAAACGCAACAGATCGATATCAGATGACTGCGGCTTCATCCCAAAGTTGTAGAAGCTCTGCATCACGTTCACACCCGGAACGCCCGCCAGGACGGACTGCTCGTACTTCGTTGTGTCAGGATCAATTGGTTGATCTGGGAACGGAAGCATCGCCACGGGATAGTAGTACGTCATGTTCGGTGTCGGTTCGACACCAGTCTGTGTCTTTTTGAACCACCGTACACGCATTGCCACGGACGACGTCGTATCGAGCGATGTAAGATTAAGATCGGCACGGGCACGCACACTCGATGGTAGCGCCGTAGATGCCAGGAAGTTGAACGCAGACACAACTTCCTTTGTGATTACACCACCAATGTCACTACTGTACGCAGCGATACCAATCTCAATACTATCGGCTACACTCGAGCGTGTTGTTACGAGTGCTGATGGATCGAAGTTTGCCAGGATCTGTGTGATGGGAGCACGACCCTGCTGGAACGGACCCCAGCCTTGGGATGAGAAGATCCAGTTACGACTGCTCGGATCAGGCAGAACGCGCGTTATCGCAATCGTCGCTAGATCAAGCGTAATGGATTGACGCTGATCACATGTCAGTGTGCGTACGATGCCAGAGAGCGTATAGGGTTGCTGCTCTGGTGCGAGAGTATTGACGTCAAACGTCGAGAGAATGATCGAATCCACCGTGGGACGTAGCGACGTAAATGTTGCTACTGTTGCGCCTTGCTTGTTACGCAGACGAAGTGAGTCGATTGCGACGACGCCATCAAGATTCGAGATCGTCATCTTCTGCGTCAGTGTTGACGCTACTGTGTCGGATACACGATACGTAGGGTACTGTGTACCGAGGGGTATGTGTACTACTGGATTTGTTCGGAGTGACAGTGGCGCAGTCACAACGACACCATCCTTCGGGAATGTCATCACGCGTGAAAACGCACGGTATCGAATGCTGTGTGCCGTCAGTGGAAGCTTGGTGACCATGTACAGCGTGTCGGCAGCATTACCCGTAGCAATTGACTGAGCTGTTGGAGGAACAATCATCTGGTCGATGATATTGCCAGCGCAATCGAGAATCTCGAGTCGAACAGAGTCGAGTCCCATCGGTGCCACATATCCAACCTTGCTTTGCGCATTGTAGGCGCGCCAACGCAGCGCAAACTCGACGATGTCACCTGAACCCTGTAGAATTGGGGAGCGATCGAATGATGGTGGGTTTGTTGCAAAGTTGATTTTCTGAACGCGAGCTGCAAGGGGCTCGCGGAACTTCGTGACGATCTTCTTCGTGTAACGAATGCCACCGTCTGGTCCGCCTTCTGACAGATAGCGCACCTGCATCGCAACAGTGTTAAATGTGCGGAACGGGAAGATCGCTTCTACTGTGAGTGTTGAATCGTACGACACGCGGAACGGCACAGGGTAGACAAGCGAGTCGACAACATTGCCGCGGTCGTCAAACGAGAGCACATGCACTTCACGTGTCTGTGCTGGAATCTTCATGAAAGTCAGCTTCGAATTTAGCTGAGAGATACCGCGAATCATCTGCGTCGGACCATCGATGTCCCACTCCATCAGAATGGTGTCGATGGGTGGTTCTGCTACCATCGACAGTGTGTCGGGGCGCGTATTGATCAGTCGCGTCACCTCTGCACCGTTATTGTCGGAGAGCTTTGTGACAACCGACACAACCACTTCTGCGTTGACCGGGAGCTTTCCTGCATCAATCGTCAACTCAGCCTTACGCTGTGTATTCAGTGGAACGATCGTTTCATACACAGGTGTCGTGTTCCGAACACCACGCGCGATGAATCGCACACCGGTGGCTTCTTGTGAAACGTTAGAGAACGTCATTGTAAGGGGCGAGTTACGCGTAACTGTCAATGCCGAATCAAGGCGTGGCACCGACGTGAGAATGCCTGGAGATGGAACAATGAAGATCGGATGCGACAGCGTGTAATCGGGTGTTCGTTGATCGGTTGGCGAGAGAGCAATCTTTTCGAAGATCACGCGCGCCGACTGTGGAAGGCTGCTTGTTTGGATGCGACCACGACGCTTGATCGGACCACCCATCACATAGGATGAGTCGGGCCAGTAGATCACTGAATCACGAGATACTGTTTGTCCCAGTGCAAACTCAGGCGACGTGTACAATGCGATTGTTGGGTTCGTCGAATCGACAATGCTGAAGCGTCCGATCGATCTCCATCCAGGAAGATCTTGATTGCGGACATCTGTGATCGCCGGAGTGATTGTTGCTGAATCACCCTGTGTGTACGGACCCCACGAATCGGCAATCAGGAAGAACTTGCTTGTATCGCGAACATCAATGCCATAGAAGTAGTCTGGTGCATCGTCGCGCATGTCGTTGACTGCACGCGTGCGTACAACATAGGTACCCATTGACAGATCGCGGGCGTTGAACGTCAACGATGCTGACGTTACATACGAGTTTGTCGACGCCTGAAAGCTCTCCTGCGTGATCACACGTCCTGAAGCTGAAGAGAGCACCATTTCGCATTGTGTGATGCGCGCTGGTAGGCTATCAATCTTCACCGTGATATCGCGCGATGTGCCGGGCACGATGGGTAGCTCTCCCGTAATGACATACGTGGGCGTCGCATCGATGATACTCAGAGGAACTGTGACGGCGCTCGTTGGGAGGTATGGGCCATAGAAGCCACGAATGAGCAAGCGCGAACCTGGTGTAACGTCGCGCATGTTGTACCCGAACGTCGCAAGGTCTTTCACTGCGTCGTACGCAATTGTATCACGCACGGGTGTTCGGACCATTCCGCTCGGTGTTGTGTATTCAATCGACCATTCAACGCCTGTGCAGAGGGGGCCAAGACCGCGCACAGAGAACAGATTGGCGATGTCGACTCCGCGGCGAAACGGACCAAAGCCTTTCGACGCTGTTACTTGTGCGACAGGAATCGAATCAGGAATCTGTCGTTCAAGTGTGTGACCACCTTCGGGACCTGTATCATACTTCACATTGGAGCGGAGGCGCAGTCCACCTGGCCACTGACCATAGCTCACTTGGATACCGACAGCATCGATGTACTGTAGGTATGGTGTTCCCTGTTTAGTTGCCTGCTGCAACGTATCGCCGCGTGGCCCAATAAGTTGAATCGTCGCTTCCGTTGCATTGATCGGAAACTCTGTCAGGCCATACGCTGTCCGAACGTACTCGCCGACGGTACGTTGCTTGAGAATCAGCGAAGGGTCATACGTCGGTTCGGTTTCGAACATTGTGAAAATTGGATCCACGTACTGCACTGGATAGACCTTCGTCACCGTGTACGGCGTCGGACTATACCGATTGCGCAGTGTCAGCGTCACAGATAACTGTGGCTGCGGAATCGCTGGCACATCTGCCAGACTGACAACGAACGTATACTTGTCGACACCCTCTGCTGAGCGTAACGTGCGAATCGACGAACCATCGTTGACGAAGAGGTTCCATCGATAGTAGTCAATCGACACATTTGGGTCGGTAAGCCGAACCTTAAATGGAATCCCAGCGGCTGCTGTGAACCGTGTAAACGGTCCCTTCGGCTCTACATCAAACTGGGCACGAACGTTGAAAACACAGAGAAGTACGGCAAGTGCGCACAGAACAACGCGAGACATCAAGGGCTCCGGGTAACGACGAGATTGCGTACGCAAAGCTACGCATCAATTCTCATCGCAATCCGTGAGCAGTCACGACGTTACACGGGCTCGTATCTCAATGAACCACCATCACCGATGTAGTTGAAATACCAGTGTTGGATGTCATACGCAGAGTATATGCACCCGTTGGCAATGATGACGTTGCCAATGACACCTGATGTGCGCCTGGCTGAGTCGTCTCGTGATAGAGAAGGCCTATAACTTGCCCAAGAGCATTGATGAGTTCAATGCGTACGATGGATTCAGTTGCCACAGAGAAGCTAATAGTCGCCGAGGAGGAAACAGGTAGAGGTGACACTGTAAGCGCGACGAGATCCGGAGAGTTATCAACAACAGACGTAGAACGACTGTACTTACCGTCGTTGTCGAGCTTCATGACGAATGTTTTCGTTGACGTGTTCAATGGGTAAGGAGCGCCATAGCCAGTCATATCTCCATCACCCGAACCACTTCTTGCTACAAGGTACACTCCATCGCTACCAGCTTGCTCAATGGTTGGGTTATAGTCAGTGCTTGAACCACCGTAGTTTCGTAGCCAGAGCAACGTTCCAGCGCGATCGTATTTCGCAAGAAACACATCTCGATACTTGCCTGTCAGACCAGCGAAGTCCATGTCGTTGGACGATGACTCCCCAACCACCATAATGTGTCCATCACTTGTAGAGACAGCTCCCATTCCAAGTTCCTGTTTGGAGCCACGCAACTCTCTCGTCCAGCGAATCTCGCCTGACGCATTGAGCAATGTCACAAGAACATCTCTGTGACCAATGTTGTCGGGTTCTGTAAGGGAGTTACGCACGTAGCCCGTAATCACGTAATCTCCGTTTGGCAACAACGACAGACTTGATGCTACTTCGTCCATATCGGTACCATATTGCACAATGTGTGTCGTGTCACCTACATCATCAATCTTTATCATGATAATGTCTAGGTCTTGCGATTTCTGAGTTGTGGAATCTTTTCTAATAACACCGACTGCAATCGCATCACCCTTGTTGTCTAGTACGATGTCAGCAATGCCAAAGCCACGCTGAAACAGCCGAAGCCATGCAATGTTGCCTGCTGCGTCAACTTTTAGAGTGTAGTTACGTTCTCGACCTTCTGGATTCAAGCCAGCAAATGGTCCATCTTGTGAGTTAGAAGTTCCAGAAATGATCATTCCGCCGTCGGGCGTAAGCACAGCAGTGGACGAAAAATCAAGCTTGCTTCCTCCGATGACACGCAGATCTCGAAGATTACCCTTTTGATCGAGTTTCAAATAGAATATGTCGTAATCAACGACATTCTTATCAGCAAAAATGTCATCGAGAGAGGATGTATACCCGATGACGGTCAGCTCATCCTTCGCATTCACGACGACAGCACTTGCTATATCATTGTAACTACCGCCAAAGAATTTGTTCCAAAGGATTGATCCATCACGATCTAGTCTAGCAACAAACATATCGTTGCCGCTACTCGTCACCAATTGACCTAGCACGATGAGGCCACCGTCTGAGGTGGTAGCTGTTGCGGTCACTTCCTGTTTAACGGTCTGCGTGCCGATCACGCGCATCCAGGTACCTTGACTCCAAAGCGATGCGCTACACGATGCCATAACGAGTATCAGAACTAGTGTCTTCGTCAAAGGTGACTCCCAGATAGAACATTGTATTCACTAGATACGATCAAAGATCGGAATTGTAGGTGTACGATACTGCATGTCCCATGCACGCCACGTTGTGTTCTATCACATCGTCCTCGCGACAACGTATCACGAGTTATCTATGCGGTAAATGCACTCGTATCTCAATGAACCGCCAGTACCGATGTAGTTGCAATACCACTGTTAGATGTCATGCGGAGAGTGTATGCGCCTGAAACAAGAATCCCTGTGTTGATCGCTACGCGATACGTTTCCGCTTCTTTGAATTGGTCTACCAACACCGCTACAACTTCTCCGAGCGAATTGATCACATCGATTCGGACGTGTGAAGGGTGATCTACGCAGTACGAAACGGATGAGTTTAATGATAATGGGTTGGGTGTAACAGAGAGAGTCATACGGGGCTGAATATCATCGCCAGTCGATGTGGATGGATTCAGATTGCCATTGGCGTCAAGCTTCATGACAACGAGGTCATCAAACAGATTGCGCACAGCGGTAAAGTCGCCATCCTTTGAACGTGTACTGCCAGTGATCATGATGTTGCCATCGGGTGTTACTGATACGGCACGGCCGAGATCGTCTCGAGACCCTCCATATAATCTGCTCCATTGAACATCTCCTCGATTATTGAGCTTGAGTATGAAGATGTCATTGCTTCCCTTGTTCATTCCTTCAAAGTCGCCATCGTTGGAACTGGTCTCGCCTGCCACAATCAACTCACCAGAAGACGTAACGGCAATCGATGCGCCCTTTTCGTTGCCACTCCCACCCAAGGCTGTACACATGCGCATATCACCTCGCTGGTCAAGCAGGATCACAAAGATGTCTAGTCCACCTCTATACGATTCAGCGAAATCACCATCATTCGAACTGGTCGTGCCCACAAGAGCATACTCGCCCAGCGGTGTCACGGCGATCATGTTAACCACATCTCTGGAGCTCCCTCCGTAGAACTTCGCCCATTCGAGATTGCCCTCATCATCAATCTTGAACACGACGATTCTACCGTCTGATTGCTTCGCAGGGAAATCGCCATCTTTCGAGGCCCCTAATGCAGCTATGATAGCACCACCGTCAGGTGTAGCAACTATTGCTTTACTATAGTCGGCGCTTGACCCGCCATAACTTCTCGTCCACTGGACGTCTCCTTGTTGGTCAAGTTTTGTGACAATGACATCAGTCAAGCCCTTGTACAAGCCCCTGAAATCACCATCATCGGATTCAGTCAAACCCGTAACAAAGAATCCACCATCGTTACTTTCTACGATCGAATAGCCGTCATCTTGCCGCGTTCCACCAATTATCGTTGTCCATTGCACCCAACCTTCTCTGTTGGTCTTTATAACAATGACATCACTCTCACCCTTGTATTGACCCTTAACATCAGTGTTGTAATAACTCGATCCCGTAAAAATGTACCCGCCATCAGACGTTGCAACGATCGATGTTGCTTGATCCCAATGACTGGCGCCATGAACCCTCATCCAAACTGCTTCGCCACGATTATTCAGCTCAGTGAGGATAATATCTTTCTCAAAGGTTCTTCCCTCTCTGAGCTCTTTGTAATCACCGTCCTGGGACCCTACGTTGCCCAAGACGACATATGTTCCTTCACGCGTGCAGATAAGCCCAACACCCTCATCTTCCCCCGTACCACTGAACGTTGTAATCCATGTACCCTGACACATGAGCATTGAACTACATGATATCATCATCAGGATCAGAAGTTGCGTCTTCATCGAAGGTTGCTCCCGGTCGATCGCTATGAATTGTGTTGCACCTCAAACATCGGGAATTTGACGTGACGCAGGGCACTCACCACGGTCTGCTCCGTCACGTCCTGTGAGTGTAGGTGCTCCATGCAGCATGCCCCATTCACGCTACAATGACTGTTGCAGATGCCATGTGGAGGATTGACTACCGCGCACTACCACGACTGGTCCGCTACGTCCAGGGGCAGCGGGAGCATCACCGGCGACGGCGGAAACCCAGGGCTTAAGCCCTGGGTTGGAGAGCCCTGGGTCGCTGAGTCCTAGTGTTGTGCATCCCGCAGCGACACTACACCTTGCTGCTCAACAACGCGAGGGAGAAACGCAACACGTCCGTTGCTACTTGCAAGTGCTCGACTGTAATACCAATCTTCGACGCCACTTTCACGTTTGCCTTCGTTGTATGGGGGTGGACCCCACGCGGTGAGCGTCTTCCATGGAAGGTAGAATGCAGCGCCGTTGAAGCTATCTCCAATGTCCACACGCTGACTTTTGTGTTCGATGGTACCAACAGAGGGATGGTTCTTCACTTGCGTTGCATCTCGTTGTAGAGCAACTACATCAACATCTTGTCGTTCACAGAGCTCGCGACAGTCGGAGAGCATCGGCTCCTGCAGCAGCATATCATCATCAAACACCGTTATACTCCGTGGATGCAGCAACGCAGCTACGCGCCACGCTTCGTGGATGCCATAGCCCTTCTGCCATTGCGCTACCGTGTTGGG
>Ga0078894_10004221_pt1 | contig 10971 bp, 2 predicted proteins | sample LauGreSu1BDMLBSD_2_FD_67506 | JGI IMG/M metagenome (GOLD analysis project Ga0078894, IMG submission 67506) | Freshwater lake microbial communities from Lake Michigan, USA - Su13.BD.MLB.SD (version 4) (version 4) | ecosystem: Environmental > Aquatic > Freshwater > Lake | place: Lake Michigan, USA... | reverse complement strand
GAGAAGAGTGAGATTCTATTCGCTGTTTACAATTCAGCCGGAAGCCACAGCATCTATCACTACTCTACTCAGTCCAACCAGCTCAAGCTTGTTTACCGTGATTCAGTACTCGGGTTCACTGCCTCTAGCTTCGTTAAGTTCGACTTCATTGTAAAGGAGAATGGAGACACGCTAGCTTACTTCACGGACGGAGTAACCGACCCTAAGAAGATAAATGTAACTAAGGCACTGCTCGGTACTGGATACCCATACAAGTTATCTGGGGGATACAACTACACAGATGACGAAAAGCTTGTCTGCATCACGACCGCTAAGCAGCCCCCATTAGACTCTCCGACATTATCGTTCACCAACGTAGCAAACCAAGACAACTTCGTCTATGACGAGTACTTCCAGTTCGCTTACCAATATGTCTACGAAGACGGTGAAGTATCTGCCCTGTCTCCTTACAGCGAGATTGGAGTGAACGTATATCAGTTGCTGGATGGCTACATCACTGAATCGGCTAAGGATTTGTTCAACGCAATCAACGTAACAGTTAAGCATAGCCGTGCGGATGTATCTAAGATTAGACTGCTTGCAAAGTCAGCTGACACTCTTGGGTTCTTTGTCGCAGATGAAATCGCAAACAACAGAGCTTCAACTACGTCAGTAATTACGTTCACCAATAGTAAACTTCGCTCATACATCTCATCGATTGAGCAGAACAAGATGTACGACAACGTACCTCAGAAGGCGAACGCGCAGGCTATCTCCGGTAACAGATTGATGTTCGGTGGATACACTGAGTTCTACAATGGAGTATCTACTAATGTCTCAATTACTGAGATTAACAATCCAGAAGGTCAGAGTAAGTACATCAGTGTAAACCCCACGACTGGGTCTATAAAGTACTATAACCCATCCGGCAGCGTAATAACCTCTAAGTTCAACCTAGTCGCTGGAGACACTATCGATAGCACTTCGTTTGACAGCCAAGTGATTCTAGACTTTCAGGTGTATGCGAATGTATCGATACTTCCCGGAAGCTCTGGAGCCATCGACTTTACTGCCACTGAGGCAACTACTGACCTAACCATTGGTGAGCTTGCACTGAACATCTCTAAGCAGTTCACGATGCCTGTGTACGATAGCCTTACCAGCGGTAGCCCAGACGTTTACGCAAGATTTATCAGCAACATCTCGGGTAACTATGTTATCCCAATTACTGAAGCTCAGGCTACACTTCAACCTTCTGGGTGGACTCACAACTTCAAAGGAACTGCCACTGTAAACATCTCCCTCGATGCAGTAAACTACGGCTCAACTCAGATTTCGTTCTTGGTTAAGATTGTGGCTGTATCACTTGAGAGCACTAGCGGATTCGACTCATCTACTGGGGCCCCTATGGATTCTTCAGAGTTTTTATCTATCACTCTGAATCCTACTCTATTAGCCAACTCATACTCAACTCAGTTCATAGGTTTTAGAACGTACAAGAACTACAACTCTAGACAGAACTATACGGCATCTAATCGTTCATTTAAGTCTGGTCAGACCCACAAATTCGGTGTGGTTTACTATGACAAGTTCAACAGAAGTGGAGCAGTTAACGAGATAGGCGCGAAGGACGTATCGTGGTACTCAGAGAGAAACACTGACGGAAGAGGACCTACCTCGTTTCAGTTCAGAGTAAAGCATAACGCTCCATCGTGGGCCTCTAAGTGGCAACTTGTATACTCTCCGTTTACTTCGTACAACTACTCACTTCAGTACACCGTAGGTGAGGCGTTTGCCAACGATAAAGATGACACTATATACGTGTCTATGAGTACCCTTGAAGGCAAGACTTACTCATACATTGACGCTAAGAATGCTAAGGTTGAGTATGTGTTCGCCGAGGGCGACAAGGTTAGACTTATCAAGTACGAGAACGGAACCCTTCCAAATGGAGACCCAGTGTACGTTGATTACACTTTTGATGTGCTTGGGTATGAGTACTTCGATGCAACTGATTCTCCAGTGTCTTCATCAATTACTCCAGCCGACAGAAGAATCGGATGGTTCCTGAAGCTTAGAGAGAACCCTGACGCATCTGGATTCACTAAGACAGAGGTAATCGCTGACACCGACCTGTGGAATAAGAACACTGAGATTGAAATCTACAGACCAATCAAGCAGACTGATGTAAATATCTACAGAGAGATTTCTGAGGTTTATGATGTGGTTAATGCTTCCGGAACATACAGACACAAGGGAGAGAGAGACTACTCTTACACGTGGACCTCTGGACCTTCTAACATTTCTGTATCCAACGGATTTGCCACAACCAATCTTGACATCAAGGCTGGTGATGCACTAGTTATTAGCACAACAATTCTAGGTATACCAACCTCATACGAGGTTAGAGTGTCTACCGTTAAGCGTTCTGGTACTAGTACTATATTCTCAGTTACGGACGCTAACAGGGTAGGGCTTATTGGCGTTGAGGTTCCACCCAACGGAAGTTATTCGCTCGCTAACATTACGAATCTATCTGACGCTGTAATTGAGACGTTTAACGGTGATGCCTACTACAGATTGCGTAAGATGAATGTAGTAACCAACTACTCATCTACTCCTCTGATTACAACCGTTTTCGAGGATACGTTCGTGGAGGATAACTCAATCACGGATTACGCTGACTCTAAGTTCACCAGTGTAGGCCGCCCGAATGCCCCTGCACCAACTGCTGGACAGGTATATAGGAAGGCAACTATTACTTACTCAGAACCTTACGTTCTTGACTCGCAGGTGTTGTCACTATCATCATTCAATCTTGGTCAGGCAAACTTTGTTGACTTCTCACCAGTATACGGGGCTATTCAGTACATCGTAGATGGAGGAGACTCAATTACTATTCTTCAGGAACGTAAGTGTTCAGTTGCACCAATCAACAGAAATCTCATCGAGTACATCAGTGGAGGCGCAGGAGTTACCGTATCAACCAACTTCATCGGAAGCCAGAGCTTCTACGCTGGAGATTACGGAGTTGGGAAGCACCCAGAGTCTGTAGTAAACAACTTTGGTAGAGTTTACTTCGCCGATGCTAACACTGGTAAAGTAATTAGACTCGGTCCCGACGGAATCACTCCGATTAGCGAAGAGGGTGTTGACACATACATTCAGGGTAAATTTGGAAGTGCTATTAAGCTCGGTGATTCAAACTTTAAGTTTGTTGCTGTATTTGACCCAGAGCGTTCCGAATACATCCTATCATTCCAGAAAAGACTTGGTGGTGGTTCATATACCGATGAAACAATCGCATTCGATACTAAGTCCGGAGTATGGAGAACTAGATATTCATTCACACCTGAGTCTGGAGTTTACGTTGACAACGCAATGATTACATTCAAGAACGGAGCTGCTTGGGAGCACACTGATGCTTCGCCCAGAAACACGTTCTACGGAGTATTCACTGCCAGTATGTTGAAGGTTGTATCAGCGCAGAACAACTCTATGGTTAAGACTTTCGAAGCAGTTAGCGTAGAGGGCAATCAGCCTTGGTCGTTCTCTGTTGAGACAAGAGACCAGTCAACTGTTACTATATCTAGTATGGACAAGCGTGAGGGTATGTACTATTCATCTATCCCAACTGCTACATCATCTACTTCGAACATAGTCCCTCTCGGGGTTGTAACGGCAGTTAATGCAATCACTGGTGGATTCACGTTCACTATGCAGAATAACATCGCCAATCTACCGTTCCCTCTGAATGGAGCCGTCAAAGTAGTGTCTGGTGGAGTTTTTGCAAACACTGACTTAACTATATCACAAGTAACATCTAGAAACACGATGACTGTTTTAGGTACTAGTACTGTGTCGGTGGGTCAAATAATTGCCGTAACGTCCAACTCCGCTGTTGATGGAGACAAGATGCGTGGCCCTTACGCGGTGTTCACATTCACAAACGGACTGTCTTCGGCAGTCGAAACTTATGCATTCAATGCGGTATTCAATCGCTCGATGCTTCACAACGAATTAGTTAACTAATAGGTATCTTTGTATTATGAAGTCCAAGAAGTCATACAAGAAATATATAGGTGGCGGCGCTATCGGCGCTGGTATCCAAGCCGCTGCTGGTGTTGGTCAAATGATTTACGGTATTGCCGCGAACAAGAAGGCCAATAAAGAATTAGAGCGAGTTAGGTCTTCTGCACCTTCTCTTGATACACCATCTGAATACTTTAAGGCTTACAAAGAGTCTTACGACCAGAACATTATGGAACGCCAAATGGAGAACGTAAATCGTGCTCTATCTGGTGGTACTCAAGCTCTTGGAGCGGCTGGTGGCCGTGCACTGCTTGGTGGTCTCGGAGCCCTTACTGAGGGTGCAGCACAACAGCAGCAGAGTATGGCTGATATGCAACAGCAGCGTCAAACTGCCGCTCTGTCTCAGTTGGCTGGAGCTCAAGAGGCTACGATGGCTCGTAAGGAAGGTAGATACCAGCAGGAGCTTGGATTCGCTCAGGCCGCAAAAGAAGCCGCAGTACAGAATATCGCAGGAGGTATCAGTGCTATTGGCGGTGCTGGTCTAGCTCTTGCTAATCCGTTAGGTAAGACAAAAACTCCAGAAACACCACCAGTAAAAACAAATGCTAAAGGCGGTAAGATTGAGAAGACTCCCGGTAAGTTCTCTCACAAAGAGAATCCTATCGACATTATGAAGGACGGAGCCAAGATTGGCGAGATGACTGGTGGAGAGTACATCTTCAACCCTAAGCAGATGTCTAACATCAAGAAGTTCACCACCGCAGGTGACAAAGAGAAACTTCACTCATACGTGAAGAGTTTAATTAAGAAGTTCGAGAAGTAATGGCTCTAAGCACTACAGTATTCAAAGTACCCGAATGGGCGGCACAAGGAGCCGCAATGGAAGCCCAAGCTGCCGAGAAGCGTAAGCAGGAAGCAGAGAGACGGCAGAAGTTGACGGATGCTATGGGTATTGACAAGCAGTTCGTCGAGAACCAATACAAGCTTGCTGGCAAGTACAAGGATGCCACCCAAGCATCGTACAACGCTTGGAAGGAGTCTGCCATTGAATTTGAGACGAGTGGCTCTCAGGAAGCTAAGGCTAAGATGGAAGCAGCCAGAGGTCAGTTTACTCAGGCACTAGGAATTGGACTTAGTGTATCTGCAACTGCTACAGATGAGATTAACAAGATGAATGCATCTAAGGGTGTAGGATACTTGGATACTCCAGATAGCGCTAAGCAGAAGTACTCTGAATTCGCTAGTGGCCGTATGGAGACTAAGATTGAGAATGGCATCGTTATGGTTAAGGAGCCAGACGGAGCTATGGTCCCGTTGACTCAATCAGTTTACTTTCAACAGGAGCAGAACCCATACAACTCGTTTATGCTCGACAAGGTTGACCCGAACATTAAGTTTGTCGACCCCGTAGCAGTAGCACAGCAGGATGCTAAGAACCTCTACACATTGTCTGGAGTTCGTGTCGATGGAACCACTGGTACCACGTACAACGCCAATGCCGCCGCAGAGAAAGGTGTAGCGCAACTCAGGATGCGTTATGAGTCTGACCCAGAAATCAAGCGTATGATTGCCACACGTTGGTACGCTCAGACTAACAAATTGGACAAGAACAGACTCGGATTTGCTGACTCTGCTGAAATCGAGCGTAGTATGAGAGAAGAGCCAGCGTTTATGGAGGCTGCCCTTCAGGATTTCGAAAAGACTTACGCTGACGCAATTAAGTCACAGCGTCCGTCATCTCAAGTTACGGCTGGTGCTGGTGGCGGAGCAAAAGAGCCTACCGAGAAAGACCTCGAGAGAGCAGGAGTGATTAGGGCTGCGACTGTAGGTCCACAACCTCAAAGAAAAGGTGGTAAGGTTTACGGGGCTACTTTCCCTCTATCCAACAAGCCAATTAGACTTACTGACGCTCAGGACCTTTACATCACTGATGTCACTATGGACTCTAAGGGTAACATAGTTGACTACAAGCTGTATAAAACAGCTGGCAACTTCGACCCTGAAAAATTTGAAAGCGCAAAGAAGGAGTTAATGGGCAATGATGTTCTGATTTCTAAAAGTCAAATGTCTGGACTTAAGAGTGAGCTCATTAAGCGTGGACTTTACGACAATATGAGAGCAGTAGCAAGCGAGGCACTTCCAAACTCTGGAGGCTTAGCTAGCGACCTCGACTTGTAATAGTTTAGTATATTTGCATATCGCAGATATACAATGCTATGAACGAAGAACTTAAGGCAATTCTTGAGAAGGCCTACGCCAGTGGAAAGTCAATTGACGAGGTCTCTGCCGCAATGAGAAAGAATGGTTATGCAGACGATGATATCGCCTTTGCATCTAACTTCTACGGCAGTAAAAAAAAAAGACCTACCGATTCGGAATCTCAGTCCACTACGGCTCAAGAACTTACTTCTTCGGACTTACGTCAAGCTAAGTCTTCTATCCCAACTGCTCAACAGACTGAGCGTGACTGGCAGCAGGCTCGTATGCAGTCTATGGAGACTGGTAAGCCGCTGGCGTTAAACCTTCTTGAAACACAGACTGGTCAAGTTTTAACAGAGGGAGTAAAGAGGGAAAACGCTCAAGTAAAGCGTGAAGAGATTAGTGCGGACATAGCAAATAAGCTTTCAAGCATTAAGACTGCCGAGGACCTAGAGAAGATTCGTCCTGAGCTAGAGAAGACATACGTACAGTATAAGGAGTTTGACCTCGACGGGGTATCTCCAAGTTCGTTCTTCAATGAGGATGGCTCAGTCAATGCAGCCGCAACAACTTCTTTAGATTCGGACATTAAATCGTCTATGAAGCGATTTGCTGACGAGCAGAAAAGATTGGCTGAGAGCAGCAACTTTGTATCTAGAGGTTTAGACGCTATGACATCTGGAGTCAATGGATTCTTAGATATGACAATCAAGAACCTTCCCGGCCCAGCTGGAGTCAGTGTAGCCGCAATGACTGGATATACTCCGTTTGGCGAAGAAGCGAAAAGTCTTTCAAAGCAAGTGTCTCTAGCTAACTACGCTGAGAAATACAATATGGGTTACACCCAAGAGCAAATCGAGAAGGGAGCACTATCTATGGCACTTGAAGGTGACTTTAGATTGCTCGGTGTAGATATGCTAGACCAGACTGTCAACCTAGCGGTTGGGGCACTTAGTGGCGGTGCAGGACTTGTAACTCTCGGAGCTACAGCGGCTGGTTCAGCGTGGGCAGAGGTTATGGATGACAACAGGTACAATCGAGCAGAAAAGCTTCTGTATGCCGTTGGCTCTGGATTGGCTGAGTATGCGACTGAAAAGATTTTCGCATCTGACCTTAAGGCTGTACGTGGCTTATTTGGTTCAGCCGAAGAAGTAGCTAAGATGTCTCGCAAGGAGTTTGGAGATAAGCTGTTTGGCGGTTTGCCAGCACTAGCTCGTCAACCGCTCGAGGAGGGTATGGAAGAAGCCATTGTAGCCACCACTCAGGAAGTTCTTCAAGGCATCTTAGCTGGAGACAAGATTGACTACAAGAACATTGCCGAGTCAGCCTTCGTTGGTGCGGCTATGGGTGGTGGAGTAGGTGTTGTAACAAGCGGACCATCTGCGCTGCTTCAGACCCCAATCTTCAAGGACCGTATCGAGATTCGTAACAAGGTTACAGAGATTAACAATCTACTCAATGACCCCAACGTAACCGACGACGAGAAGGAACTGCTTAAGACACGCCTTAACGATTATCTGTCGAAAGAAAAGAAGCTTCAACAAGATGCTGAGGCATTCTATTCTAACTACTCAGCGGAAGACCTTACAAGTACAATCAAGCTAAATCAGACCATCTCTGACGGTATGAAGAACTACAGCAAGCTCACTAGCACAGAAGCTAAGGCTCAAGTAGTTACAGACATCAAGAGTGCAATGGCTGAAAAAGCTAAAATCGAACAGAAGTATGATAGCCAAGCGCAACAACAAGTATCAAGTCCTGTCGTCCAAGGGCAAGCCACTCAGCAAGCCGAACCTATCGAAGGAGCAGGCGCTCAAACGACTCAGGCAGGTGGAGTTCTTCAAACACCTAAAGAAGTAACCCAAGCAGTTGAGCAGGAATTAGGCCCTAAGGTTCGTAGCCTCAAGATTAACCAATCAACTGCTGGTAAGGCGATTGACTGGTTGTCTAACTATGTGAACGAAAAAGCAGACGACTTCTTCGCATTATCTGGCACAACTAAGCAGGACGTTCTGTCTGGCGTTCAGTCAATCCAGAATGTAATCGATTCTCTATCGAAGTCTGGCAGAGATGTTCGTGTAGTTTCACATACCAACGCTGAATCATTTAAGAAGGCATCTGGAGACAACGTGCTTGCTAGAGGTATGCACGTTAAAGAAGAAGGCGGAACGAGCGAGATTCACTTGTTCGTACCAGCCATCGCTTCAAATACTGTCTACCACGAAGCAGTTCACGAGGTAGCCCCAGAGATACTCGGAGTAGAAGGAACCAAGAAATTGGCTAAGACACTTCGTGGCGCCATACTCAAAGACAAGACGCTTGCCCAGTATATGGGTAACTTCATCGAGAAGTACCAAACTATGGGTGCTTCAGCTGCTGAGATGGATGATGAATTCGTAACTGAACTGTCATCGCTTATCGCATCCAATCAGATTGACATTGATGTACAGCGTTCACTGGCTACTAAGTTCCTTGAGGTAATCAATAATGCTCTTGGTACTAAGTTCAACGTAGCACCCACAAGCGCCCAACTGATTGATGCTATGCGTTCAATATCTAACTCACTTGGTGGTGGTGTAGCAGTTAACGTGGAAGACTTAGAGCTTGGCTCTGCAATTGCTAGAGGTGTATATACTGGAGGAAGTACTAAGAAAAAGCAGGCATTTACATCAGCAGATATAGCATTCACTGATGAGTTGCCTAAGAATGTTGAAGTTATAGAGAATCCAGACAAGATGGATATGGATTCAGCACTTGAGCGTTCTGGTGGTGCATTTATAATCATAAACTCAGACGGAACAGCATTAAAGCATACAGCTGGTGGTCTTGATGTTTACGGGGGATTCGGTTACTCATTCATTAAGCAGAACGTAGAAGATAAGATTGGATTTGCGGCATCAACAGATAACAAGGTAACCGAACTTGGGGACCTATTGTTACGTGTCGCAGAAGAGCGGGACGCTATGAATCCAGAGCATCGCGGTAAGCCAGTTTCTGTATTCGTAATGATTCAAACTCCGGGAGCTGCATTTGGTAATGCATACGGAGCCAACTTCCTAGCTGACTCAATATCAACCACAATCAGTTCTGGACTGATAACTCAGGAGGAGTTTAAGTCTTCATTTAATGAGTTCGTACAGAAAGAAGCTGATAGGATAAACAATCTCACTGAGAAAGCGAAAGGAACAAAAGCCTACGACAAGAAGAAGCGTATAAACGACAGTCAGGTATCCAAGATAAAGCTGATTGGAGATGCTGTTATGTCCAACGACTTCAATACGAAAGAGGGTCACGACGCACTACAGAAACTTGTATCGTCAAATGATAAGATAGACTTTAAGACACGTAGAGAGTTTCTGGAGTCATTCGTTCCCGGAGTAAAGAAAGTCAAAGGCCCCGGTTCGAAAGCAAGAAACGCTATGTTCGAGGCCGGACAAAATACTGTGGCATTCTTCAATGAATACGTCGATAAGAACATTATGGACAACCTCGGTCAGAAGAAGTACAAGGACGGAGGTTATGCGTTGAGCGGGTTCTTTGTTAATGACCCATATATGGGTGGTGCTAACTACTTGGAGCTCGGTAAGGCTGGTTCATTCAATCACCCACAATTCAACAGTAAGTTCCACGGAGAGAATCCATTCTTGCTTGATGGTAAGTACTACGTTAATGACATATTTGAACCACAGCAGTTTGTATCGGCATCTGGCTCCCCGACTAAAGTATCAGTATCTGTGGCTGGCTCTATGTATGTTAGTTCAGCTAAGTCTAGGACAAGTAAGCGCACAGATGTTGAGCAGGCTCAGGCTATCACTGAGATACGCAAGAATGCCAAGGAGGCTCCAACTAAAGTTGAACCTAAGGAGAGCGCGAAGAAGAAATTAGCCAAGAGATACCAGTTAGTTGAAAAATCTGACCTCAACTCTTTCAATGCGTTTAACGCAATCTATAACTCGCTAGAGAACGAACCAAAGTCTACTATGCGTTTCTTGCTTGAGTCCACTGATGTTGTAACAAACGACTCAGACGTTAGCTCAGGTAGATACCTTAAGTTTAAGGGTGGTAACGCCGAGAAAGAGATTGCCAGAACTTTTGAGGTCCGATTTGCTGACCACACAAAGAAGAAGGGCAGCGAGGACGCAAAACTATTCACTGACGATGGATACAAAATCGACAAAGTACAGAAGGTTCACTATCTGAACGCTTGGAGTCCTCAAACATTCAAGAAGGTTGTAGAGGTTCTTCGCAACTTCGGATTTACAATCACTCCAGAGGCTATGCAGAAGGGTATGAGTCGACTGCAAGCTGGCGGTAACGAGTACGATTACCTCAAGAGTGTATCTGACTATGTTAACGGAAGATTTGTTCCTCGCATCTCTGAGGATGAGTTCGTTGACCTTATGTCACAGCTCGGCATATCTGACTACTCAGCCAGAGAGGTATACAATGACTTCTTGGATGGAAGTATGGGACCTAAGAGGATTGCTACTGCGAACATTGACAACATATACAAGCAGTTCGAGGATAGAGTATACGAAGAGCCTTGGTACAAGTCTGTATTCAACGTAAGGAAGCTTCGTAATGCACTGTTCGATAGACAGTCTAACATTAAGCGTGAGCTTCTAAACGCAAGAGTTGATGGGGCCTACGACTTCCTTGTAAACAAGGCTGGAGCAAGTGCTCGTGCAAAGTATTCTGTAAACAAAGCCGATAGAAAGATTTTTGGAGGACTGTCTGAGGATGCCGTTAAGGCTCTCAATA
>Ga0078894_10004220_pt1 | contig 10976 bp, 9 predicted proteins | sample LauGreSu1BDMLBSD_2_FD_67506 | JGI IMG/M metagenome (GOLD analysis project Ga0078894, IMG submission 67506) | Freshwater lake microbial communities from Lake Michigan, USA - Su13.BD.MLB.SD (version 4) (version 4) | ecosystem: Environmental > Aquatic > Freshwater > Lake | place: Lake Michigan, USA... | reverse complement strand
TGAAGACATCATCATCGCCGTGTGCGGCGATCCGCTGCGCTCCAACTGCATGTTCATGCCGCACAACGGCATGCTGGGCTTCACAACGGTCAAGCCGATCCGTCTGCCTGAACGCTGGGAGCAGCGGGTCGGAGCCCTCTGAGGGGCGTGGCCTCACGCGCGCCATGAGCGACGTTCGCACCCCGTCACACTGGCTGCTGATTCCGGTCGGCCAGCAGGCAGGCGGCGCCTGGATTGACGACACGGTGTCGGCGCGAATCGCGGAGAGCGAGGCCCGCAATTCGCTGCTCGCCCGCTCACCCCGGGTGGGCCAGTTCCCGCGGCAGCGGGTCGAGGTCATCACTTCGGCCAACCCCGCAGCCGATGTCAACGAACTGTACGCAGAGCGCGGTTGGACCGATGGGCTCCCCATTGTTCTGCCCGAAATCGGTGCCGTGAAGCGGATGCTGCTCGGCAGCTCGCGATCGGCGAGCACCGTGCTGGGTGAACTCGAGCCGCTACAGGGTCAGGCTACATTGGAAAAAGTTGCCGCCAACGCGGTGATGGCGGGCTGCCTCCCCGAGCATTTTCCGGTAGTGGTCGCAGCGGTGGAAGCCTTGCTCGACCCCGCTTTCAACCTGCGCGGCGTGCAAACCACCGACGAGAACGTCGCGCCGCTCCTGGTCGTGAGCGGACCGATTGTGAAGCGCCTCGGCATCAATAGCGGGTTCGGTCTTCTCGGGCCGGGTTGGCGGGCTAACGCATCGATCGGTCGGGCGCTCCGGCTCGTCATGCAGAACATCGGCGGCGGCTGGCCGGGCGCGGTGTCCTACGCCGGGCTCGGCCAGGCAGCCCGTTATTCGCTTTGCATTGCCGAAGATGAGTCAGCCAGCCCATGGGCATCCCTGCACGCCGATCTGGGGCTGGCACCCGAGGCCAGCGCAGTGACGCTGCTTCGCGCTGAAACCCTCGTCAACGTGACTGGCGGGCTGGAGGAGATTGCCAGCGCAATGGCAAGCGCGAGTTCGGCATTTTCCATTCGCTGGAACGGCATCTCCACGGTGATCATGTCGCCGGTGGTCGCCAGAATGCTCGCCGATCAGGGCCTGGATAAGGCGGCCGTGCGCCGGATCCTCCACGAACGCGGGCGTTGGACCACCGAGCAGTGGCGTAGTTCGTGGCTTTATCGGACCGTTGGTGACGAGACAAGATGGCCTCAATGGGTGCAGGATGCTGCCTCGCGCGGCTCGATTCCGGTCACCGCGTCGCCCGACGACCTCACTCTCATCGTCGCAGGCGGCGACGTACCGGTCCCTCAGCACGCATGGTGTCCGGCCTGGGGGTACCCGGCCTGTCGAATCACTCGAATCATTGAGGAACAGGGATGAGTGGCCCGGTCGATCTGGCAGTGGTGGGTAGCGGCGTGGCTGCCTATGTGGCAGCCCTCGAGGCTGCGTCCGCCGGCATGCGGGTGTTGCATCTGGCGGGCACGAGTCTGCCGGGTGGTCTGGTGGCCAATATCGGCGCACTGGACGATTACCCCGGCTCGCCCAACCCAGTGTCTGGCGCGGAACTGATCGACGCGCTCGGCCGTCGGGGACTCGATTCAGGCGTCGAGCGCGTCACCCAGGATGCCTTGTCACTCGAACGTACCGCTTCAGGCTTTGCGATCGCAGGTACCCAGGATCGCTGGCAGGCGGCTCAAGTGATTGCCGCGACGGGTGCCGTGCTGAAACCGCTTTCTGTTCCTGGTGCGGAACGCTTCGTGAACCGTGGACTCCTCCAGTGCGCCTGGTGCAACGCGGGGCTGTATCGCGGTCGGCGAGTGGTCGTGGTGGGCGGGGGCGATTCAGCCCTCCAGGAAGCACTTCATCTCGCTCGTCACGCCGACTCGGTCGTGATGGTAGTGCGCGGCGACACGCTTCGTGCGCGCCAGCGCTTTGCCGCACGCGCAGCCGATGTCGAGTCGATCGAGTTTCGCTGGGAGAGCGAACTGCTGTCGCTCGAGGGCGCTGATGGGCTGGAAGGCGTCATGATCCGCGACCGCTACGCCAACGCGCCCGAGCGGATCGACTGCGATGCGGTATTTGCCTACATTGGACTCTCGCCCTGCTCGGACTGGCTGGGCGCCCTGGTCGAGCGCGACCCGCAGGGCGCCGTGATCACCGATAACGGGCTGCAGACGCGTACACCCCATCTGTACGCAGTGGGCGCGCTTCGGAGCGGCTATTCGGGGCGGCTCGCGGTCGCGATCGGCGAAGCGACGCTTGCAGCGCAGCTCGCGACAAGAGCAATCGCCTGACCCAAGGACCACTATGCGCGACTATCTCGCCTGGCGAATGGCATTCGGCGTTGCAACGCCCTCGACCAACACCGTCGTTCAGCCCGAGTACGACGAGATGCGACCCGCAGGCGTGACCAATCACCTCGGCCGCATGGTGATTCACGAGCGACCGGTAAGCAGCTCTGAAGATTTCAATCAGCTGGTCGAAGATATCGATCGCGCGCTCGAACCGGCCGTGGCGAGCGTCATGGATGCGCGGCCCAATGCGTTTGTGCTCGGGATTTCGGCACTTGCGGTGTGGGGCGGCAACCAGGAATGGGGCGATCACCTGAAAGCCCGGATCCGCAAGGTGGCCGGTCACGATATTCCGGTGGCGCTCGCCTCCGACGCGGTGGTCGCGGCGCTCAAGGCGCACGGTGTCAAGCGCAAGATCGCAGTGATGGAACCCTACTATCCGTCGATTGAACCACGACTGCAGGGTGTGCTGGGAAGCTTCGGCTACGACATCCTGCGCTTCAATCACATGCGAGGCAGCAATCCCGCCTCCTACTCCGTTCTCACCGCGCAAGACATGATCCGCGCCATGCGATCCATCGACGGCGACGATATCGAAGCCATTGTTCAGTTCGGCGCGAACCTCCCCATGGGCCGCCTGGCCGACGAGGCTGAGCGCTGGCTCGACAAACCCGTGATCAGCGTGAACGTAGCCACCTATTGGCACGCGCTGCGAACCAATGGCATCACCGACCGTATCCGGGGATTCACCCGGCTGCTATCCGAGTTCTGATTCGCAGGCCGTGCTCAGCCTGCCTGGACCAGGCTGCGCTCCGCAGCCTCTGCAAATGAAAAATCAACATAGGTCTCGGCGCGCATTGAGGCCCGGGTGGGCAGATCGCGGATCAGGCTGCTCACCTCGATAAGCGAGCGCACGGCCGCCACCGACGGGCGACCGTCAGGCGGAAAAATCGTGTCGCGCGTGTATTCATGCCAGGCCTGATCGGCATAGCGACGCTCTACACCGGTTTCGCGGCAGGCCACCGCCGCAACAGCGTCCGGATCGCTGTAAAACAGACGATGCGCCCGGATGAAGGCCCGCATGAACCGTACCGCTGTGTCGGGATTTGCCTGCAGCCAGGATCGCCTGGCATCGAGCGACGTGAACTGAAAATCCGGAAAGAGGTTGCGCGGGCTGCCGAGATCGGCGAAACCAAGGTCGATCGCGATGTGGTTCAGGGGCGCGCCCTGCAGCCCGGCATCGATTTCGCCTGACCGCAGACGCTCCCAGCGGGACAGAATCGGGCCGACTGCCACCAGCGTGTAGTCGCTGGGGTATTGCAGCCCCGCATCGGCGAGCAGCCGCATGACGAGCGAGGAACTGCCAGCTCGAAGCGACGACACCCCGATCTTCGCGCCCCGCAGATCGCTCACCGCGCGCACGCCCGGTCGAGCAATCAGCGAAAACGGCAGACGGTTGACGTTGCCGCCGATGATCGTGAGATCGCCCCCCGATTCACGGTTGAGGAGCGTGTTTTCGGTGACATTGAGGGCGAGATCGAGCGCCCCACTCGCCATCCCCTCCGTGACCTGATCAATCGCTTCAATCAGGTGCACCTCGAGCGACAGTCCTTCGGTGCTGAAGAACCCTGCCTCGATGCCCAACCAGAGCGGCAGGTTGAAGTAATTTCGCGAAACCGCGCCCACTCTGAGCAATGTCATCAATGCTCCCGTTCCGGTTGGTGGCTGCGCGCTCACCTCCAGGCTGCCAGCCCGCTGAACGCGTCGAACGATCAGGTGAACGCGCGCCGATCGATGATAGCGGCAGAGCAGGTGCGGTCGCCAAGCCACCGGGCGCTTTCCGGAAGATCGCCGCCATGCTTGTCAAGCGCGCCAGGACTGCGGATACTGGTCATCGAGCAATCCACACCCGTCACCAACAAGGCGGGCGCCATTCCAACAACAGGAGACACGCATGTTCGACCCGTCCCGCCGTACCCGGCTTGCAGCAGGCGCCGCACTCGCCGCCGCAATATTCGCCGCAGGCCCCATGCAGTCTGCGAACGCAGCAGAGAAATGGGACATGTTCGTGTTCCCAGGTGCCACCCATCCCATCAGCCTGCGTCTGAAAGAGTTCTCCGACGAGGTCAGAAAGCGCACCAACGGCTACCTCACCATTACCGTGCGGCCGCAGGGCGAACTGCCCTTCAAAGCCACCGAAGTGGTGCGTGCAACCGGTCTGGGGCAGGTGCAGATTGGCGAAGCCTACTCGGGCTTCATCTCGGGCGCCGTGCCTATCTCGTCGATCGGCAACCTGCCGTTTCTTGTGCGCAACTCTGAAGAACTCACGAAGATCTACCCCATCATCAGCAAATATGCCGAGCCGGAATTCCGCAAGGCAGGCGTCAAGACGCTGTTCTACTTCGAGTGGCCCGATCAGAACCTCTGGGGCCGCGGACCGCAGGTGAAAAAGCTGGAAGATTTCGCCGGTCGAAAATTCCGCACCACCGACGTGAAGCAAACCGAAATGCTTCGCCAGTTTGGCGCGGCCTCGGTATCGCTCACGCTGGCAGAAGTGCCCGCAGCAGTGGAGCGTGGCGTGGTCGAGGGTTTTCTCACCGCAGGCTTCAATGTGGTGGGCGCGAAGTGGTACGAATTCGTGAAGTGGGGCTTTACCCCCGGCTTTCACGTCGGGGGGCCCGACTACATGCTCATCAACCTGGCCGCCTACAACAAGCTACCGGCCGAGGTGCGCAAGGCCGTCGACGACGTGGCTGCGGTCTGGGGGCCGCGCATGACCCAGCAGAATCTCGCCGATGAGCAGAAAGACCGCGAAGTGCTGAAGACCAAGCATGGGGTGGACATCTTCACACCCTCGGCTGCGGAAATCGACCGGATGACAGCCAGGATGATCCCCTACTGGGATTCCTGGGCCCAGCAGAACGGTCCCAATGCGGTCGCAGCGCTCAAGGAAATCCGTCAGGTTCTGGGTCGCTGAGACGCGCCTCACCGCCTGACCAAGGCCGGCGCCCGCAGCGGGGCGCTGGCCGCTTTCGGGATCAACCATGCAAACCCAATCGGCCCAACCTGACGCGGCCCCGACGCGCAGAAGATCGTGGATCGACAAGATCGTCGATTTCGGCGAAGTCCTGGCGTCGGTCAGCGTGGTCCTGATCCTCATCCTGGTCTGCGCAGAAGTTTTTTTAAGGCTCTTCAACCGCTCCACGATGGTGGCCGATGAACTGGGCGCGTATCTGAACGCTGCCATCGTCTTTCTCGGCATGTCTTACACGCTGCGCGAAGGCGGCTTCATCAGAATTGAAGCCATCTACGAGCGGCTGAGCGGGGCGGCGCTCCGGGCTGTCGACGTTCTGTGCGGGCTCATCAGCCTTGCATTTGCCGCGGTGATTGCCTGGTTCATATGGCTTCACATCGGCTACGCCTACTCAATGAATACGCGCTCCACCAGCATCCTACAGACACCGGAATATGTTCCGCAGTCACTCATGCTGATCGGACTGGTGATGCTCGTGCTTCAGTTGCTTGTGCTTATTTTCCGCCCGCCCAAACGCGTGGCCAACGAGTTTCTGTGATGGATACCGGCGCCCTGTCAATCCTGATGCTGGTCACGCTGTTCGGCTGCTTGCTGCTTGGGCAGTGGACCGCATTCGCACTGGGCTCGGTGGGCGTTCTGGTGCTGGTGCTGAGCAAGGGCCTGATCGGTCTTACCTCGCTCAGTTCGGTCGTCTGGAACTCGGCCAACAGCTACATCCTGATTTCCATCCCGATGTTCCTGCTGATGGGGGAAATCATCCTGCGCAGTGGCGTGAGTTCGAAGTTCTATGCTGGCGTGGTTGCCCTGCTCGGGCGTCTGCCTGGGGGGCTGTTGCACGCCAACATCGCGAGCTGCGCGGTGTTCTCGGCAGTCAGTGGATCCAGCGTAGCCACCGCCGCAAGCGTAGGCACTGTGGCCATTCCAGAGCTTCGCAAGGCGGGCTACAACGACCGGGCGCTGCTGGGCTCGCTTGCCGCTGGCGGCACGCTGGGCATTCTCATTCCCCCCAGCATCGTGCTTGTGCTCTACGGCGCACTGGTCGACGAATCAATCACCCAGCTGTTTGTCGCAGCAGTGTTGCCCGGCCTGGTGATGACCGGTTTTTTCATCGTGTACATCGCTGTTCTCGTGATGGTGAATCCCTCGGTTGCCCCCCCCACGGCGAACCGAATGCCCACCGCCGAGCGCCGGCGGGCGGTACTGCATCTCATCCCCATCGTCGCGCTACTGCTGGTGGTGCTGGGCGGCATTTACGGCGGGTTCACCACGCCGACCGAAGCCTCCGCGGTCGGCGCGCTGGGCGCCATTGTTCTGGCAGCCGCCTATCGCCGACTCACCTGGACCATGTTCAGGGAAGCGCTGACCGCAACAGTCAAAACAACCTGCATGGTCTCGCTGGTGATCATCGGGGCTCAGATTCTTTCCACCGCCCTCACCTTTTCAGGCGTGAGCCGCGAGGTGAGCGAATGGATGCTCGCGCTAGGTCTGTCAAAGTGGGCGTTCTTTACCGCTGTTATGTTCCTCTATCTGGTACTCGGCTGCTTTGTCGACGGCCTCTCCATGATGTACATGACGCTTCCGGTGCTGCTGCCAGTCATCAAGTTCATGGAGTTCGATCTGGTCTGGTTCGGCGTGGTGATGGTGGTCATTATCGAAGTCGGTCAGATCACGCCGCCAGTGGGGCTCAACCTCTTCACCATTCATGGCATCTCGGGTGGGGCAAAATTTTCCGATGTGTCGGCGGGCTCATTTCCTTATGTGCTCCTGATGCTCCTCATGATCGCCGTCCTCGCGGTGTGGCCGGAGCTTGCCCTGTGGCTGCCGCAAACCCTCAAGGATTAGCAGAGCGCCTTTGTCGGCTTGAGGGACGGTACGGGGTTTGCGAGAAGCCATGAGCCTGATCATTGCGGTTGCCGGTCATATCGATCACGGAAAAACAGCGCTCGTCCGCGCGCTGACCGGCATCGAAACGGATCGGCTGCCGGAAGAGCGCCAACGCGGAATCTCCATCGAAGCAGGGTTTGCTCATTGGCGCCGCGCCAAAACCGACGATCAGCCACTGGTGTCGTTCGTCGACGTTCCCGGCCATGAGCGATACATCGGAAATATGCTGGCAGGCATTCAGGGCGCGCGCGCGGCGCTGCTCGTGGTCGCCGCTGACGACGGCGTCATGCCGCAGACGCGTGAACACGCGGAGATCCTGAGTTTGATGGGTGTCCGGAATTGGGTAGTCGCCCTCACCAAATCCGATCTTCTCGATGCGGCTCAACTCGCCCACCGTATTGCCTCGGTCCAGACCTGGCTGACCAGCGAAGCGATCAATGCCGAGGTGATCCCGGTCAGCGCACACACCGGAGCCGGTATCGCCCTCCTCACCAGTCGAATTGAAGTCCTCGCATTGATTGAGCAGCGCCGGACTGAGCCGGACACCGAACCGAAGACTGAACACACCGCACGACTCTGCGTGGACAAAAGCTTTATCGCCTCGGGCGACGGTTTGGTGGTCACCGGCCTCCTGATCTCCGGCGTGCTGAGGGTCGGTGATACCGTGCGGGTGAGTCCGTCGGGTCAAGCCGCCCGTGTGCGGGGGCTTCAGGTGGCCGGTCAGGCGGTCGGTGAAGCGCGCTCAGGTTCACGATGCGCCATCAACCTGGCGGGCTCTGGAATCGACCGCCAGTCGGCCGGGCGGGGCGATTGGATCGTGTCGAGCGAGTTGCATCATCCGGTCCGCGTCGTCGATGTCAAAGTGCATGGGTCGGGCGCGCTTGCCGGCAAGCGCGCATCGTCGCCCACAGGGTGCGAACCGGTTCAAGGCGGCGGGACCCATCAATCAATCCGCCTACTCGCCGACATTCGGGTCTATGCGGGAACTGCCCGATTCAATGCGCGAGTCTCCGCATTCTCTGCCCCTCCACAGGCGGACGGCCCTCAACCCGCGTGGGTCCGACTCCTGCTTTCACAGCCAGTGAGTGCCGTGGTGGGTGATCGATGGATCCTTCGTAGCAGCGATGGGTCGCGTACGCTGGGCATGGCCGAGGTCGTTTGGCCCGTTGATGCCACGGACGGACTGCGTCGTTCTGCCCAGGCGGAATTGTTGAAAGGTGTCAGCCTGGCATCGCCAGCGTCCTGGCTCGCCTCGGCACTCGCCCGATTGCCTGGCGGTATCGCACCGGAGCGGTTTGCTGCGGCCTGGGCCCTGACCCATGCGGCGGCAAACGACTGCTGGCTGAGCGCCGGCGCCGCCATGGTTCGGCAAACCCAGGTCAACATGCTCTTCGATCAGACCCGACTCGACGAGATTCGAGGCATGTTGCTGACCGAGGTCGAGACGTGGCAGAAGCAGAATCCGGAAAGCCTGGGAATAGAGTGGACCGCACTGGTGGGAACGCTCAAGCGGCGCGACAGGCGGCACTATGCGGCTGTTGCACTGTCCGCGCTCCAGGCAGCGGGGGCGTTGATTCGACACGGCGATCGGATCTTCAGTCCAGGCCATGTGCCATTACCCAGTGCGGCTGACCTCGCCTTCCGTTTGCGCGCCCTGCCCATGCTCGCCGAGCGACGCTCACGCTCAATACACGAACTGATTGAGCTGCTGGGCATGCCGTTGGTAGCGCTTCGCCTTGCCCTCGACCGCCTCGCCCTGCAGGGCTACGCTGTGGCGATCACGCCGCAACGCTACCTTGCGGTGCCCCAGATCGAAGCACTGGCCGCCGCAGCCATTTCAATTGCCGCAACAGGCGAATTACGGGCCGGTGATTTCAGTCGCGCGACGGGTATCGGACGCAATTTGGGGATTGATGTGCTGGAATTTTTCGATCGGATCCGATTGACACGACGCCTGGGCGATCGACGAATCGTGATTGACGCTCAGGCCCTGGGCCGTGTGCTCCGGTCCGACACGCGCCCGACGGCTGAAGTCGCCTGATCATGAAGCGCCCAGGTACTGCCCGTCGTCCTCGAAATCCGGTTGCCCGCGCGGTGCGTACGCCCCTTTATCGACCGCGCACCGAGGAGGACAAGCGACGCAAGCTTCGCGAACAGCCTGCCCGGCCGCGTGGCCCGGTGGAGTCCGACGAGCACTGACACCAAGATCGCCCGACAGGCCTTACCATCGCTTACCTTAACCCATTCCAGACCAGCCTGACCCATGCAGATCCCAGCCCCCCCGCCACCGCCCGCGCAGGCTACGCCGTCCAACCGCCTCGGGTACGCTGCCTCTCCTCGCCTCTGGCCTGAAGAGGGGTATCGGCGTGCGCCGTATTGGGTATATACCGACGCCGATATCTATGCGCTCGAGCAGCAACGCATCTTTCGTGGGCGCGCCTGGCACTATGTTGGACTGGAAGTCGAGGTGCCCGGGCCCGGCACCTTCAAAACCACCTTCATCGGCGACACACCTGTTGTGCTGGCCCGCGCGGAAGACGGCAGCCTCCATGTAGTGGTGAATCGCTGCGCCCACCGTGGCAATCTGATCTGCCGTGAGCCCTTTGGGAAAGCTTCCAGGCTCTACTGTGTTTATCACGCGTGGAGCTACACGCTTGCGGGCGATCTCAGCCACGCCGCCTTCAGCCAGGGGCTCCGTGGTGAGGGCGGTCTGCCTGCGGATTTCGACAAGGCGAAGCACGGTCTGCGAAAGCTTCGGGTCGACACCCTGTGCGGGCTGGTGTTTGCGAGCTTCCACGACGACCTCGAACCGCTCGCCGATTGGCTGGGCGAAGTCGCGCCAGGCATTCGCCGCGTGCTGAACCGTCCGCTCAAGGTGCTGGGCTACGACACGCAACGCATTCACGCAAACTGGAAGACCTATCACGAGAATCCGCGGGACTCCTACCACGCGAACATTCTGCACACCTTCTATGGCACGTTCGGTTTATCCCGGCAGTCGCAGGAATCGGCCATGACCCTTGATGCCGCGGGTCGTCATGTCTACTTCTACACCAAAGCCGGTACCGAGAAAAAATCGGGTGACTATGAGAGCACCGCAAGCCAGTTGCGCTCGCACAATGAGCAGATGAAACTGGAGGATCCCTCCATTCTTCGCTGGCGCGACGAATTTGGCGACGGCATCAGCGTACAGATCCTCAATGCCTATCCTTCGTTCGTGCTGCACCAGATCGCCAATAGCCTCGCCACCCGGCAACTGATTCCGCGCGGCGTTCGGCAATGCGATCTGGTCTGGACTTACCTCGGCTTTGCCGACGACGACGAGGCGACCACGCGCGTCCGGCTCAATCAGACCAACCTGGCTGGCTCGGCAGGCCTGGTCTCGGTGGAAGACGCTGCGGTCTGCGAGATGATGCAGCGGGCGTTTGCCGACGGTGAGGACGGCGCATCCTTCATCGAGATGGGCGGCAAGACACTCGAAAGCGGTGGCTCGAGCAAACTCTCCGAACGCGCAATCCGGAATTTCTGGAACGTGTATCGACAGGACATGGGGCTTTGAAGATGGACCTTGCCCTGCACAGTACGCACATCAACACGGTGTCATGGCTGATCGCTGATTGGGCACACGCCATTGATGACGATCGCGTCGAGCGCATCGCTGAACTGATGCGCGAAGACGGTCGCTATACCGTCCGGTCGCGCTTCAACGCCGATCGTGGCCTGCCGCTTGCCATCATCGACACTCACAGCGCTGCCCAGTTACGCGACCGGATCCGGTCG
>Ga0078894_10004219_pt1 | contig 10976 bp, 4 predicted proteins | sample LauGreSu1BDMLBSD_2_FD_67506 | JGI IMG/M metagenome (GOLD analysis project Ga0078894, IMG submission 67506) | Freshwater lake microbial communities from Lake Michigan, USA - Su13.BD.MLB.SD (version 4) (version 4) | ecosystem: Environmental > Aquatic > Freshwater > Lake | place: Lake Michigan, USA... | reverse complement strand
TGAGTGTAGAGTTGATATTGAAGTGTGTTTGAATTGTGAGAAATGTGAGTCAAAGGAATGGCTTTGCTATGAGCATCAATATGAACATGAGAAAAAATTGCAACTTAAAGAAGTAGCAAAAAATAATTTTTGTGATTATGTTGGATATGGACAAGGAACTTGTTCTCCTGTTAGTTATCAATTTTCACCTGTAAGGCCAACAAGCATTTTTAATTGCCGTATATGTGATAAGTACTACAAAATTTGCAGACACCATCCAGATGGATTTTATTTAAAGTGTGAAAATTGTTTATCAGGTGATAATGAAAGTTTCAATTAAATTTTGATATTTTTTCTAAACTAATATAAAATGAGTGCAAAAATTAATATTCCTATGTCTATTAAGCTTGGCAAGCTTCTGGGAAAAGGCCAGTTTGGAGAAGTATATGAAGGATCTTTTATTGATCCAAGAGACAATACTAGCTACGATTCAGTCGCGATAAAGGTTTTAAGTATTTCAGGACCCAATAGCGCAGCTCTATTGGAAAGTGCAAGAAAAGAAGTTCGCCTTGTTCAAAAAGTTTTAAAATCAAATCAAGATGAAAATGATTTGCCAATTGTTAAGGTTATAGCTCATATTGAAAGTGACGATACATTATTTATAATAATGGAGAAATGTGATGGCGACGGAGTTAAATTTGCTAAGCTTATACGCGACTTGAAACTAAAAGATAACTTTGATGAAGTGCTTAAAATCCTCAAAAAAAATTTAATTCATATGTGTCAAGGCTTAGAAGCTGTCCATAAAAGTTGTGTTGTACATAGAGACATAAAACCTCAAAATTTATTAATTGACGATAATACTTCGTTATTGAAAATTTCTGATTTTGGTATATCTTGTTTTTATCGTGAATGTAAAGGTTTAGCTGGAACAAAAAACTTTATGGAACCAATATGCTTTTTATCCACAGTTTTTAAGTATAAAAGTGTCATGGACAAAAGTACATATGAATACGCTGTTTGTGAAATAAATCAATTATCAGATGTCTTTTCGCTTGGATTAACATTTTATTATTTTTTGACAGGTTCAACACTTTTACAATCAATGCCAAAAACTCCAAATCAATATATGTCTGCTTTAAAACATGTGCATGAACAGCTTTCAAACTACGGCAAGCGTTCAGATGAATGGAATATTTTTACAACTTGTCTTAAGTACATGACTGAGCTTGTTCCAAATGATCGTCCAACTCCTGTCCAATGTATCGCCTATTTAGAAACAGGTGATATAGAAACCTTAATCTCCGATAAGGCAAAGATTGAAAAAACTATGTATATAATTAAAACAAGCAATTGTAAAGATGACACTACTTCACTCAACATTGACAATGAATGAGCTAATATTTTCTATTAAATTTTGCATTAAAATCGGAACTTTCCACCTTAAATTTAAGGGTATTTTTTCCACAGCATTGCTAAGTAAAATTTCCAATTTTTCTACTTCAAAGTATATTTTATCTACAAAAATATAGTTGTATAAAACATTAAAAATAGTTTCAATAACATAGCAATATTCATCATCTATAGCGTTTAGTTCATCTTGCATATAAACTAAAAACTTATTTTGAGTGTGAGTGGGAAAAATAGAAAAGATTTCTGTAAATTCGATAATTTGCAGTTCTAAATTGAGGTCGTTAAAAGAAGACATTCTAAAAAATAGAACAGTATTGAGATAATGTATTAGAAAGGCTGCTTATAGGGTGAGATAAATATGAATGAGGAGGTAAATTAGAATGTAAATCTGAGTCTTGAGATTCAATAGAAGTAGAAATAACTTTAGTAGCAGGTTTTTCTCTAATAGAGTTAGCCCAAATTTTCAATTTATCAATATGATTAGGATCCACAGGAGTTTTAGACATTTGAATATCCAAATCAAATCTTTAAATAACATATAGCTCAAATCAAAGTAACCAATCATATCATATTTTGTAATATGATAAAATGTTGACATCAGTTCTATGTTTAATCGAAACCTGTAACACCATCGTCGTCATCTGCAATGTCTGCCATTTCACCAGCAATGTTTTCAGGTTCGAAAACATCTTCTTCTAAACCCATTTCTTCGACAACAGCGTTCCATTCAGCATCAAATTCAGCGTCGAAATCAGCTCCAAATTCGCTAGGTTTTTCTTCAAACACTTCGGGAACTTCAGGTACTTCAGCTACTTCAACCACATCAGGATCACCAAGAACTCTAAGTTGTTCAAGTTGATCTTTGTTCAATAGGTCTTCAGGTTGTTTGATCTCAACTTCTTTTTCTTCAGCAGTAATCTTTCTCTTTTTACGTTCTTCTTCAGCGCGTTCTAAACGTTCTTCTACTTCTTTATCAAACTTACGTTGTAATTTCATGTATTCTTCAATATCTAATTTCTCTAAAACTTGTTCGTAAGTTCCTTTAGCTACAACTGATCCTAATAATGGACCTTGTTTAGTAATTCTAATTGTTCTGGTTAAAGCAAACTTGGATTCTAACCAATTCATAATAGTTGCTATATTTTGATCCATTTCAGCTGTCTTTTTAAATTGTTCTTTGTAGTAAGCTTCGTATTCGTTTTCTAATTTTTGTTCCTCTTCTTTTCTCTTCTTAATCAAAGCCATTCTAGCTTGAACTTCTTTAGCTTGATCTTCTATTTCTTCAGCAAGTTCTTCTTGAGTTGGAGGTAATTCAATACCTTCTGATTTTCTTAATTTCATAATCTTCTTATAACCTTGATCTTTCATCTTTTCTTCAGTTACTTGGTAACGTTTAATCTTTTCTTTGACTTTTCCGGTTGAAAAGCTATTGGATTCTGAGATAATCATCTTAAGCACAGCAGTGTGAAAATCCAATTCTTTACCATATTCTAAAATTAAACCAAATTGTTTGTAAATACTATCAGTTGATAATTTTTCCTTCTTAGATTTACCAGTGAAATATTTACTTCTAATATAGTCTAAAGGTGAGATATAAAAGTTGACTTCACTTCTAGTTAATAAATCAACATTTACAGTCTTCTTAGCTCCAATTAATTTTACACCTTCTTGAGGACGTTCATCTGGATTTAAAGCAATTTCAACCTTGTGTTGAGGGATGTAACTTTCTGAAAAGTTTGTGAAAAAATCTTTGGAATATTTGTCTACCAATGGTTCAATTTGCTCTAGAGTACCATAATTCCAAATTCCTAAATTGACAAAAGCCATTTTTAAGTTTTGACGCATAGCTTGTCTCACAAAGAACAATTTAACCATCTCAACATCTTTCAAGAATCCTCTTTCACGCAACTCTGACTCTATAATTCTTTCAATAGCTTCAGCGCTTTCAAGTGGATTCTTTTCTAAAATGATGGCTCTTATTGCAGCTACTTCTTGCTTCTTAATTTCAGATCGAACTTCTTCAAAATTTTGATAGTCAATGTAAGTATTGATTTTACTTAAGACTGATCCAAGGTATTTATCTAATTGCATATTATCTCCAAATAATTCTATACTTATACCTGGAGCAAAAGTTGCAGATAAGAATGTAAAGAATTGATTAAGTGCACCTTCATTTAGAACATTATTTAATTCGCTTACCATTTTTCTAGTTTCACTGACAATTGTTTGTACTGGAACTGGATACAACCCGAGAGATGTATCGTATACTTTTTCTTCATCACTGAGTGGCTTAAGTTGAACCAATTTTGGTAATTTCTTAACAAAATCTCTCCATCTGTTGGAAACATCTTCATTGACCACTAATATTTCAGCAACAATCTTTCTGAGATCGGTTCTATCGTCAAACTTAATATTGAAATGTCTTGCTATTGCGTAAATTAATGCCTTAGCACTACCCAAAACATTCAAATCACCATAAACTTCAGTTACCGATAAAGGTGTAGATTCAACTTTAGATTTGATATCTTTTACTAAAACTTTTAAGTCAGCTTTAGGTTTAATACCATTTTCTTTTGCTATCTTGTAAATATAGTTTTTATTTTCAGCTAACTCAGCTTTCTTTAATAGTGATAAACGTTTTAATATATTTAATGTAGCATCTCTTTGATGTGAAGCTATATCTTTATTTAATTCTCTTAAATCTGCATTCACATTGTTAAAGATAGTGAGAATTTCAGGTCCTTTTTGTTCAACTAATAAACCAAATAAACCTTTATAGTCTGGAGTAGATACAGGTAAAAATGTTGATTGATTGTAATATTCAGTGATTCTATCTTTCAATACTCTACTGAAGGTGGTTAAACGAGTTTGCATCATTTGTTGTTCTTTATAAAGATCAGTTAAGATATCTTTTACAGAGTCGATTTCAGATTGAACAGTTTGCATCTTTTTGACTATTCTGTCACTCTTCTTATCAAAGTAGTTATTGATGGCTGTCTTTTCTTTTTGAGTTCTTGCATTCTTAATTTCATCTTCTCTTTGAACTACAACTTCTCTTAATTCTTTATCTAAACCACTTAATAACGGAATTAAACCTTGAACTCTACTTAAATCTAAGCTGTCTTCAATTAAAATATCTAATTGACGTTCAGCTTCAGATTTATTGAAATTAGTTCTTTCTAATTCATTATTGCGTTCAGCTTCATCGATATCAGGGTTATTGGTAAGTCTTTCAATTTGTTCGTCATAGTTTTTAATTTCTTGTAATTTTTTGGTAATGATTTCATTCATCTTCTTTTGTTCCTGAGATTGTCTCTTAATTAATGCTTCTTTTCCAATAGTACCTCCAGATAACATTGCATTATGAACAGCTATCTTATTGGTTATTTCATCAATTTGTTTTTGATTTGCAAATACTATCATGTCAATATTGAAAAGTTTATTAAATAAATCATAAATTTTTTCATTAATAATACTTTGCTTCTTATGATGCTTATTGAAATATGTATTCCATTCTTCTTTGAATGAAGGAATGTTTTCATCTTCAACTGCACCAGATAATAATTGGAGTATTTGGTGAACTGACTTGAATTTGGTTTGAGGGTAGATGACTTCAGCTAAATCAAATAATATTTTGGCAGTTAACCAACCTTGAGCAATATTGAGACGATTTTCTTCAGAAACTTTATATTTTTTATGAATAATAGATAACTTGAATACATTTCTAAAAGCAGATATTAATTTTTGACGTAATTGATCTTTTTCTTTTTTGTTTAAGTTAGAATCTTTATATTCTTTGCGTATTTCTTTGATTTGATCAATCAGATTTTCAAGTTCATCTTCATAGCTCTTCGATGCTCTTTCTTTAATAAATTCACTCAAGTTTTTAAGGTTAATCTTTTCTTCAACAAAGTATTTTGAAATTTCAGATCGACTTTCTTTTCTTAAAGTTAATAAATCTTTTCCAAGTACAGTTTTAAGGTAGATTCTCATTAAATCTGTTGTTTGTTCATCAGCGCAGCTAAGAGCGTGTTTAGTCATCTTATCAGCACTAGAGAAGAGAATACCACAGATAGGACATCTAGCTTTTCTAGATTTAGGGCCATCCATTTCGAAGCCGCTAAATAGCTCTGCAACTCTAGCTTTGGTAATTTCTCCTTTTGCGACTTTAAGAGCTTTGGATAATAATTTGTTGGTTGGGCTTAAGCCTAATAAATAGTCCCAAACTTCTTCTAATGTCATTTCATTTGCAAGAGGAGAGTCAAGGCCAGCTTCAACTGCTATTTCTCTTAACTCTTCTAATTTGTCTTGGGAAGGTAATGCAGTAATAGCTCTTAAAGCTTGTTTTACGAGTTCAATCTTGTTTTTATTGTTGTTTATATTTTCAATATGTTTAGGAGCGTTAGGTAATGCTACAGTAGCTGCGCAAACAGTGCTACAGTATTTTTGCATTCTTCTAACTTCACTTTCATCTTCAACTAAAGCAGATTTTAATCCACCTGATTTGAATAATTTATTACATTTATCACATTGTTTAATGTTATTCATTCCTTCTACAATTCTAGCTCTATCTGAAAATGGTAAGTATTCGATAACATTAAAAAGATCATCTAAATATGAAACCAAGTCAGGAAGATTTGGTATATCTTTAAATTCTTTTTCAATATCTTTGTCAAGGCCAAAACGTTTAATAATTTCTAATCTGCCTTTTCTGTCGCTAAAAGCGTCCATATCATTATAATACATGTTATATCTTTCAGTGAGTTCTTTTTCCCAGGCTGATTTCATTTGAGGAGTAACTTTTCTAAGGACTAAGTCTTTGAAGTCATTTTCAAGGTATTTTTCAGCTTTACGTTTAATAGTTTCTTCAATAGTAGAGATACTCAAAACATTAGCAAGTTCTTTTCTTTTGAGTAAAAGTTCGGAAATTTGTTCTCCAAGCCATTTCTTATTAGTAAGAACTTTGATTGGTTGTTTTGCTATCAATTCCATGTCATAATCAATAAGATAAATATTTTCTCCTTTTCCAGTAAAGTCTGAGCCTCTTGGACCAATAACATATCTTGATTTTAATTCTAAAAATACCTTTGGTGGAACGCTAACTTTACCATTTAATACGTTTTCAACACCTTTTTCGTTTAAGCACTTAACATACTTGATATTGGTTTTTTGATCAGTATCAATATAATAAGCAACCATTTCTTTTTGTGATTTTTCAGTACCACACCATTCAGATCTGACTTCGTTGAAAATGATATTTGAAGCTTGAGTTGAAGGTATGATGGCAGTTATTTTATTTCTTGGGTTGTAAATATTGAAAAGTTGAACAGCAAATTGGTTAGCTTCGTTAAGAATAAAAAGTTCAATTGCTTGATCAAATTCTTTTCTCATTCTTGCATCTAAGCTCAAAGCTTCTGGAACTAAAGTTAAAAGATCGCGGTCACAGATGGTTTGTAACCATTGAGTACCAACTGTTTTTATCAAAGTTGATTTAACGATTTCACTTATTTTGAATATTGGACTAGCTGGATTTATGATAGCAAGTAGTTTAGCATAGCATTCTGAAAGTTCACCAATAGTTTTATTTTTAATTAAAGATTCAACTATATCAGAAGCCATTTGATTAATCATTTGATTTGATAATGTTAATCCGAGAGAGTTGTACAATGTTCTCAATAAAGCAATAATTTGATATGTTAAGAGACTAGTTAAATTAGTGGAAGGACCAAGTTGTGTGGTGGTTTGTTTACCAATAAGTAAAGTGAACTTTCTTGTGAGTTGGTTTTTGAATTGATCAAGACGTTCAGTGTCAAAGGCTAATCTTTGTTCTTCAGTCATTTCTGAAGGTGCTTCTTGTTTGTGAAGTTCTTCAAGGTATTTACATTCTTCTTCAAAGTCTGCTGCAGTGAGGATTTTAATTTCACCTGTGTAGATATTGAATAAACCGACAATAAATTTTTGAGCATCACCACCTTGAGATGAAAGAGTAGTTTTGAGATTATCGACATTACAGTCTCCAGTAGCTGGATGATTTTCAATAAAGTGTTGTAACCACCATTTTTGAGTAGGAATGTAAAAGTTTGGATTGATATTGCGTTTAGCTTGAGGGTTTGAAACGACATCAATAACTCTTCTGTCTGAAAAACTTTGCAAATAGTATTCATTATCTTTTGAATCTTCGTCTCTGAGTTCTCTGACAGATTTATTTTCAGGATGACTAACAAACCAGTGCCATTCTAAGTTATTTATGCCTTCATTGAGAACAGATCTATCAAGTCTGGAAGGAAGTCTGAGCCAGCTCTTGATCATGTGATTTTGAAGCTGTCTTTGAACAGTTTTAGGTAAGCCTAAAAATCTGTTGTCAACCACTTTATTTCTGTTTAATAATCTTTGACGGGTTAATCTTCCAGTGGATATGAAAGGATTACGCATGTAGATATCTTCTTTGAGGCCAGTTTCAATTTGAGATTTTAATTCTCTAGCAGCAGTGATAGCAGTAGAAATATCGTTATCATTAAGGGCTTCAATTAAAGAGTCTTTGATATTGTTGATGAATTTCGCAGTTTTAACTGTGCGATATAATTCACTTTCTGGATTTAATTTTACAAGGTCAATTTCAGCAATATTTTCTTGTACTTCTCCGTCATCGATCATTTTACCAAGTTTCTTATTTGTAGATTGGAACCATTTTTCACGCAAGATCTTAGTTGGATCAATTTGTTTGATGGTTTCTAAAGCAAGAGGCACATCTTGAGTAAAAAGAAGGTTAGACATAAGCTGATTAATCAAATTTCTTACTTCATTAGGAGTTCTGCCTGTGCGAACGCGTTGTTCTGTAATTTTTTCAGAAATAACATTAACAAGTTTTCCAGCTACTTCATAAGCTTCTTTTCTATATTGAAGAGGTAATTGAGTAATTCTGCTGAAAAAGAGGAAACCAATACCTTCACGACCAGATTTAACGTTAACAGACATAGGGATTTCTGAAAGTTTTCCAAAATACTTAATGAAGGTATCGATAAAGCGTTTAAGATTTTTAATTTCTTCAGTGATTAATTCATCTTTATATTTAGCGACGAATAGATCATTGATGCGTTTTTTAATTTCATTTGGAGCTAACTTGATGTTAACACCTTTAAATTTGAGGTATTCAAGAAATTGATATACATATTTTCTGTTTTCTTCATTTAAATAATAATCACGTATCCAAGCAAGGTCTTGTTGAACTTTTTTGGTTTCTTGAGTTGCACCTAAAAATGGAAGTATATCTTTTACTCCTTTTTTAATAAGAGCTCCATCAATAACAGCATCTTTTTCATAGTTGTTTATTTGTTCTTTACCTAAAACAACTGTTCTTAATTCTTCTAACCATTTCTCGATATTTGATGTCCAAGCAACATATACGCTGTTTGCAAGATTAATATCAGAGGAAGCTTTAATGCTATTGAGTACTTGATTTTGAGCATCAGGATTATCATAGAGATCTTGCATTAAATTTCTTATTCTTTGATAATAACCACGTCTAATAAAGCCAGCTAAAATAGGATGACGACCGAAAGTTTTTTGAAGTTCAGGGTCGTTTTCGTTTTCATTGTATAACATTTCATACTTGATAAAGCCACGTTCAGCAAATTCAGGACAATTATATTTATCAGATATATCTCTGACAATCTTACGTTCAGTTAAAACTTCTTGACCATCAAGTTTAACTTGAGACCATTGAGCTACGATATCATACATCAATATATCATCAAAGTTATCGCGAACGTAATCACAGTTATTATCGGATTCAGAGTAGCTTTTGGAAAGTTGCTCGATAAAATTTGAAAGTAAAACTTCAATACTAGGATAATATGGAATTTTTATTTCAGCGGTTTCATCCTCTTGATCAGCTTTTTTAGATTTCTTTTTAGGTTTAGTTTTTTCTTCCTTTTCATCCTTTTCTTTCTTTTCTTCAATATCAGCATCAGCATCAGCATCTTCGCCAGTAGATTTTTCAACAACTTGTTTTACAATATTAGACCAGTTAGTGTTTAATAAAATATCAACAAGTTTCTTTGGTGAAGATTCTTCAGTAGTAAAAACATATTTAATAAATTCCATACGTTCTCTTGGATTTAAGCTGATCCATCTACTTTTGAATAAAGTTGTGAGTTGATCGAAATATTTATTATTTTCAAGGTAAGGATCGAGGACAATTTCTGAGGAATTTTCATAATAGCTGATTAAGAAATTCATGATTTCAACGCTATTAAGTAAGGTGCCAAGAGGTTTTTGGAAATTTTTTCTGTCAGCAACTTCAGCTTTAGCGAGATTTCTGAGTTGTTCGAGAGTAAGTAAAGCGGCTTTCTTTTCTTTTTTCGAAGTGAGTTTATCAGCTTCAAGGCGACCAGGATAAATATAAATGACTTGGTCAGGTCCTTCTCCCCATCTGAATTCTCTAGGAGGTTTGGTTAACATTTTATCTCTGCTTTCAGCTAAATCATCGCGTATTTTAGTATATAAATTATCTGCTCGGCTGATATTTGAGACAATCCAATCTTTTAAAGTAGAAAGGTAGTTGTTGAGGCGATTTAGATTATTTTTTTCTTTGGCAGACTTTTTAGACTTTCCAATAGATTGATTAGTCATCCAACTAATGATTAATAAGTTACGAATTGCATTAAAGAGAAATGATTCTCCTTTCTGTGGAGCTGCAAAGTAAAATTCTAAAAAGTTTTCAACATCTTCTAAATTTTGAAGAGTTTCAAGAATGAAGGCAGAAGGTTGATTGAAGTTTTCTTGAGAAGGAATTGTAGGGAAGCTATCAGGGATAGAAGGTTGTCCGTAGTTTTGGTCATCACCAATTTCATCGACGTCAGGTTCAGCGTCGTCAATTATTTTTTCTTCAACGATATCGATTTCAACAGGTGCAATTTGTGGAATGATAGAATTATAAATTTTGATAATGCTATCGCGATACAGGTTATTTTTATCTTCATCTTTAAATTTGATGGTATCGACGATTTTTTCGATACTAGTGCGAGGAAGATCAGTTAAAATTTTTTGAATATTTTCTTGGATGACAAGGAGCTGATCTCCGAGTTCTTCCATTCTTTCCCACAATTGTTTCTTTTGAGCTTTATCGAGGGAAGGAAAAGTTTCATTATTTTGATTCACAAATGAAGCGAAGCTTTCAAATTGTTCTCTAACACGAGATCTATTGTTTCTTAAAACAGGATCCGCATTTAAAAACCACTCTAAAAAGAGTTTATCGAGAATAGCATTTGACATTTGATAATTAGCACCATTTTTTTTTAAATTTTTGATTTAAAAAACTTAACAATATTCTATCTCCGAAAACTCCGCCTAAACTGATTTAAAGAAATGAAATCTAAATTAAGTTAAAATTATAACTCGATGTCGCGTCCAATTAAAAGAAAACCACAATCAGCTAAAAAATACTCTGACGATGAAGTTATAGTCCGTCGTCCACAACCTGCTAATCCACTACCTGTTTCAGTCAAAATCGATCAGCCAAAACTCGACTTTCATCTATCTGAAAGTGACATTGATCAACTATTAAATGAAGCTGAACTTCAAAC
>Ga0078894_10004218_pt1 | contig 10977 bp, 8 predicted proteins | sample LauGreSu1BDMLBSD_2_FD_67506 | JGI IMG/M metagenome (GOLD analysis project Ga0078894, IMG submission 67506) | Freshwater lake microbial communities from Lake Michigan, USA - Su13.BD.MLB.SD (version 4) (version 4) | ecosystem: Environmental > Aquatic > Freshwater > Lake | place: Lake Michigan, USA... | reverse complement strand
GACGAGGAGATCATCACCTGCCTCGCGCTTGCCACGGGCGAGCCGGAATGGCACGTGCCCGTCCGCGGTCGTCATCAGACGGTCCTCGGAGGCACCGGGCCGCGCTCCACACCCTCGATCGCCGACGGGATCGTCTATGCCGCCGGGGCCACCGGCTGGCTGCATGCCGTCGACGGCGCGACCGGCAAGGTGCTCTGGAAGAAGGACGTCCTCGCGGACCTCGGCATCGACGCGGCGGCCCATGAGGTCGCCGTGGCCTGGGGCCGATCCGGTTCGCCGCTCCTCCTCGACGACGTGGTGGTGGTGCCGGGCGGCGGGCCGCGTTCCGACGGGCCCGTGTCGCTCGTCGCCTATGACCGGGCTACCGGAGAGCGGCGCTGGACCGTCGGTGACGACCAGATCAGTTATGTCAGCCCTGCTTTGATATCGATCGGCGGGCGGTCGTTCCTGGTCGCGGTGGGGGAATCGCAGGCCGTCGGGTTCGATCCGGTGACGCGTGACGAGGCGTGGCGCTTCCCCTGGCCGAGCCACAGCAACTCCGACGCCTCGTGCAGCCAACCTGTCGTGATCGGACCGGATCGGCTGTTCATCTCCAAAGGCTACGGCGTCGGTTCCGCGGCCTTCGACATCGGCCCGGGTGCCGACGGCGCGTGGACGGTGAAGGAGGCGTGGCGCAACAAGGCGGGGTTGAAGACGAAGTTCACCAACGTCGCCTTCCACGAGGGGCACCTCTACGGTCTCTCCGACGGGATCCTCGAGTGCCTCCGCGCGAGCGACGGCAAGCGGATGTGGAAAGGGGGCCGCTACGACCAGGGGCAACTGCTCCGCGCGGGAAACCTCCTCGTCGTCCAGTCGGAGCCGGGGGACGTGGTCCTCGTCGAGGCGACGCCGGCTGGCCACCGCGAGGTGGCCCGGCTTGCGGCCCTCTCCGATCAGACCTGGAACAGCCCGGCGATCGCGGGCGACACGCTGCTTGTGCGAAACGCGGTCGAGGCGGCCTGCTATCGACTGCCGCTTCGGGGCGGGGCGACGAACGCGGCGGCTGCGCCCGTGGAGCACGCTCCGTCCGTCGAACCCGCGGCGGACGTGTCTGAGCCGGCGCCCGCGCCGGTCGTCGAGCCGGCGGCCGCATGAGCGAGGGGCGAGTCTTGGAAGCGCATCCGAATACCCTCGCCGGCCGGACGGTGCTCGTCACCGGGGCCACGCATGGCATTGGCCGGGCGGTGGCGCTGCGCTTGGCCGCCGCCGGGGCCCGCGTCGCGATCCATGGCCGGTCGGCCGCCGCGGCCGACGAGGTGGCTGCCGCGCTTGCCCCCCACGGAGGCTGCGCGGGCCGGTTCCTTTGCGACGTGGGCAGGCATGACGAACTTCCGCGGTTCGTCGCCGATGTCACTTCCGTCCTTCCCGATCTCGATACGCTCGTCCTCATCGCCGGGGCCGACGTCCTCACCGGTGAGCCGGCGCGGTGGAGCTTCGAGCGGAAGCTCGAGGAACTCATCCGCGTCGACGTCACCGCGACGATGCTCCTGGCCCGGGCCTTCGGCCGGTGGATGAAGGAGCGTTTTCCTGCGGGTCAAGGGGAAGAGATCACGGCGCGGGGGAGCATCGTCACCACTGGCTGGGATCAGGCGGAGACCGGCATGGAAGGGGATTCGGGGGAGTTGTTCGCGGCGACGAAGGGGGCGGTGATGGCGTTCACGCGGAGCGTGGCGAGGTCGCTGGCGCCCCAGGTGCGGGTGAATTGCGTCGCTCCGGGGTGGATCCGCACGAAGTGGGGCGAAGGGGCGAGCGACGCGTGGCAGAAGCGGGCGGTGCGCGAGAGCCTGCTTCGACGCTGGGGGGAGCCTGCCGACATCGCCGCGGCGGTGGCGTGGCTCGTGTCCCCCGATGCGGCCTTCGTCACCGGGCAGGTGCTCCCCGTCAACGGCGGCTTTCGTCGGTCGTAGCCCGGTGGCCGACGTCGCCGGGCCCTCGAGTCAAAACGTCACCACCGGCCCCGGCGGTGCGTCGCCGGGTGCGCCGCTTCCTTCGTGCACGCTGCCCGATTCCGTCTCGGGGAGAACGCGCACGCGCGGGATGCCCGAAAGGTCGAGGAAGTTCGCGAGGATCGCGAAGCCGTGCTGCGTGAGGATCGACTCGGGGTGGAATTGCACCCCGTAGAGCCCTCCGGCCCGGTCCTCGACCGCCATGATCGTCCCCTCGTCGTCCATCGCCGTGATCGCGAGCGACTCCGGAAGCGACTCGCGCTCGATGACGAGCGAGTGATAGCGGGCGGCATGGAAGGGACTGGGGATCCCCGCGAACAGATTGACGCCGTCATGGTGCATCGGGCTCGTCCGCCCGTGTACCGGCTCGCGCGCCCGCACGATCCGCCCGCCGAGCGCCGCCCCGATCGCCTGATGCCCGAGGCACACCCCGAGGATCGGCACCCTGCCACGGAAGGCCTGCACCGCCGCGAGCGAACATCCCGCCTCGAGCGGCGTGCAGGGGCCGGGGGAGATGAGAATCGCCTGCGGGGCGAGACGCTCGAGATCGGCCACGGAGACTTCGTGGCTGGGGAGGACGATCGCTTGGCACCCGAGGAGATGGAGGTGGCGCGCGAGGTTGAAGACGAAGCTGTCGCGATTGTCGAGGACGACGATCATGGCGTGCCTCCCGGGCCTGTCGCGGTGAGGCCGTCGCGGCCGAGGCTCGCAAGCACCCGCAGCATCCCCTCCGCCTTGTGGAGGCTCTCGGCATGTTCGGCGGAAGGGGCACTTGCCGCCGTGATCCCGCCACCGGCGGAGAACGTCGTGGCGCCGTCGGCGGCCACGAAGGTGCGGATGAGGAGATTGAAGTCGGCGCTGCCGTCGAGCCCGAGATAACCGATCGATCCGCAATAGGCGCCGCGGGCCACCGGTTCGAGGGTGGAGATGATCTCGCAGGCCCGGTGCTTGGGGGCGCCGGTCACGCTCCCCCCCGGCAGGGCCGCCAGGAGCGCGTCGAGCGGGACCGCGCCGGGGCGGAGCCTCCCGGAGACGATCGACACGAGATGCTGCACCGTGGCGTAGCGCTCGAGCCGGCAGAGGGCCTCGACGCGGACGCTCTGCGGCGTGCAGATGCGGGAGAGGTCGTTGCGCACGAGATCGACGATCATCACGTTCTCGGCCCGATCCTTGGCGCTCTCCCCGAGGTCGTCGCCGGCGAACAGATCGGCCTCGGGGCTCGCGATCACCCGGCGTGTCCCCTTGATCGGGTGCATCCGGGCGATGCGGCGCGACACCGACAGCAGGCGTTCCGGCGACATGCTCGTGATCTGCACCGCTCCGGCGTCGAAGCTCGCTGCGAACGGGGCGGGATTCACGGCGCGGGCGCGGAGGTGGAGCCGGGTGGGATCGATGGCGCCCGCCACGGCGAGACGCTGCGCGAGATTCACCTGGAAGACGTCACCCGAGCGGACGAACTCGATGCCGGTCTGCACCATCTCCCGGTAACGCTCCGGGGAATGGGTCGAGCACACCCCGGAGTGGCCGGCGAGGGGATGCACGGCGCCCATGGCAGGCGACGCGGCAGGCGTCGACGTGGTCGCGACAGGCTCGCGGAGCAGCGTGATGACATGGTCGATCCGCTCGGCTGCCCGGGCGGCGCGGGCCACCGGGCCCCGGGCCGGCACTCCCTGCGAGATCACCCACCCCTGGCGTGCATCGTGGTCGAAGGCGAACACGACGTCGTAGAGATGGAGCGAGAGGAGCGGCACCGTCACGGCTCCTCCAGCCGGCGGTGCGACTCCGATCAAGGCGAGCCCCGCCTCGTAGCCGACGAGCCCGGCGATTCCCCCCTGGAACGGCGGCAGGCCGGGAATCGTCGGCGCGGCGAGGTCGGAGAGCAACCCGCGGAGGCCGGCGAAGGCCTCGTGTACGGCCGCTTGGGCCCGGGCGGCGTCCCAGGGCTTCGGCGCCGTCACCGTCAGCGAATGGACCGGGTCGCAGGCCACGAACGAGTAACGACCGAGCCGGGGCGTTGCCAGGGAAGCACCCTCGACGGCCCGGTCGTCGACAAGCGCGCTGTCGAGGAACAATCGATGCGGGGCGGTGGCACACGCGGCGAACAGATCGGTCGCAGTCACCTCCGCAGGAAGGTCCGCGACGATGGCACCTGACGGCGTCGACCGACAGCCGTGGAGTCGGAGGGGAAGGGGGAGGCTCATGGCGTCTCCTCGGGCAGGCCCGCGTCGCGCGACGGCAGGTCCCCCGCCACGACCTGATCACCGGCGCCGGCGACGCGGGCGGCCGCCCGCGACGGGCCGTGGGCGATCTCGGGACGCGTCAGATGCCCCCAGTCGAGGGCCTGATCCTGGCGGTAGTCCTTGCCGAGGGTCAGGCTGGTGACGGCCTTCGCCATCTCGTAGCCGAGGTAGAAGGCATGAGAGGGGTCGACGTCGTTTCGTCCGGCCTCAGAGAGCGCGGCAAACAGGGCGAACGGATCGGCGGAGGCGAGGTGGAGATCGCGGCCGACGAGATGGATCTCACCCCGCTCGGCGAAGATCCGGAAGTTCGGATCGCGGATCGCGCGCCCGAGCCGGTCGAGGGCAGCCGCGCCGTGCGCCTGCGGCTTGCCCGAGCGGAGGGTGACGAGCCTCGGCTCGACATGCTTGGGGAGCGACCGCTTCGTGACGGCATGGTGGACGAGCCGCCGGCCGAGATCGCACTCCTTCACGCTGCTCGCCGCCCAGTGGATCACTTCCGTCGTGAGGATCGACCCGATCCCCACCTCCGCGCAGAAGCCGAGCAGGCAGACGTTCATCCCGGCGGAATCGACGTCGGTGAGTTCGGTGAGATTGCCGATCCCCATCATCATCGCGGCCTGCGGGTAGCGTCTGCGGATGTCGAGATACCGACCGAGGCTCGCGGCGAAACCGAAGCCGATCGGCTCGAGGACCGGGTCGAGCCGGTAGCGGACGCCCGCCCGGTCGAGTGTGTCGATCGTGGCATCGAACCCGGCGAGCGTGGAGGGGACGTCGGGAATCGCCACCACCTCGCAGCCCCAGTCGGCCGCGTGCGCGGCGTTCGAGCCGTTCACCGAGAGGACGAGCGTCGCCCCGGCCTTGACCGCGGCGCGGACCTCGCGCGGATCGAAACTGTCGATCGAGACGGTGTGGCCGTCGTCGACGAGCCGCTTGACGACGTCGGCGACGCCGCTCCAGCCCCCCTCGGGATCGCAACCGAGGTCGATGCGATCGGCCCCGTCGCCGCGCATCCGCCGGGCCTCGGCGAGGATTCCGTCGGCGGTCAGCCGGGGGGCGTGGTTGATCTCGGCGATGATCTCGATCGAGTGGCCGCCGTAGTCGGCCAGATCGGCACGGGACTGGCCGAAGTATTCGTCGAGGCGGCGGAGATCCTCAGGACCGCGTTCGACCGGCGCCGCACTCACCGCCTGCACGGCGTCGAGCGGGCCGCTGGTGGCACCGGGAAGGATCACCCGGTCGGTGCCGGGCGGCACCTCGAGGCGTTTGGCGATCCAGGGGGTGGTCATGAGAGCGGCGACGGTGATGTTCATCACCTGGACGGTCGGCTCGAACCCGACCTTGGGCGCGAGCCGATCGAGCACCTCCCGCAGCGACGGCTCCGCGAGCCGGCCGGTGACGAAATGGATCCGCTCGCGGGGATGGAGGCGTTCGCGGGAAGCGGTCACGGCCGGAGCATGGGGGAGGGAACGGGTTTTCTCCCAGTCTACCCGCACGACCAGCAGCTCGATGCGGAAGCGGTCCCCCTGCCGCCGGGAGCGGGAGGGAGGCTATTCTGGTGCCTGACCCAAGGGGCCGGGGAGTCAACGGAGGGGAAGGGATGATGGGCGTCTCGAGGAAATGCAGGGGGATCGTCGCGGTCGTTTCGACCTTGATGTCGGCTGCCGCCGCCGTCGGTTCGCTGGCGACGCTCGCGGCGGCGCAGTCGGTCCCACCGGCGGTTGCCGAAGCTCCCGATCAGGCCGACGGCCGGCTGGCCACGATCCTCGAGGGGCATGCGGCAGACGTCGGAAGGCTCGAGACCCGCGTCCGTGCCGCGCGGGGCAAGCTCCTGGCCGAGACGATAGAGCGCCTCCAAAAGCTCCAGGATGAGCATTGCCGCGCCGCTCGGCTTGACGAGGCGCTGGCTGTTCGGGAGGCGATCCGCGGATTGCAACGCGAGGCTGACGTCGTCGCTGCTTCGGCGGCCCAACCGTCGACGGCGGCACCGCCCGGTCCAGATTCGCTCACCCGGCTGGCGACGAAGATCGGCGACACCCATCTCTTCACGATCACCGGGGCGAATCGGGGCATCATCTGGGGAACCGACGTCTACACCATCGACTCCAACCTCGCCGCGGCAGCGGTCCACGCAGGCGCTCTGGCAGCCGGGGAAACGGGTGTCGTGAAGGTGACGATTCTGGAATCGCAAGCCGAGCATGTCGGTTCGCTTCGACACGAGATCATGTCGCACCGTTGGCCGCGGTATCGGATGAGCTTCCGGATCGAGCGCGTCGGGCCGGAGCGCCCCGTGGCCGTCATCACGCCGCCGCCCGCGGCTCTCCCTCTTGAAGCCTCCCCTGTGGTTCCGCCCGTGCCGGCGCTTCCGGAGGTTCCACGCGAGTCTGCCCTGCCGCCGTCTCCCAACGAGCCGGCCTTCGTGACGCAGCCCCCTGGCGCGCAGCCCCCGGCGGAGGCCGGGGCAGCACAAACTCCGTCGGTCGAAAGGGCTTCTCCGCGGCGGCCGTTCGACTGACGACCGTGGTCTTCAGGCTCTCTCGGCAATTCCCATTCCGGCCTGCGGGACGGTAGATTCTCACCGCCCCCACTTCTTCCGAATCCCAGAGGACCTTCCCCGATGATCCGCATCCTGCTTGCGAGCCTCGTGCTGTCCCTTCTCGGCATGGCCGTGGCCTCCGCTGCCGAGCCCGATACCCGGCTCTACGAGATGCGCGTCTACTGGGCTCCTCCCGGCAAGCTCGATGCCCTTCATGCCCGATTCCGCGACCATACGACGAAGCTCTTCGAAAAGCACGGCATGAAGAACGAAGGCTACTTCGTCCCCGTCGGCGACAATCCGGAGCGGAAGCTCGTCTATTTCCTCTCCTACCCCGACCGCAAGGCACGCGATGCCTCGTGGGCGGCCTTCGTCAACGACCCGGAGTGGAAGGCTGCCCATGCCGCTTCCGAGAAGGACGGAAAGCTCGTCGAGAAGGCGACCGAGACGTTTCTCACCGCCACCGACTACTCCCCCACGGTCGACGTCAAGATGGCCAAGCCAGGGCGGGTGTTCGAGCTCCGCACCTACACGGCGACCCCCAACAACCTTCCCCACCTCGACGCCCGGTTCCGCGATCACACCGTCAAGCTGTTCGGCAAGCACGGCATGACGAATCTCATCTACTGGCACCACGCCGAGGGACAGCCGCACGCCGACCGAATGCTCGTCTATCTCCTCGCCCACGACTCGGTCGACGCGGCGAAGGCCTCGTTCGACCGCTTCCGTCAGGACCCCGACTGGACCGCCGCCCGCAAGGCCTCCGAAGAGAAGGCCGGTGGATCGCTCACCGAGGCGAAGGACGGCGTCCTCTCCGAGTTCCTCACGCCGACCGACTATTCCACCTGGAAGTGAGCGGGGGGCGCGTCACCGCGTCTCTGCCGGGGCGAGGGCACCGTCGGCCCGCCACAGCCGATAGCGAACTTCCGTCCCCTCTGGCGTGTAGACGACCAACGGCAGCCGGCTGTTGTAGCGCACGAGCATCCGTGGGCCGGGCACGAACCGCTTCTCGGTCGGCGTGCCCGGAGCGGGGGCGATTCGCGTGGAGAGCGGCCCGGCGAGGGCATCGATCTCGAAATAGGAAAACCCCCAACCGGGAATGTCCTTCTCGCGGAACTCCCCACCGAAGCGGACCTGATTCACCCCATCGGTGTCGATCGTCCGGCCGGCCACGATCTCGACCTTGAGGTCGTCCTCCTCGCCGCGCTCCTCCTGCGCCAGGAGGATCACATGCCGCGTCTTTCCGGCGGCCGGCGGCGGATAGGCCGCTTCGAGATTCTTGACCGCTTCGGGGTCGATCGCCGGGGCGGGGTCGTCGGCCAGCGTGACGGCGTCGCGTCCGGCGACGATGGCCGACAGGGTCGCCACGGCGAAGACGAGTCGGAGCATGCGGGAGGGAATCGGAGTGGAGGGGGCGAAGGGCTTCATGGCGGGCTTCCGGTGGGTGTCCTCGTGTCCAGAGGGAGTGTGATGCCAGCCCCGGGGGGGCGTTGTCAATCTCCAGGTCGGGGCAGGGGGGGCGATGTCGGGCTACACTCTTCCCCATGATCCTCGAAGGGCTGATCATCACCCGTTCCCCCGATGGCCGGCCGCATCTGGCGGCGATGGGCCCGGAGGTCGATCCGGCGGAGATGCGGCGCGGCCGGATCGAGTCGCTCGTCCTCAAGCCGTTCGCCACGAGCCAGACGGCCAGGAACCTTGCCGCCACACCGGCCGGGGTGTTTCAGGTCACCGATGACGTCCTCCTCCTCGCCCGCACCGTGGCCGGCTGCGGGCCGAGCCCCGACGTCGTCCCCGCGGTCGCGATCGACGGGTGGCGGTTGCGCGAGGCGGCGCTGGCGCTCGAGTTTCGGGTGGAATCGGCCGACCGGAGCGGGGAGAGGCAGCGACTCGTCGCCAGGGTCGAGCGGATCCACGAGGGGCGGCCGTTCCTCGGACATGTCCGCGCCCGCCATGCGGTCGTCGAGGCGGCGATTCTCGTCACCCGCCTCCACATGATCCCGGCCGCCGAGGTGGCGACGCGGTTTGCCGAGCTCCGCACCCTCGTCGAGAAGACCGGTGGCCCCGAGGAGCATGAGGCCTTCGCGATCCTCGCCGAGCGCGTCGCTCGGGCGATCCCCGCGCCATCCCCCCCGGCCGCCGTCGAGGTGCGCACCCCCGCCCGTTTTCATCTGGGGATGTTCTCGTTCGGTGACCCGGCCTCCCGCAGCTTCGGTGGCACGGGGCTGATGCTCGACGGACCCGGTGTGGTGGTGCAGGTCCGCCGCGCCGAGACGTTCCGCAGCGGCGGTCCGCACGGGGACCGCGCCGTGGCGTTCGCCCGCTCCTGTGTCGCGGCGTGGAAGCTCCCCGCCGGCGAGGCCTTCGAGGTCGATGTCGTCTCCGCGCCGCGATCCCATGTCGGCCTCGGAAGCGGCACGCAACTGGCGCTGGCCGTGGCGGCGGCGATCGAAGGGCTCGCGGTGCGGCCGGCTACGCGTGAACGGGGGTTCGACCCGGGCGAGAGCCTGGCGCTTGCGCATGCGGCCGGTCGTGGCCGGCGGTCGAGTGTCGGCGCGCAGGGCTTCGCCTCCGGTGGGCTCCTCGTCGAGGCGGGGAGGCTCGGGGCCGACAAGCTCGCCGCACCGCTCGAGGCTTCGCCGCTCGTGGCCCGCGCCGGTCTGCCGGGGGCGTGGCGCGGCGTGCTCGTCGTCGAGCGCGGGGCCGAAGGGCTCCATGGCGACGCCGAGCGCCGTGCGTTCCTGGCGCTTCCGCCGGTCGATCGTGGCGTCACCGCCGAGCTTGCCCGGATCGCCCTGTTGGAGCTCGTGCCGGCGGCGCTCGAAGGGCGGTTCGACCCCTTCGCTGCCGCCTTCGGCGCGTATGGGAGGCTGGCGGGTGTACCCTTCGCCGCCGCGTCGTGCACGCTCCCGTTCCATCGCTCGATCGAGGCTCTGCTCGGGCGGCTTGCGGCCCTGGGGGTGCGCGGCGCGGCGCAGAGCTCGTGGGGGCCGGCGGTGCTCGCCTGCGCCGCATCGCACGAGGAAGCGGAGGCGGTGGCCGGGGCGCTCGCGGCCGACGGCCTCGATCGGACGCACGACATCGCCGTCGTTCGCTTCAACGACTCGGGGGCTCGGCTGCGGCCTCTTTCGTGACCGTTGCGGAAGGAGCGCCCGGCGGGGCTTCGGTGCCGTCGGCCGGTTCGTCGAACGGCCCCTCGAGGACGGCGCCGGGGAATTCGCGGGCGCCCTCGTCGTCAGTGATCCACCGGGCCTGGGAGGCGAGGTCTTCGGGGATCCGCCAGACGTTCCTGTCGATCCCCTTGGCCACCCGGTTGAGCGACAGGTAGGGGGGAATCTCGCCGGCGGTCTCGCGGATCGGCACCGTCGCCGGATCGGTGCCGGCGAGGATGTCGCCAGCCAGCCGTCCGGCCACGAGCCCGACCTCGAGGAAGTTGAAGCCGACGTCGAACAGCGTCCCCCGATCGGGCTTGCCGGGGTTGACCGTGAACACCGGGATCCCCGCCTTCGAGGCGGTGGCGATCACCGAATCGATCGCCGAGATGACGGTGGTGTCGCCGGGGCAGAAGATCGCCTCGGCACCGCGCGAGATCGTCGACTGCACCGCCTCGATCACGCCGGAGGAGTTCTCCACGGGCACTTCGAAGAGCTCGATGCCACGATTCCGGCAGCTCGCCCGGGCGAGATCCATGAACCGGCGCGAGTTGCTCTCGGCGTTGTTGTGGGCGACGCCGACCCGCTTCAGCCCGGGGTTCAAACGCTTGGCGATCCCGAAGGTGAAGTCGACCGGGGCGAGGCTCCCGTAGCCGACGAGCCAGGCGGGGTGGGACATCGGGTCGGCCCGATCGAGCCCGACACCGGCCGAGAACGGATCGGCGACCGCGGCGAACACGTGCCGCATCCGGATGCGCGGATTGGCGTTGGCGATCTGCTGGAGCGACGGCGTGCTCGAGGTGAGGACGAGGTCGAACGGCCCTTCCACGATCTCGTGGGCGATCGCGTTCCCCTGCGCCATGTCCCCTTGGGCGTTGAACCGGCGCACCGTGACCGTTTCCCCCTCCTTGAAGCCGCGCTCGGCGAGCCCGGCGAGCATCCCGGTGACGGCGTCGTCGAGGACCGTCGAGCTGGTCTGCTGGAGCACCGCCACCGCGGGGAGCGCGCGGGCCGAACGGGCCCGGTCGGTGAGGAGGAGGAGGGCCGACGCGCCGCCGAGCAGGAGG
>Ga0078894_10004217_pt1 | contig 10981 bp, 13 predicted proteins | sample LauGreSu1BDMLBSD_2_FD_67506 | JGI IMG/M metagenome (GOLD analysis project Ga0078894, IMG submission 67506) | Freshwater lake microbial communities from Lake Michigan, USA - Su13.BD.MLB.SD (version 4) (version 4) | ecosystem: Environmental > Aquatic > Freshwater > Lake | place: Lake Michigan... | reverse complement strand
GTGCGCGATTTACGCAATAACGAAGGTTTGCCTTTAAAGTAATGCTCAAAATAGCGGTATGTGTTGTTGCTCCCCGTGGCAATAACAGCATCAAAGTTTTTAGGCAAACGCGCTTCAGCCACTTCTATCCGATCTTTAAACTGAGGTGCGATAGTAAGTAAGGCATTAATGACCCATTTCATTAAATAGGTATCGTCTGACGAAAGTTTAACTACAGCCTTATGTCCACATGCCAACACCGCCAACAAATCGTGTAAGCCCACCAGCGGAATATTACCAGCCATAATAATGGCAACACGTTTTGGTAATGGTTCGGTAAAGGTTTGGTAGGGCGATAACCAAGCCGCAAGCTTAGATTCGGTAAGTTCACCACCCCAAGCTAGCAGGGCTTTTTTTACATACTCTTCTGTAAACCAATTATTGTGTAGGTACGCCTGACGAAAAACAGGCTCATCTTGCGCTGCATATTGTTTAAAAAATGAGCCAAGTTGGGTGTATATTTGTATGGGTTGTTGAAAATTCATCGCTATTTAGAATAATTCAATTTTTAATTGCAAATCAACAAAACTTATTTTGCATTTGTTATAAACTAAGAAAATAAAGAGCACATATGGCTATAATGATTACTGACGAATGCATCAACTGTGGTGCATGCGAACCTGAATGTCCGAACAACGCAATTTACGAAAGTGGTGCTGAGTGGGCATGGGCCGATGGTAACACCTTAAGTGGTACCGTTGAAATTGATGGTGAAACGATTGATGCAAACAAACGTTTTGCACCAAAATCAGACGATACGTATTTTATCGTAACTGGCAAATGTACAGAGTGTGTAGGTTTTCATGAGGAGCCTCAATGCGCTGCGGTATGTCCGGTTGATTGCTGCGTACCAGATCCTGATCACATTGAAACACAAGATCAATTGATGTTTAAAAAGGGTAGAATGCATAGTTAATGTGCAGCTAAACTGTATTGAAAAAAGCCTCGTTTCAATAATTGAAACGAGGCTTTTTTTGTCCCATTCCAACAAGTATTCGACAAAACTTGAATTTATTACACGAGTCGTATTTTGCGCTTATTTAAAGTAATAAACTAAACGCCTATATTGCAAGCCATGATTGCACGCAAGCTATATTATAGTTTATCGCCTAACATGCGCAGGGTAGCACGCAGGTGTGTATACTTCCCTGTTGATGTTTGGCAATCGATTACAGGCAAACGCAACAGCTTAGTTCCGCCCAAAGGCATGATTTTTACTGGCTCCGGAGATTTTGTGAAATCTGGTCACGATTTAGTCAACCTTTGCATACAACACGCACAATTAAAACCTAACCACCAAGTACTTGATGTAGGCTGTGGTATTGGTCGATTAGCCGTAGCTCTTACTCCATATTTAAACGCACAAGGAGCATATTATGGTTTTGATGTGGTGCAAGACGGGATAAATTGGTGCACAAAAAACATTAGCCCAAAACACCCTAATTTCCACTTCAAGTTTACACCTTTACGTAACGATTTATACAATTTAAGTACTGAGGAAAGAGCCGAGAACTTTACATTTCCATACCCTAACAATCAGTTTGATTTAGTGGTATTAACATCCGTGTTTACCCACATGCAGCCACCCGAAGTGCAGCATTATTTAAAAGAAATAAAACGTGTACTTAAGCCAGGTGGTAAATGCTTAGCCACTTTTTTTGTGATTGACGAACAAACTCATCAAACCATAAAAACACGTACCGATGTAATGCAATTTAATTACGAGTATGAAGAGTACTTTTTACACGACAACAAAGTAAAAGATGCCAATATCGCTTTTAAGCAACAGGCTTTGCAAAACATGGCACAACAAGCCCAATTAAACATTACCACCTCTAACCCAGGCTGGTGGCGTGGCACACCAAAAACAAACAGCTCTAACTACCAAGACGTAATCATTTTTACGGCTTAAAGGTAAAATTGGAACATAAAAAAATCCGTTGCAATTACTTACAACGGATTTAATGAGTTAAGGTATTTGATTAGTAGTTACCACCATTATCATTACCACGGCCATAGCCACCTCCGCCACCGCGGTTGTAGCCTCCTCCACCGCCACGGTTTCCACCGCCACGGTTAAAGCCGCCATTAGAACGAGGACGTTCATCTGCAGAGCGCTCACGAGCTTCATTAACTTTAATGCTGCGTTGTCCAACTTCAACATTGTTTAAGCCATTAATGGCATTGTTTGCTTCACCGTCATTTGGCATTTCAACAAATGCAAAGCCTTTGCTGCGACCAGTAAATTTGTCGGTAATAATTTTAACCGATTCAACTTCACCATAAGGTGAAAAAACGTCTTTCAAATCGTTCTCGCTCATATTATATGAGAGATTTCCAACGTAAATTTTCATGTAATAAAAAATAAAAGTATTCATCACGAATATGAGACTATAAAACAGAAAAGCAATAACTTTTATTTACCCTAACTACTTTTTTTTAACAAATGCCCTAAATACGGGCTAATGCAGCTACTAATTTATTCGAAAATAAGCCTTAAAAAACTATTTTTTATTGTTTTTCCATGTACTTTCATAAAAATTAATCCAGTCGTTTACCGTAATTTTTTTCATCAATTCGCCAATCAATTCAAAAGGTATTTGGTCAGGCTTTTTAAACCTTATGCAACTCTTACCCATATCAAGCTTGCTTTTGCAATGCTTTGGATACTCGCCCACAAACCAATTAAGCAACTCTGGACTACCATAAATACCCATGTGGTAAAGCGCTACAAAGTTTTTTTGCGATGCGATGCTTAAAAAAGGTAACGGTAATTTAGGATCACAATGATATCCTGCAGGATAAGTGCTTTTGGGCACCACATAAGTGATCATACCATATCCCATTACCTCTTCAAAACCAGCAGGTATGTTTTGTTGAATGGTTTTGCGCAATTGGTTTACATATGGCTCACGGTCGGCCGGCAAATTTTGCAGGTAATCAGTTACAGTCATTGCTTCACTTTTCATGATATTTTTAGGTAATTTTAAACTCAAAAGAACTAAATATTTTGCATTCATTTATAAAAAAACATGCACTGCTTTTCTTTAGTTGCTGTTAATCAAAGCACAAGCACACTGTTTAAGCCTTTTAAAACCTATTTAACCCTAGGATTGTTAAAGGGATAGTCGTTAAAAACATGTGATTAACTTGATGTTGAATTAATAATTTATTGTTTAATATTGCACGGCTCGATAAAACGCATTTTTTTAACATGTCAAACTCTATAGATTACTTCGCATTAGTAGTTCAGTTTATGGTAGCAGCAGGATTTGTTGTAACCACTATGCTGGCAACACATTTCATTGGTCCTAATCGCAAAACTGCAGATAAACTCGAAAATTTTGAGTGCGGAATAGAGGCACAAGGAAATGCCCGTTTACCTTTTTCCATCAAGTACTTTTTAGTGGCCATCCTATTTGTGATGTTTGATGTGGAAGTTATTTTCATGTATCCTTGGGCAGTAAACTTTAAAGCTCTTGGTGCTGTTGGATTTATCGAGATGATTTGCTTTATGGGTACATTACTATTAGGTTTCGTTTACATACTAAAAAAAGGGGCTTTAAAGTGGAATTGATTCCAGCATGCCTTTTGTTTAACCACTTAAAAAACTAAAAAATGTCGACAGAATTAACCATAGCAAAAGCCCCTGCCGGATTAGAAGGACCAGGCTTTTTTGCCACTAATATTGATAAAGTAATAGGGTTAGCTCGTGCTAATTCTATTTGGCCATTACCTTTTGCAACTTCTTGCTGCGGTATTGAGTTTATGGCTACCATGGGTAGTAATTACGATTTAGCTCGTTTTGGTTCTGAGCGTATGAGTTTCTCACCACGACAAGCCGATTTGCTTATTGTAGCTGGTACCATAGCTAAAAAAATGGGCCCCGTTTTACGTCAGGTTTATTTACAAATGGCCGAGCCTCGCTGGGTTATATCTGTTGGTGCATGCGCCAGTACAGGCGGTATTTTTGATACCTACAGCGTACTTCAAGGAATTGATAGAATTATTCCTGTTGATGTATACGTACCTGGTTGCCCGCCTCGCCCCGAACAAATTTTAGAAGGCATTATGAAAATCCAAGAATTGGTTAAAAATGAACCTATTCGCAGACGTAATGGCGAAGAATACAAAGCATTAATGCAACAATACGGCATTCAATAATCATAGGCATGGCTCAAGAAATTACCAACGAATATATAGTTGAAAAACTAAAGACTCATTTCGAAAACGATGTGGTTACCATAGCTGAACCATACGGTTTATTAACGCTTGTGGTTCATGCGCCTAAAGCGCATGAAATTATTGCATGGCTTAAAAATGACACGCAAATACAAGCCGCTTTTTTAACGGATGTATGTGGCGCACATTTTCCAGAATTAGTAGGACAAGAACTTGGTGTTATTTATCACTTACACAGTTTTGTAAACAATGTTCGCATTCGTATAAAAGCATTTTTGCCAATAACTAATCCTACCATACCAACAATAACTGATTTGTTTGCCGCTGCAAATTGGCAAGAGCGCGAAACGTTCGATTTCTACGGAATTATTTTCGAAGGTCACCCGAACTTAACGCGCATTATGAATGTGGACGAAATGGATTATTTCCCACTTCGCAAAGAGTATCCTTTAGAAGATGGTACCCGCACAGATAAAGAAGATAAATATTTTGGTCGTTAATAAAGCATAAACACCATGAACGAATTTGACGATAAAAGCGTAGAGCAATTAGAAGAAAACGAGTATACCACGTTAAACTTGGGTCCTACCCACCCTGCTACACACGGTATTTTCCAAAACATCCTTACCATGGATGGCGAAATTATTGTAGATGCCGTCCAAACCGTAGGTTATATTCATCGTGCATTCGAAAAAATTGCCGAACATCGCCCATATAACCAAATTACTACCCTAACTGATAGGCTCAACTATTGCTCATCACCCATAAATAATATGGGCTGGCACATGACTGTAGAAAAACTGATTGGGGTTGATATTCCGAAACGAGCACAATACATGCGTGTAATCATTATGGAATTAGCCCGTATAGCTGATCACGTGGTGTGTAATGCTGTAGTTGGGGTTGATGCTGGAGCACTTACAGGCTTTACCTACATGTTCCAATGGCGCGAAAAAGTGTACGACATTTTTGAACAAATTTGTGGTGCACGTTTAACAACAAACATTGGCCGTATTGGTGGTTTGGAACGCGATTTTAATGACGAGGCCTACAAAAAAATTAAAGAATTTTTACACGATTTCCCTATAGCACTTACCGAGTTTTCTAACCTATTAGAACGTAACCGCATTTTTGTGGATAGGATTGCTAAAACAGGACCAATTACTGCTAATCGCGCTATGGAATATGGCTTTACTGGCCCAAACCTGCGTGCTGCTGGCGTTGATTATGATGTTCGGGTAATGAATCCTTATAGCTCTTACCAAGATTTTGAATTTGATATCCCAGTTGGAACCAATGGTGATACTTATGATCGTTTTATGGTGCGCCAAAACGAAATGTGGCAGAGCTTGCGTATCATTAAACAAGCCCTTGATAATATGCCACAAGGCAAATGGTATGCTGATGTGCCTGATTTTTACTTACCTCCGAAGGAAGATGTATACACCAAAATGGAAGCTCTAATTTATCACTTTAAAGTTGTTATGGGTGAAACCGATGTGCCTAAAGGCGAGGTTTATCATAGTGTTGAGGGTGGTAATGGTGAAGTTGGATTTTACTTAATAAGCGATGGTGGACGTGCTCCGCTGCGCCTACACTTCCGCAGACCAAGTTTTATTTATTACCAAGCCTACCCCGAAATGATTAAGGGTGGCATGTTAAGTGATGCTATTTTAACCATGAGTAGCATGAATGTAATTGCAGGCGAACTAGACGCCTAATGAGTTAATGATTTGAGATTAAGCTTAAGAGGGCAACCTCTTAAACATAGAACTAAATAAAATGAGTGAATTAAAAGAAGTTCGATTCAGTGCCGAGTCAGAAGTTTTAATCCAGAATCTGATGAAGCGTTATCCAGAAGGCCGCCAAAAATCGGCATTAATTCCCGCTTTGCACATCGCGCAAGCCGAATTTGATGGTTGGTTAAGTGCACCTGTAATGGATAAAATTGCAGAACTGTTAAGCATTAAACCTATTGAGGTATACGAGGTTGCTAGCTTTTATAGCATGTTTAACCTAAAGCCTGTTGGTAAATGCCTGATAGAAATATGCCGCACCAGCAGCTGCTGGTTACGTGGTGCTAACGATGTGGTGGCACACGTTGAAAAACGCCTTGGTATTAAGGATGGTGAAACTACTGCTGATGGAAAATTCACCCTAAAAACAGTAGAGTGTTTAGGTAGTTGTGGTACTGCTCCTATGTTACAAATTGGAGAACAATTTCACGAAAACTTAACCTTAGAAAAAGTTGATGAGTTAATTAACAAGTATCAGGCTGAAACCAAACACAGTGCATACTTGGATGGTACAACTTTTAGAAAAAACTAACATGGGACGTAAAGTATTATTAGAGCATATAAATGTACCTGGCATTCAAGGTTACGATGTTTACCGCAGCAAAGGTGGTTATGCATCGGTTGAAAAAGCCCTGAAAACCATGAAACCAGATGATGTAGTAGAAGAAGTAAAAAAATCAGGCTTACGTGGCCGTGGTGGTGCTGGATTCCCTACTGGAATGAAATGGAGTTTTTTGGCTAAGCCTGAAGGTGTTCCTCGTTACTTAGTTTGTAATGCCGATGAGAGCGAACCAGGTACTTTTAAAGATCGCTATTTAATGGATTATATTCCTCATTTATTGATTGAGGGTATGATTACTTCAAGCTATGCTTTAGGTGCAAACACCGCATACATATACATACGTGGCGAGTATTTTTACTTGGTGCGTATTTTAGAACAAGCCATTGCCGAAGCATACGCAGCAGGCATGTTAGGTAAAAATATTTTAGGCACAGATTATAGCTTAGATTTATATGTTCATCCAGGTGCTGGAGCTTACATATGTGGAGAAGAAACTGCCTTATTAGAATCGTTAGAAGGTAAACGCGGCAATCCACGTATTAAACCTCCATTCCCAGCCATTGCAGGTTTGTATGGCTGCCCAACTGTGGTAAATAATGTGGAAACCATTGCAGCTGTTGGCCCTATCGTAAACATGACTGGTGATGAATACGCTAAAATTGGTGTAGGCCGTAGCACAGGAACAAAATTGATTTCTGCATCAGGCCATATCAAAAAGCCAGGTGTGTATGAAATTGAAATGGGTATTACAGTAGAAGATTTTATATACAGCGATGAATATTGTGGAGGTATCTTAAACGATAAAAAACTAAAAGCTGTAGTAGCTGGTGGTTCTTCGGTACCTATACTACCTGCTGATCTGATTTTAACTACAGCTGCTGGCGAAAAACGCTTAATGAGCTACGAAAGCCTAGCAGATGGTGGTTTTGCAACAGGAACCATGTTAGGTTCGGGTGGTTTTATAGTAATGGATGAAAGTACCAGTATTGTACAAAACCTGCACACCTTCGCTCGTTTCTATCACCATGAAAGCTGCGGACAATGCAGCCCTTGTCGTGAAGGAACAGGATGGATGGAAAAAATCATACATAAAATTTTAGACGGACATGGCACCATAGAAGACATCGATTTGTTGTGGGATATCCAACGTAAAATTGAAGGTAATACCATTTGCCCATTAGGTGATGCAGCTGCATGGCCGGTAGCAAGTGCTATTCGTCATTTCCGTGCCGAGTTTGAAGAGTACGTTAAAAACCCTTCCAACAAAAGAGAAGTGAAATATTATTTCCACTGCAACAATATTGATACTGCTGCAGCATACAGTAGTTTATAATAACAGAAAAAACTAGTCACTAAATAGTTGTGATTAAGTATAGATAGAATAGAAATTATGGCTAAAGTTACCATAGACGGAATACAAATTGAAGTGCCAGACGGTACTACTATTTTGAATGCAGCGCGTATGATTGGACCCGATGTGGCCCCTCCTACCATGTGCTATTACAGCAAACTAAAAACTAGTGGTGGATACTGCCGCACGTGCTTGGTTGAAGTAACAGCAGGTAGCGAAAAAGATCCTCGCCCAATGCCTAAGTTAGTGGCTAGTTGCCGAACCACGGTAATGGATGGAATGATTGTGGCTAACAATACTTCTGCTAAAGTAAAAGATGCACGCGCAGGTGTAGTTGAGTTTTTGTTAGTTAACCATCCGCTTGATTGCCCGGTTTGCGACCAAGCTGGTGAGTGCCACTTGCAAGATTTAAGCTACGAGCATGGTAACTATAAAACCCGTACCGATTTTGAACGCAGAACGTTCGAAAAAATTGATATAGGCGAAAAAATTCAGTTACACATGACCCGCTGTATACTTTGCTACCGCTGCGTAAAAACAGCCGAGCAAATTACGGATGGACGTGTACATGGTGTACTAAACCGTGGCGATCATTCTGAAATTTCTACCTATGTAGAACAAGCTATTGACAACGATTTTTCTGGAAACGTAATTGATGTATGCCCAGTAGGTGCATTAACAGATAAAACTTTCCGCTTTAAAAGCCGTGTTTGGTTTACTAAACCTGTTGATGCACATCGCAATTGTGAAAACGAAAAATGCACCGGTAAAGTAGTATTGTGGTACCAAGGCGAAGAAGTATTGCGTGTTACAGGTCGTAAAGACCAATGGGGCGAAGTGGAAGATTTTATTTGTAACACATGCCGCTTTGATAAAAAGAAAACCAGCGATTGGACTATTGAAGGTCCACGCAACATTAACCGTCACTCGGTGATATCGGCTAACCATTACATGAATATGGTTAAACCAAAAGAACTTACTTTAAACGACATTAAACAAATTACTGAATAATGGATTGGGCATTACTGTTAGATAAAACCATACTCATCGTGATTATTTTTGCGGTGAGTTTAGGCATTGCAGCCTATTCAACCTATGGTGAACGTAAAATTGCAGCTTTCTTGCAAGATCGTGTGGGACCAGACCGTGCAGGACCATTTGGTATACTGCAGCCCTTAGCCGATGGTGGTAAAATGTTTACCAAAGAAGAAATCATTCCAAACGCATCAAATAAATTCTTGTTTATTCTGGCACCATGTATTTTTATGATGACAGCCCTGATGACAAGTTCGATTATACCTTGGGGTAAATCGTTTAACTTTGGGGGTCACGAATTTGGCTTACAAGTAGCCGATTTAAACGTGGGTTTACTATACTTATTTGCAGTAGTATCTATTGGCGGATATGGTATTATGATTGGTGGATGGGCATCAAACAACAAATTTGCTTTATTGGGTGCATTACGCGCTTCATCGCAAATGATTAGTTACGAGGTTGCCATGGGTATGAGTATTATTGCTTTACTTTTAATTAGCAACTCGTTAAGTTTACGCGAAATTGTAGATGGCCAAGCAGGTGATGGTAACATGTGGAATGTGGTTCGTCAACCTGTGGGTTTCCTAATCTTTTTAATTTGTGCTTTTGCAGAGTGTAACCGTGCTCCTTTTGATTTACCTGAATCGGAAAGTGAATTAATTGGTGGTTACCATACCGAATACAGCTCGATGAAATTAGGCTTATTCTTATTTGCAGAGTATATTAATATGTTTATCTCCTCTGCAATTATTGCTAGTTTATACTTTGGTGGTTATCACTTCCCTGGTATTGACAGCCTTAATCTTTCGCAAAATTTAGCTGCCATAGTTAGTGTAGCGGTGCTATTTGCTAAAATACTATTCTTCATTTTCTTCTTTATGTGGGTACGTTGGACATTACCTCGTTTCCGCTACGATCAGTTAATGAATTTAGGATGGAAAGTATTAATTCCTTTATCTATTATAAACGTATTAGCCACTGGTGGTTGGATTACATTTTTCGGAAACTAAAAATTAACGCCATCATCAACAACAACCCAAAAGGATTATGCAATTAACCAATAGATCAAAAGTTGTCGTAAAACGCGAACTTAATTGGATAGAAAAACTTTATTTACCAGCCATATTAGGCGGTTTATCTATAACCATAAAGCATTTATTTAAAAAGGCTGCAACCGTAAAATACCCTGAACAAAAACGTGAGTTTTCGGCAGTTTACCGTGGGCAACATGTGCTTAAGCGCGATGAACAAGGCCGCGAAAACTGTACTGCCTGCGGACTTTGTGCCGTAGCATGCCCTGCAGAAGCAATAAGCATTGAAGCAGCCGAGCGCAAAAAAGGCGAAGAACATTTATACCGCGAAGAAAAATATGCCGCTAAATATGAAATTAACATGTTGCGTTGCATATACTGTGGCTTATGCGAAGACGCTTGCCCTAAAGATGCCATATACTTAAGCGATAGAATTGTTGACCCTGCTTATACCCGCAACAACTTTGTTTACGGAAAAGACATTTTAGTAGAAGGCATGGACGCTGCCGGACGTATTGATGTTTCTAAGCGCAAAAAGATTTACCAAATGGAAGGTACACCTAAACAACCTTTACTTAAATAATTATAAACCTAAGTTTAACGCAAAGTATGAGCTTTTATTTATTTCTACTATTATCAGCATTAACGTTAATAAGTGCAGCTGCCGTGGTGTTTGCGAAAAATCCCATGTACAGTGTACTTTCGTCAATTGTTTGCTTTTTTACCATTGCAGGCCATTACATTTTACTTAATGCCCAGTTTTTAGCTATTGTACACTTAATAGTATATGCAGGTGCCATCATGGTATTGTTTTTATTTGTGGTGATGTTGTTAAATCTGAATGCAGATTCGGAACCACACAAAACCAACACCCTTAAATTTGCAGCTACCATTACAGGAGGACTACTATTTGTCATTTTAATCGCATCTATGCGTGCCACCGAGTTAGGTACTTTTAGCCTTCCGGCTCGCACCAATATAGGTT
>Ga0078894_10004216_pt1 | contig 10982 bp, 9 predicted proteins | sample LauGreSu1BDMLBSD_2_FD_67506 | JGI IMG/M metagenome (GOLD analysis project Ga0078894, IMG submission 67506) | Freshwater lake microbial communities from Lake Michigan, USA - Su13.BD.MLB.SD (version 4) (version 4) | ecosystem: Environmental > Aquatic > Freshwater > Lake | place: Lake Michigan, USA... | reverse complement strand
GTTTCAGTGGTTGCAACGGACGCAGAATCGTCTGCTTCTGCAGCTGCAGGCGCCACCTTTGGTTTCTTGCCGCGCTTTTTAGGGACAACGACAGGTACCTCCTCCTCTTCTTCAGACTCCCTTGCGCCACCAGGAAGGTGGTTATATTCTTCGGAAACCATTTCAATATATTCAGAAAGGTCGTTGTCATTTATAACAGCCCCTGCGGCGCTGACAATGAGGTTCTCTTCCTCAATAGTTGGCTGAGTTGGCTTGGACTTACGTGGCATTTAGGGCGTGTTGTACCTAACCTAAATGCAGCGTTGAGCGGTCAATTTTCAGCACCGACTAACCAAAGTTTTGCGGCTTGGTATGTATCTTCAATAGTTCCTGAAAATAATATAATACTTGATATATTGCTTAACAAATGTAAGCCGGCATGTAGGAGGGCAGATTCTAAGTGGCGGCTTTTAGACAAGTAGTGGTTGCTGACAGGGTAACAGCTAAAAGCGATTGCGTAGCCGAGGTAGAATACGATTCCATGTTGGGCTGTCAGAGCACGAGTGAGTTGATAGCCAGTTGCGAGCCAAACGACGCCGATGTCGATATTACGACGTAAGCCTCGCACAGGATGTCTCCAATAATTTATAGAGGTTGCAAAAATGCCGGCGGGACATATAGCGAGGTCATAATGGCCTTGAGTAGCGGCATAGAGGGCAGTTAGGAGGAAGAGCCAGGAGGCTGACCAGATAATTCGGGAGTGTTTTGGTTGATATAAGGTGATGGAATTGCCAGCAGTAGCAAAAGCCATAGCTTCTAAATGCCGCGGTTTCAATTAGGGCATTGTTGACGCTTCTGTTGTTTCTGGGGCCACCTCTAAAAGCCATGGAATATCTCCGCTAAATAGGTAAAACAATCCTATACCTCCCAATATATGCATATAACCATGCATTAATGTTCCCATATATTGTTGCTGATTATTATGAAAATAGTGACTTAAAGGATAGCATATTAGACCAAGGATTGTATATAAATAGTAGTGCGCGCGTTCAGATGCATTATAGGATATAATTAAAAGCATTGATAAGCTGAATATACACCATGCAACATCAATATTGCGACGAATGCCATAAGTAGGATGTCGCCAGTAATTGATTGAAGTCAATAATACACCAAATGGAATAATACTAGAAAGATAATGTCCTTTGTAAATTGCATAAATACTGGCAAATCCTGTTATACTTGATGTAATTAGCATAGCATACGCCTCTTCACGACTGACGATTGGCTTATCTTTTAGGTAGGGAGGCACGGGTGTAAATAGCATTAATATAAATTATATAGTAATGTTTAGATTAGTGATTGGTCGTCGGTTAAACTAGTCTAAAAACTTGGATGAGGAATATAACCACTAAACAATATTATTAGTGCAATATTTCCTATTATATGTACATATGAATGAAACAACGTTCCCATATATGGCATGTTATTATTGGCAAAATAATGACTAATTGGATAACATGCCATTGCAATTAGGGATAGTATATAATAACGAAGACAGTATTGTGAAAATAATGCTACAATAAGCATTGTAGACCATGCAAATATAATAAAGGCAACGTCGAGGGTTCGTCGCCAACAATAAACGGGGTTACGCCAGTAATTGATAGAGTTGAGAAATACGCCGGCGGATAAAATACTGCAACGATAATGACCATTATAAATTCCATAAATACATGCTAATGCATTTATGACTGATACGCAAAGAATAGCATTTGACTGCTTCTTGCAGACAATTGGCTTGTCTTTTAGATGTGGCGGAGGCGCTGCAAAAAACATTGTGTGCTCTAGATAAAATATTTTAGTCCAGTTTAGATTCCTTAGGAACGTGTTAACATTTAGGGATGTTAACGTGTACCGTAGATTTCTTATTTTAAGCAACGCGTTGCTTAAGCTGAGAAAAGCAAATATTCATCCAACGGGAATCGAACCCGTACTGCTACCTTGGAAGGGTAGTATTCTACCACTAAACTATGGATGAAGGGTGGCGCAAGCAACCACCTTAAAAATGAAAAAAACCCCCTAGCAATTGCTAGAGGGCTTTTCGATTTTTATGAGGTTTTAGGGATTAATTAAGGACTGACCGCGTAGGCGGCGTTAGCCGCTGAGCCGGCTGTGCACGGGCCGACCCGTGCATTTAAGCCTTGATGGTCTTGGCCTTGGGAGCAGCCTTGGCCTTCGCAGGCGCAGCGGCGGCCTCCTTGGCAGGCGCAGCAGCCACGGGCGCAGGGGCCGCCGCGGCAGGGGCAGCAGCCTTCGTCGCCTTCTTGGAGCTGGAGGTCTGCGCAGGCGCATCCTTGTCACCAGCCGCGCGGCGCTTCTTGGCCTCAATCATGGCATCCTTGTAGGTGGCGGCGGCGTTGGACTTCTGCAGCTCCTCACGCACCTTGGCCACGTACGCGTTCCACGCCTGCTGGCCAGCAGAGGGAGTGTAGGGGCCACCGCGGGCGCGCTTCACGCGCTTGGACTTGCCAGCCTCCTTCAGGTTCTTGGCAACCTCCTTGGAGGCCTCACGGAAAGTCTTCTCCAGGTCGGCGATGGAAGACTTGATGGCGCGCAGCTGGGAGCCCAGCTCGTCCAGGCGGGAAGTGGTGGAGGCGGCGTTGGTAGCGGGGGTAGCGTCAGTAGTGGACATCTTGTTCTATACCTATGTAGGAGGTACCCTTTAGACCGTTTTTTCCGCGTCGTGCGGCCGCCGGGCTGGACTTTTCTGGAGGCAGCCGGGCCTCCTGCCTGCCGGTGGGTTAGTGGACCTAAAATCCACGACCCTAACATTTAGGGTATTGCCGGGTTTGTCATGCCGGACTATGGGAGTTGTGTAGGGTCGGCGTCTGCTATCCTGCCGGGCTAGTGGCCCGCCAGCAGCCTTCTGCCGGTTATTCTGCTTCTGCCATTTTTACGCACTTCCTCATTAGGACTATTCATAAATCTAAATATGTAGTTCTGCAAGCATTGCTTCAATATTATCGGCATTATTGTTATTTGCAAATGCTGGTACTGCTGCTGGTGCTGCGGTTGCTGGTGCTGCAGATGCTGGTGCTGCAGATGCTGGTGCTGCAGATGCTGGTGCTGCAGATGCTGGTGCTGCAGATGCTGGTGCTGCAGATGCTGGTGCTGCGGCTGCCATGGATGCTGCAATCTCATTTTCTGCCGCAAATAGTGCTTGCGATAATGTTGCCCCAAGTTTTTTTGCTTTCATATATAAACGTATAAATGCAGCACGCACATTTTTTGTAGCACCACTTACACCATATAACTCACGTGCTCTGTTTACAACCGCTAAACGCTCCTTTGCTGCAGACGGTATTGCAGCAGCTGACATTTTAGTATTCGCTGCTGCAGTCGCAGCTGCAGACCCATTTAACTTTATACCCCTATTTTTCATAGTTTTCCCTGTATTATTTACACTTGGGTCAAATGGAATTCGTTCACGCCTAATTCGTGTTGATTTTCGTACTGTGACTGGCGCTTTTGGTAAACGTTTTGGTAAAACAGTATTAAAATATTTCTTATATTTAACTATATTTGGTTTTTTTACCATATAATATGCAGGTCTATTTTGACGGCGTCGCACTCTATGTGTACGCTTATTTGCATTACGGTTATGTTTAACTGTAGTGCCACCACGCATTTTAATATAGAATAGAAAATATAATAGATGTATGGTAATGTTCGGGTGTGATAAGGTAATATGCTAGGTTTACCAGACCCATGCCGGTTATTCCTTCGCCGTTATTTTTACGCACCAGCCTTATTAGAATGGACACATTCACCACATTATTCTGGCTATCGACTCTACTGTTTATTGGCCTGTCAGCATATTTACTGTGTTGTAAAAAGCGCAGCAATGCGTTTTATGCACAGGTTGCATCGGGTGTTGGCATCTTTGCAACAAGCAAGATTGGACGCAAGTTTTTAGGACTACAATAATGCGTTTAATAAGTAGAATATGGCGGGGTGTGAATCTGGTTCCATAACTCGTAAGAGCTATAATCGCAAGTCCTATACTCGTAAGAATGGCGTGCATGTACGTGGTACACATGTAGGCAGTCGTTGTATAAAGAACCAGGGAGCCCCCGGTAAATGGACAGCCATTCATCACACACGCGGGATTGGTAAGCTGCGTAAGGGGCGCCTTGGCGCCGTTGGCTACAGCAGCAAACTCCCTGTCGCCGCCCGCTATTCTGCCATCAACCGTGCTATACAACGCTATGGCGCACTTCCGACATATCGTATGTTGAATGCCATTTATGTCTATAGTAAGCGCACCAACCCTCGTCTATCTGCCATGTACAAGGCAGACCGTGATTTTGTGGGCAAAGTGGCCGGCTATAAGAAGCACTAAAAGGTTTTGGCCAGTTATTCATTTAGGAATATGAACGACCAACATTACTACGCAGGATTTGCACATGGTATTATTGTAGGAATTACACTAATACTATTGTTTTGTGGAGTAAGATGGAAAATCTTTGTACTATAATAATGAGGACGCTACGCTTGCGGCAGCGGCAGCGGCTGCAACAGCGGCGGCGGCAGCAAACGCGGCAGAGAAAGCATACAAGGAAACAACATGGTGGCCGCAGCAGTACAAGCACAAGCACAAGCAGCGGTAAAATAACACATCCAGCACGCATTGTTATTCTCGATAACGATGAAACAACTGGTTCTTATTGGTGCCTTTATAAAGTAATGCACATCTTTCGTGACTATAAAATAGATGAGCTACATTTACAAAGCATTATTAAGCCAATAGCAGAATTCTGTGTTGAAAGTGCAATATTTCGCCCAGGACTCGTCAAACTTCTAAAAACTCTTCATAAGCTCCGCGCGGCAGGTAAACTGGATGCGATTGTCATGTACACGTACCAAGATGAATATATGGGGCGGAAAAATGACTATGGCGACTATTATAACAGTCATGGGCAAAAAGTACACATTCCAAAGGTTCTTGATTACTGTTTTGGTTATTTAGCGACAGGTATTGTACAAACATTTTTTGATAAACGTATTACACGTGATAGCCATCGTTCAGGTCTTGGACTTAAAGAAAGTGACAGCCTAGGCCAAAAGTCAATTGACCTTGTATTTAATAAGCTCCAATTACATCCCAGTAATGACCTACGTGGTGTCGTGTTTATTGACGACTGCCACCTTAATACACAGTTCTCGCGCAAATATCAATTAGGCCCCCTAACTGCCCTTTATATTAAAGATTACAGATTTACTGTATCAAATATCGCCCCTCTTTTGGTTTCTCTTAAAAAGTTATACAAAACATTTTTAAAACAATATATCAGTAAGGAGATATTTGATGAATTTATGGTAAAGGTGTCTGAGCAAAAACTGGATAGCTTTGGCTATTATTCTGAATGTTCGCCTAAAAATGTGCCTTTGGCGTATGATAGCGTCGATTTAACTGCCCTTACAACAAATATAAATCATTATTATTTGACAGCTAATTTTTAAAGGAATGTCGAAGACACTCACTCGGTATCCTCCTTAATTTGCTCCAGACGACGGGCCAGTGTTTTCACAGCCGCTGCCCAGGTATATGTTGCAACCTTGGCCTCGGCTGCTGCACCATGACGCTGGCGTAGCTCCGAATCAAATAGATACGTCTCTAGCGCAGTACACATATCGTGTGGATCCACAACATGTGACTCCCCACCAACTGCACACTGCGCAAGTGTTTGATAGAAGCGCCACTTAGGCTCGACAAGCAGACCTGTTTCATTATGCACGGCGAACTCCTTATGGCCACCCACTGCAGATAGCACCTGCGGAACACCAAGACCCATCTGCTCAAACGAGCAGAGACCCCAGCCCTCACCCTCTGCCGCTGAAATACCTACATCTGCCGCACAATACATCAGATTAATCTCCTCGTCCGTATACGACATATCCTTGGGAGTAATGAGTAGTCGATTTGCATAAATTTCTGGACGCACGCCGCGCAGCTTTAGCTCTCGAAGATAAATCTCAATTAGAGGCCAGCCACCCTTTTCGCCCTTATCACATGCACATAGCATGGCAATCGGCTTTGACGGGTTTTTAACAAGCAGCTCCACAAACGCCATAATAAGAATATCAAGGCGCTTCCGTGGCTGATTGCGATTAAAGGAGCTGATTAGGAAGAGGTCCTGGGGAATACCGAGTGCTTTACGAGCATCTGCCTTGGGAATCTTCTTGAAAATGTGCTGGTCAAACCCATGATGGAGTATGTCAATTGGCCGATGAATCCCTTGATTCTTCAGTACTTCGCGCCAGTACTTTGTAAAAGTGAAAACACGGTCTGCCTCGCGATTAATGACATCCAGGAACATTGCATTCGTCTGTGGATATACCTGGTCCATGTAAATCCAAATCTGGAAATTACGTTCAATACCCGAGGCCTTAATAGACTCAATAAAATGATTGACGACTGACATATCGTTGTAAATCATAACAACGTTTGGTTTATGAAGTGCAATTTGACTGGGGAGTTCACGGAAAGAGAAGCCGAGCTGGTTTGCTGCAGGAGTGCCTGGCTGCGCCTTATCAAGGGCAGCTGCGTCAATTGCAATTACATTGGGTGGGTACTCCCGCTTAACAGTTGGAGACACTGGCTGCTGCTGTAGGGGGAGGCCGTGGAATCGCTGGAATCCGTAGTGAATAACTTGTAGCCAAGGGAGTTTTGCTAGCTCCTTGATAATTCCATAACATACCTTGCTATATCCTGTAACCTGCTGGATGTGTGTACTGACAAACATGAGGCGCACAGAGGGGTCTTGTGTTGCTGCTTTTGCAGGCGCAGTCGCGGCAGGCGCTGCAGGCAGTGCTGGCACCTGCGGCTGTGTCTGCTCTGCAACTGGCTGGGCTGTAGCAGATACTGCTGTCGCAGGCGTCGCGGCAGAAGCAGGTGCTGCTGTTGCCGCTGCCGATGTCGTCGCGGCAGAAGCAGGTGCTGCTGTTGCCGCTGCCGATGTCGTCGCGGCAGAAGCAGGTGCTGCTGTTGCCGCTGCCGATGTCGTCGCGGCAGAAGCATTTAGTACCGATTCCAGATTCTTCAGATAAGTCTGCAGATTCTCCATTACCATGGAATGTCTGCAAACCTTTATGCTGCAATATCAACGCCTAGCCAAGAAGCTCCCTACATGCTGCCCTACAAGACTGCTTCCAAGCTAACCATTGCCCATACACAGTATCACAATATCCTTGTGCAATAACTGGATTTGCACTTATCATTTTAATAAAATCACCTGCCTCAGACCATTTTGATATCGCAAATAGGCCTGGTAATTGGGCATGTAACCAATTATAATACAACTCATCACCCTCCTCGCGGCAAATAATAGGAATACATTTATGTTCCAGTGTTTCATATAGGCGGAATGTGTCAAAATTCACACCACGGGCGCAAGGAATAAATTTGCTCTTTTTTAGGAGCTGCTTATAATCCTCTACAGAATAATTTGCATTATTCCATTTCTCATGTAGGGTGAGCCTGCTTGGCAGATTAAGGTCAATTAGGTTGCGCAGTTTTTCAACACGATTTGCCCAGGCGGTACCTTCAAATGACCATACAAGATGTCTATCTGCAATTGATGGTAGCTGCTCTGCTGAAGCCGCTGCACGCCCTTTTGCATATCCTAATGGGATGGTAATTACTTTTTCTGGTGCTGGATAACTGGCTCGAATATAATTACGAATAATGGCCTTGCAATTAGGATGGTTGTACCACTCAAGTGGGTCCTTGTCACACTCGTCACTTAGATGAATGGCAATGAATTGTTGGCCAGATGTTTTCCAATAATTGAATATAAGTTGCCATTGCATAATATGAGTGTGCTGTACAATACATACGGGGATTTCATCAAATGTGGCAGTTAGAGGGAATGAGAGAATATTGTTTAGTTTTGTGTTTCGCAGGTCTCTATCAAGGAGATAGGAGAGCCAATCAATTTCAAGGTAGTCACTGAAGGATGGGGCTGCATTGAGGTCTGTCTGCAGAGTGAAGAATCTGCTTGTCGCAGCGGCAGCGGCAGCGGCAGCGGCAGCGGCAGCGGCAGCGGCAGCGGCAGCGGCAGCGGCAGCGGCAGTGGCAGCGGCAGCGGCAGCGGCAGGGGCAGATGCAGGGGCAGATGCAGGCGCAGGCACAGGGGCTGCCGCAGGCGCAGGCACAGGGGCAGATGCAGGCGCAGGCACAGGGGCAGGCATAGTAACATCGCGCAACGCCCTACTAATTGACAGCTCACCCGCCGACCCTAGCGCCTCCTTAATCTCCGCCTCACTGAACCGCTCATCATTTGTCCATAAATCACTATCAAAACTATCAATACGACTAAAATTATTGAATTCAGCCTTCTGATATTTAGGGTCATCATCCTGAATGCACCCAACAGGCTGGTCATTTAGGAAATATATATTCCATCTATACATATTATTACACATCATATGGTCAGCAGATGTATGATATCCATCATGCTGCTTAATCATTTCCACAATCTTCATCGCACATCTCTTTGAGATAACATATGCATATGCACAGAAATGATAATACGTTGTCGGCACCATTTGACCAAATATCTGGTTTGCGCCCACGCGTCGCCAAGGTCCATCATCAAACGCCTCGGCAACCATTGTAAGGCCAGGCCTATTTGGTGGGAGTACACCGCCCAAATAGAGAACATCATAATTCGCCGGCGCCTTTGACATTGCATCATTTAGAGAAGCCATAAATGCGCCGGCATTCATACAACGAGCATCATCCTCAAATACCAAGTAGCACGCATTGTCTGCCTGCTCATTTGCCAGTTGCCACCACAACCCTAAATGCGATAATGCACATCCCATAACTGCCTTCTTCCAGAAAAAGTCATTTGGTCGAAAGAGTCGTGCAAGCGCAGGTGTAAGTTGCAGAGACCGCCCATCAACTGCCGGCCAGCGCTCTACACCTGCCGCAAATACTGAATGGTTACTGCGAAACTTCTCTAACCGGTCAGCACGCCTTTCAAGATTAATCACATATGAATCGGTGATATAATCCGAGAACGGTACATTTAGGGTATAATTGCCGCGATGTAAATAATAGCATTTATCCTGAATAATAGTATGGCGCAGACTTTTCTCGTTAATATCTAATTGCATGGGTCGCCAGCAATTAGGGGCATATCTGCGACCGAGGATTGCAAGAATAGACTGGTCATGACGATGACCGAATGGTTGTCCAGAGGGTAGCACACCTTCCCATTTTGGGCCGGCGAGTACATGGCGAAGTTGGGCGAGCTTCCATGCCTCTGTAACCAGCTTCTGAGTAATGGGCGAGGCGGCATTTAGAGTAATAAGTCCAGCAAGTGGCTGCGCCGCATCCAGCTCCGATTCTGTAACTGCCAGCTCCTTACAGAACGGCTTTGAGCACCAATATTTGTTCTTCTGTGTATTATCCTCATAAATGCAGATACCATTTGCTAGGGCTGCATTTACGGCGGCCTCAGGGAATGCAATTAGAGTTGCACCGCTGTCAAAATATAGAATAATATGCGCAGGTGAGTGCTCAATATTATACTTCCAGAGCCATATCTTCCAGCCGAAATGTTGGGGGTCCCAGAAATCAGGGAAGTCAGGCGGTGTTTCTGTTGGAGGACGGATGAACTCGACATTGGTGTATTTACGAGTTAGGGATTTGGCTGTCTCCTCTGTAATATCGGCAGCGAGAGCTACACGGACTATTGCTGCCTTGAAGGGCTTGCGATGCTGATTCACATAGAGAAGCCACATATCAAGGGCTTTCAGATACTTGGCAGATGCATACGTTGAGAAGCAGAGTGGAGTGTCTACCTGCAACTTCTGGCAGGTGGTGGGCTGGCAGGTGGTGGGCGCAGGCGCAGGAGCAGAGGCAGGTGCAGGAGCAGAGCTAAGCCCATCATATATTTTATTCAAAATCAGCCCCGTTATATCCACAAAGCGTGATAGAATCTCCTGCACCTTCTCTTCAGATAGTGCAGGAACAGCAGCCATTGTCTGCCAATCAGCCTCGGCCTTCTTCACAGCCTCCACCAATGCATCACCACCTAACTCATTTGCATTTAGGAAGCCACGAGGGTCAAAATCTATTGCAATATTCTTTGCACCCCAATAAATCGGCACACAACCCGCAGCTTTTGCATGCAAAATTTTCTCCGTAATATATCCGTCAGCCCGTTGATTCTCATATGCAATACAGAACTTATAGTCATCTAAAAACGCAAGTTTCTTGTGCTCCCCACCGCCGCCCCCAAGGCCAGCAAAAATCTGCGACCCAATATTATTATAGAGCCGCCCTGCCGAATCAACCTGCTTATATTCATTTAGAGTGAAGAATGCATTATTGCGCACTTCATTCGCTGGGTTTGTCACAATGAATGCACAGAACTTTGCCTTCTTCTCTAATAGGTCAGTCGCCACAGTAGTACAACGCTCAACAGGAATTAGGCGTGGGTTTACAAGGCGGTCATTATCAGCACCGAACCAATCAATGGAAATCTGCCATAAGGGAAGACGCATTGCAATCACGCCCTTATTGGTACTTTTCTTATTATAACCAAGTTCGAGGAAAATATCAGGGCACTTAGGGACAACAGGGACATGTTCGCCTGTGAAGAATACTTTGGGAACGCCTGGATATAGCTCATTATACGCCTGTTCATTTGCCGCAAAAGGGCCGACAATACAGAGGTCAGGGCGAATGTTTTGGGAAATACAGTCATTTACAGATAGGCCGACCACTTCTGTATTTACCTCCTTTGTGAATGTACTCAACATAAGAGTGAAAAAGTTGTAGTCAGACTGGAACTGGTCCCACATAAATGCAAAGCAAACGCGCATTATTTTACGTGGAGGGCCAAGGGCCGTTGTTGCCGTTGCTGCTGTTGTTGCTGTTGCTGCTGTTGTTGCTGTTGCTGCTGTTGTTGCTGTTGCTGCTGTTG
>Ga0078894_10004214_pt1 | contig 10985 bp, 6 predicted proteins | sample LauGreSu1BDMLBSD_2_FD_67506 | JGI IMG/M metagenome (GOLD analysis project Ga0078894, IMG submission 67506) | Freshwater lake microbial communities from Lake Michigan, USA - Su13.BD.MLB.SD (version 4) (version 4) | ecosystem: Environmental > Aquatic > Freshwater > Lake | place: Lake Michigan, USA... | reverse complement strand
CTATATATACCTGCGAATATTTTTGTTATCATTTTTATGTATTATATATTATGTGCTCTCACCGTCTAATGATGACTGGATACTCTTCATTCCCACGTCAAACTCCAAAAAAAACGACTTGAACGTCGCGTAAAAGAAAATCATAATTAATAACAAGAATGTCACACCAACCCACCATAATTGACCTGTCCAAAATGCGGGGTCAGTTATATATCGTATAATCATCAATATATTTCCTTTCATATCCCAACCTAATGTTGATAATAGAAAAACGATAACCACAATTGCGATGATCCACCAATTTGTCCACCATCCCCAGCCGATATAATTTCGAAGATTGTTAATTTGTTCCATGAGTGATAACTTGGACGTATATGACCCATATCCAATAATAATAGATATTGCAATAACAGTAAAAAAGATAAACCTGTACTTTCTTGCGCGTAAGGTTGTCTGTTCGTTTATTTCCGCATAAATATTATTCATATCTTTGCGTTTATTTACTAAATTATAGTCTGAAGTAATACCGCCAACCGCGTCATTCATATAGTCGTTGATTTTGCTGATAAGCTCATTTGACCCAGCCGCAGATGCTACTAGTTTATTCAAGTCGTTATTGATACCCGCATCAGAATCGGCCACAATCTCTCGGGTAAGTGAATTCACGCGAAGTTGAAGGTCGTATAGCTTCGATGCTTTTGCGATGTTGGCATTAACAACTGTCGGACTTGCACCGCTGGGTTTTATTCCCAACTTGGTATAAATGTCGTTTGTCTTTCCCAGGTTTCCGTCACCATTGCCCACCATGAACGCGTAACCAGCGGATTCATTCGAGTCATACGACGCAGTTGCCGGTGCGTCGGGCACAAGGCCATAACACAGGTTATCCCATTTTGGTTGTCCGACATTTACACCAGTATTACCGGTATAAACCACTTTTTTAAAGAGTCGCGGGTCATTCGCCGCCAAGTTCCAGCATTTTTGTGCGTTTTTACGTAGTTGGTCGCTTTCACTCGACGCTACCGGTGTAATCTTTCCAACATACTTCCAAAAGTCGGCATAATCCTCGCCTGGAGCAATAACAAGCGGCGTTTTCGTGTTTGAAATCGGATTTTTATCAGGTGTAAGATTGTATTTATCAAATGTATTATCACTATAGTTTGTATCGGTGGATACAGCCCCAATTAGTTCCATCGAAAGTCGACTGTATTCCCCCTGAATCTCCTTCAGCTCCGCCATCTTTGTAAGAAATCTTGAATAATCACCCATTTTCTTTACTCTAATTTATATGTGTAATATTTTATGTTTTTGGTATAATAACCGATACATATTATATATATTATTATACCATGGTATATACTGTATCAGAATCATTTCGTGTGACGCTGACATCTAAATTATATGTATATGAGAAGTAGTAATAGACCGCAAAAATAATAATAAGGGACATGATAACGATACCCAATAATGAAACTCCGCCACCATTTCCGTTACCTTCAGTGACATTCCCATTATCACCGCCTCCTCCTGGAGATACAAACAAAAATGCGAACTTGAATATTGTCAATACGGCGACCAGTATAATAAAACACCAAAAGACATAAACGGCGGGATAATAATAATTTCCGAGAAGTTTCTTAATTTGACCTAAAATATCATCGTCGAGAGATGCCCATTTTTCGGCGAATGTTTTATCTCTTTGAATAATTGTAGTATTCGCGGCACTATTCAGTATGTTCTGATTTTCCTTCTTGATTTCAGCGACAGTCTCATCAATTTTCTTCTTAATATCGGCAAGTTTGGAGTTGATGGTGGGGTTAACACTTGCGCGAAAACATTCGCTATCGGATTTCATAGGGGCATTTTCCGCGGTAGGGAGAGAATTATATTGGTTGGCAGTGAGAGTGATGGGTTCGCCAACAACTGCGGTGAGGCAACTCGAGTGTCGTTTGTCTGGCCATACACCCGCTTCATAGACGTGTTTCTTGCCTTCGAAATCAACCCACGCATACTTGTCTTCTGATGACGAGAGACCCGGCAGCTTCACATTTCTAGTAGTGATACATGGAGTATAACCCATCATGTCATAACTCGCTAGGTCGGAGAATTTACTAAATCCACCACCCACAGTTCCAGCACTAATATCCACAAACGACGTGGATGTTATTTTAAATGGGTTCGACGGGTCGCCAACGAGTGATTCGTTGCGTGTAATCATCGGACATGTCTTGTCATCATACAGCATTACCGACGAGAGGTCTTTATAACGGTGAGTATAACCAAACGAATTCACATAATAAAAAGCAGCACTCGCATCACTTCCAGAATATGACAAATCACGCACCAATTTATTCAAGTATTGGCTGTTGGTTTGAAGAAATCTAGACCGAGTAAGTAAATCTTCAGTATATAGTCGATACTGGTTTGTGTAATCCGTAGTGAGTTCGCTTAATTTCTTTTCAAGGTCGAGTAGTTTTTGGCTTTTACCAGCACTTGTCGTGCCGGTTGTGGTTGTGCTTACTCTCGAACTTCGTATGTCATCGTCATTTGTGAGTCCTTCTTTATAGGATACGACGACTCCAGTCTCGCAGTTGTCGCCGCTTCCCGAAAGCTGCATACGTTCCGTAAATGGTTGAATCGGGTTTTTATTTAAATCATAACGACCATAATGTAAAAGGTCGCCTTGAAGCAGGTTCATATTCAAAGATGTTCCTGTAAGCATACCTTCTTGGTTTTTTTTTCTTCTGCCGCTGCCGCTGCTGCCGCTGCCGCTGCTTTCAGCGTTATCTTTAGTGTATTCAGTCATAAGAGCTGACATCGCCTTATTCAGGTCGTCGTCGCTCTGAAGAGCAACTCCTTCTTTGATAGTTGTATGTCGATTATCGAAGTTGTCGAGAGATTGTGGTGTCGCATTTGGAAATAATAATACTCTTTCTTCTTTAATATCCATTACAGTATGTTATATATAGTGAATATTATAACATCATGCGTATTCGCCATACGAAACATAATCGCATGTTATCTGGTAGATAATGAATATGGATTATTTGCAAATATACCTGTAACACGTGAGCGTCCACTGCGACCGAGTCCAAGCCCGCCAAAACGACTAAATATTCCACTACTGGCGCCTAGACCGAATCCGGTGAATAAATTTCCGAATAGCCCGCCACCTCCACTGCTGTCGCTTCCTACGCCACCGCCACCGCCGAATGAAAAATATTTATTCACAAGTTGCGTTCCTACTAAAAATATACCCACTACTATTAAAATCAAATTCAGAAATTTCTCTCGATAGATCTCATTCTCTCGACTTGCGATGGTTTCAAGCGTGGTTTGTATCTCTCGACGTTGTGCATATTTTTGTGAGATATCAGCTGTGTTCTGTGCCGTCGTCGCATCACCAGTCATCCCGTTTATGATTTTATCAATCTCAATTTCAAGAACATTATTTAAATTCACGAGACCGTATATTCCTTTGAAGCTGGCAGGACTATTTAGGTCTGATTGTGGAGTTGGTGGCGTCTTATAGTTATCAATCGTTAGTTGATTATTATAAACTCCATTCATGATGCCGTGAATCGTGGTCCGATATTGCTGGTCATCTTCTGTCTTCGGTGGTTCCACAGAAAGCATATTGTTAAATCGAATGATTTCTTGACCGTCGCTTGATTCGCTGAAAAAGGTAGAAAGTTTGGGTTGTTTTCGAAGATAGAATGTTGGATGATTTCGATGTGTATCCGCAATTGCTGTTTTACCAACTGGAACCGTGCCCGAAGTCGGCGTCGATACGTATTTTTCTGTAAATTCGCGATGAAGTCGTTCAAGAATCTTAGTTGCAGTGCATACATTTTGTGTGGTTGAATTAGCTATTATTTCAGTATCACCGCTAGTTTGAACTCTAAATTTATCGCCATTATTACACGTCATATTTATTGTGATAATAATACTATATTATCGCAATAAAAAATAATATATTGCCAGCAACGCCAGTATTACCGGTATTAGTTAGAAACGCAATACCTGTAAAAGTAAGTAGTCACCGATGTCTTACTTGACCGCGTAATTCGACAGATTTGTCCCGGACGCAATCCAATGGCAAGGGCGACAGGGTCATATCGCGAAATGCTTGGCATCTGTTTTGTATCAGTGATGTTGTATTTCTTCAAAACTTCTTCTTGTTCAGTTTCTGTCAGAACAACGTGTTCGGGAACATACTGATGTTCCAGGAGATTGAATTGAAGACGGTCGAGCGAATGGACCACGATGAAAATCCGGTCCTTTTCCCAAATCTCGTTGAGAATACTCACGACGGTGTCATTCACTTCTTGTTTCATTACAATAATGAGCGTATCGGTTGGTTGAAGAACCTGCTCGATGTGATACAAGTCATCAATCATATGATTAATATTCTCTCGGCGAAGTGTTTTAGCTAAATAATATTTGACATACACTTTTCGTGTAGGATGGATGTCCTTTTCCGTCGTTAAAAGCATATCTAACTGATTGTTAGTGTGCATCGTCTGGACTTCTGCGACCCCGTAGTCAGTATAATTCGAAACGTCCATTCCTTGTCGAGCAAGCAACTGAAGAAGAATATTTCGGGATTTGAATAAGGCAGAAACGGTTCCACTGCTAACGTTGGCCATAGAATGAAATTAAATGAATTGAATAATGAATGAATCAAGCTACTATATAATAATAACAATTCTTTATTATTCAATTTTACATGCGGATAGAAAATGTCTTTACACCTTGTGCATTGGGTTCGTTGGTTTGCTGCCCGGTGCTTCCGCCACCCAGTTGTTGCTGTTGCTGTTGCTGTTGTCCTTGTTGAACCGTAGCCGCTGCTCCTGACGCCGCGGGCCCCTGTTGTCCTGCCGCCGCCACCTGCTGTGCCGAAGATTGAATCGGCATCATACCCGCCATCGGCATTGTAGCCACAACAGGTATATTCATCGTTGGAAGACTGCCAAGGCCTACCCCGCTACCACCACCACCACCACCGCCACCAGTCATCAATCCCGACATAGGTGCGGTTGTTTCAGTAATACCATACTTTGAATTCAAATAATTATCGAGAACGGCGGAAGGAATTTGAGGGATAAATTTGCCGCCACGTTGGCCACCTCGGCCGCTGCCGCCTTCATACATCGAGCTGTATGCCGGTGAAGTTGGTGTGCGTGGCGAAAACCCCTCACTTTCGGGAATATTCTCATCATTCTCTCCATACTTTTCAAGCATCTTCGCATTAAATGTCCCCACAGCACGACGCACTTCATCGGCTTGTTGTTGCTCATCCGGCACCCCCTCAGGTGTAAAGATACTTGAATATTTTGGAGATGAGGGTGTGTATTCGCTTCGATTTCTCTTTTCATCTGCTTCCATCTCTCGTTTCATCTCTCGACGCATCGAATCTAACTTCGTGCGTTCATCCACCAATCGCGTCATCTGAACCTTCAGTCGCTCCTCCTCCGCAATATTACCTTCACGCTTCGCCCGTGCGATTTCATTCGCAACCCTTTGTGTCTCTCGCTCGTTTTCAGCAAGACTGCGTTCATTTTCGTCCAACGCAATCTCATTCTGCGACTTGACGCCGGAAGACTGATTTTTCGCCATTTTACGCCTAGCATGCTTGTCCATTAACGATATAATTGATGTGACCCAGTTCATCGGCTTGTGTGTGGTCCGTAATTCTTCTACCATATCACTTGGTGAAATCGGCGTGTCATCTGGATAAACAAGCATCTCAGACAGCCAACCATCAGGATAACGTGTGGGATAATCGCCAACCCATTGGCGACCACTAATCGTCCATCTCTCTGTGGGTTCGCCATTTTTATCCAAGATAACCGACTCGAGAACCAGGTCTTCGCTATTGACATCGCTGGATGTAATTGTAGGTATTTTGCCGCTTCCGGTGGCACGGTCCCCCTGTAACTGCCGAAGGACATCGGCTTTCAATGCAAATCGCCAACCTAGATTGCGAATACTTTGTTTTGTATCGATATCAAGGTCGGGAATGATTTCATCGATGCGTTCATCGGGGTCGAATTTAGCAGTCGCGTTTGCTGCGTTTCGTCGTTCTTGTGCCGACATCGTCATCGACATACGCTGTTCATCATCCTCTTGTTCGCTGCGGCTTGGTAAATACACGCGGCTTCCAATTGTGGCTTCTTCTTCTTCGTCGCCGTAGCCCACGCCTGCCGCTCCCGTCCCTGTCGCCGCCGCTTTTCGCATATCGCGTGGTTTCAATCCTGCTGCCAGTCGGTTTCTCTCGATGATATCATCCACACCCATCGCACCCTTGCCGTCTTTCAAAACGCGATACACATTCTTTGAATACGACATACTCGGAAGTTGGTCAATATTGTCTTCCGTAATAATACGCATCTGAACGTTCATTACGATGAGTTCTTGCATCAACAGTTTCAGGCAATATGGAATACGGACGATACTGAAAGAACGACCAAACTTCGTCATATGAATCACGCTTGCACCGCCCGACGCGGAAGAATCGTTCAACCCCCCTGAAAATTGGATGGGTCCATCCACCATCGGGCTCATAAATAAATTCTGCGTCGGATTGTATATTGCGATCATACCCGACTTATTACACACCGCCATATAATATTCATCTCCACGCACCATAAGCGACTCATTCAAGAAATGCGCAGCACCGTGACCCAATATACCATCACGCTCCATTTCACCGACACGAAGACCGCCATCATTTGCACGACCCTGAACCGTTTGGCGTGTAAGTTGTGTGCGCGGTCCTTGTGACCGGTAATTGATTTTATCCTTCACCATTTGTTTGAGACGCATGTAATAGGTGGGTCCAATATAAATATCGCTCTTGATTTGCTCCCCCGTCATTCCGTTGTATAGGACCTCAGTTCCTGATGAATGAAACCCGTATTCAGTTAAAACCGACCCGAACGATTCGTGTTTGGTGCCGTTGTTGGTATAAGCGGTGCAGTTGCCGAACCCGCCATGAAGCACACACGCTTTCCCCATGAGTGATTCAATAAGTTGCCCGATTGTCATACGTGTTGGGATTGCGTGGGGATTAATAATAATGTCGGGTCGAATACCGTCTTTCGTGAAAGGCATGTCTTTCTCAGGAATAATAAGTCCGCATGTGCCCTTCTGACCGCATCGAGAGCAGAATTTGTCGCCAATTGCCGGAAAACGTTCTTCACGAATCCTGACTTTACCGATACGAAATCCAGTCTCACCTTCCGTCATAAATGCTTTATCTACGAACCCGAGTTGCCCCTTCTTCGGCATAACTGACATATCTCGCATTTGTCCGCCGTCGTTATGAATACTGATGGAGCCCATTCCGATCACGACTTTCTTGTCATCCATCTCGGTGTTTTCGCGAATAAGGCCGTGTTCATCAAGGTAGCTATAATCGTAACCTGGTTTAATCCCGATTGCCCCTTCTTTTTGAATATTCGCGAAACGGGTGTCGCGGGTTGCCCCACGGACGCTGCTGCTTTCTTCGCGGGCTTCATACATATTGTAGTATGTGATGCGAAACATTCCGCGCTTGATGCTCGCCTCGTTGAAAAGAATCGAGTCTTCTACATTATACCCGTTGAATGACATGATTGCGACGACTGCGTTGAATCCGCATGGGTGTTCTTCGTGATTGATAAGGTCAAGATACCGACTTTTGACGATGGGGACTTCGCCGTTATTAATCACGACACCCATCTTATCGATACGCACTTGATAGTTGCTATGGTAGAGAGATGCGGCTTGCTTGGCTTGACCGCAGCCGAACACATTACGAGCGACAGGGTTATTTTCTGGGAAGCATATTTGGTTGCCCATTACGCCCATTAGGAGAGATGGGTGAATTTCGACATGCGTGTATTGCTTGCCGTCGCTGGAAAGGACGCGTGCACGATTACGAACACTGCAGCGGCGACGACGGCCACGACGACGGTCACTATCCGCTTTTTCGCCCTCGCTTTCGCTTTCGCTACTGCTTCCGCTTCCGCTGCTCTCACTGCCGCGGTTCTTTTTATTTTTCCCCTCTTCCGATGCGCCTACCGATCTCTCGAACTTATGGCTCATTGAAATCAAGGTGGATTCTGTCTCGGATGTATCGATATACTCAATAATTGCTTGTGTCGCCTTCAAACGTCGAAAATCCTCGATTGTATTTACGCGCGCGACATCTTCGGCAACCTGTTGTTTCGCAGCCAACGCCGAAGTATCATGAGCCCGTCCATATAATTCATCGATTGTATAATAATTACAGTGGGACGGATTGAATGTCGGGTCCGATTTCGCAGTAAATCCCGTTGTCATCTGCTCCCATGACGCTTTTCCAGCACGTATCATTTCCAGGATTTCATCCTTGTCATAACTTGGGCGACCGGTATCTTCATCGATGTAGAAAATGGGCCGGCATAACCTACCAGCATCCGTGAATACATGAATTTCGTTATTTTTAATATCCCACTGACAACTGATATAAATCGGAATAAGTGCGTTTCTGCGATGAAGACGAATAAGCCGCATCGTTTCTTCGGGGCGTGTCACTGCACCAACCCACGTCCCGTTCACGAAAACCTTCGTAGTATAAAAAAGAAACATCCGCGTGCACTCTTCGAGAAGCTGCATTTTCACGACTTCACGCAACCACTGCATCATCGGATATGCCGAGCACTGGTTCGTTACCCGTGTTCCAAACGCCAAATGTTTATGAAAACCGATATTTGCACCATCCGGTGAATCAACTGGGTCAATCATACCCCATTGTGAACCATGAAGCATACGTGGTTTGGTTACTTTCGCACTGCTATCCATCGGCAGGTTAATTTTACGAAGATGCGAGAGAAATGAATTATACGAAAGTCGGTTAAGGTCTTGGATGACCCCAATCCGCTTCGTGTGGTCGGTTGCACCCCAATTTCCTTTAAATGCCTTTTTGAATCCGTTTTCTACGATACGTTCGCGGAAGAACTCCTGATAATTCATTTGTATAAGTCCGACGAAGTTCTTCTCGTATTTCTTCGGGTCTTTGAAATATTCGCGATCCATCGAGAGACGGATATGCTGTTGCTGAAGTGCGTAATATTCCTTAAATAAGTCGTAAATGAGTGAGCCACTCAACTCGATACGCTTGAATTTGAAACTGTCGCGGTCGGTTGGTGAGTCGAGTTTGAGAGATACGCGTAGTAACTTATACACCATATTTCCGAGGAAATACGCCTTTTGAATATAATTCGTTTCGCCCACTTGTGGTAGGAAATAGTTCATCAAAATATCATGGACTTGAGGGATGGTCTTCGATTTCGTGAGTGTGGCGATGAATTTAATCGCACCTTCTTGTGTGAATATCTTATTCGCATCGTGAATTGATGGAATAAAATGGTCCAGAAGTTCGGAGTTTTCATCAAGGTCGAGGAGGCAGAACTCTAGAATATCGCGGTCTGAGAGAACTCCGAGTGCACGCATCACGATGAATAAGGGGACGGGCGAACGCACGTTGGGGATATTGACGACGATTTGCTTGTTTGTAAGGAGGGTGGTGGGTGCGACGATACGAACCGACAATGTGCGTTCGGGCTTTGACGCATCCTCGCTGACGGTGCGAATATCAGCGGCATGTGTATATATATTATCCTCGTTGTTTTCACGAATATAAAGCATATTATCCGCGAATTTCTCCTGCGAGATAATCGTCTTTTCCTTGCCGTCGATGATGAAATAACCGCCGTAATCATTTTTACACTCGCCCATATAGAAACGGGCTTTCGGTTCAAGACCATGGAGAATACATAGGTTGGATTGAATCATGATGGGGAATCTGCCGAGAAGAATTCTCTCAAGCGTGGCGGTTGTAACTTCGATGCGACGGCCGCTGCCACCCGCCGCCTCATCGGGCACCGCAATCTTGAATACAACATCAACATCATAATGGATAGTTGTCCCGTAGGTCATATTACGCAACCTCGCCTCATTCGGAAACATATAATGCTCGCGGTCATCATCGTAAATAATCGGTTTTCCGAAATAGACTTTGTCGCCGTTCTTTCCACCTAAATATAATTCACAGCGTAGATTGAACTCTTGTGTATCGGGGTCTTGTTCTTTTTGAAGAATGATAGGATTTCTCTCGCGAAATATCTTGAATATCCCCTTGCCGAAGAAGTCGTTGTATGAGTCGATATGATGACGAACCATCATTTGCGGGTCATCGTCAAATAGACGCTGGATAACTTTCCATGGTAGCTCGGGGTCAGAATCCATTTTAATTAAAATAACGGGTCCTCTACTATGTATTCGTTATTATTATTTATGTGTGTTATTATTTATGCGTTATTATAGATACATATCGATAATAAATATGTATCTACTGATTGATTACTTGTATTTACGTGAATTACGTCGCGATGACTTACGGGGTCGTCTTTTGGTTGACCTTTTTCTAAAAATACGTGTTCGTTTACGACCACCACGATTATGTTTGGTAGATGGTTTGGTCAACGAATTTAATGGTATATCTTGAAGTTTATCACGTAATCCAGGGGTTTCTAAAAGTTTATTATAATCATTAAGTAATAATCTTCTTTTTGCATTAGTAGCTAGATTATCGTAATAAACCTGATTCTATTCCTTATGTATTTGATTACTTATTTGTGTGTTTTCATCATCGAGTTCATCATTATCCAACTCTAATTGTTGACCTTTCTTAATTGGAGATCTACCAAACACCTCCTTAAAATCCTCTTTTGTTCGTATATTATCAGTTGATGACATTTCTATTGATATATATGAATAAACATTTTTATTCACAGAAATACTCAACCCCGAAAGCTAAATGGGTCAATAATCGCAATACTCACTTCATTCATTTTATGAGTATTACGGATTTCGGCCGCACCAAACAGCAGTATTGCGAACAACAAAATATAAGGGAAAAGCAGTATAAACCATGCGACATTCACGTAGCCGCGCGA
>Ga0078894_10004212_pt1 | contig 10986 bp, 2 predicted proteins | sample LauGreSu1BDMLBSD_2_FD_67506 | JGI IMG/M metagenome (GOLD analysis project Ga0078894, IMG submission 67506) | Freshwater lake microbial communities from Lake Michigan, USA - Su13.BD.MLB.SD (version 4) (version 4) | ecosystem: Environmental > Aquatic > Freshwater > Lake | place: Lake Michigan, USA... | reverse complement strand
TAGTATATCCATTCCAACTAATTTCTTTTGAAGTACCATTCAAATAGAATACAACAGCATTGCCACTACTATCAAACATTCTAAGATTTAACTTAGAACCATTAGCTGCAGAACCTGGATTATAATGTGGATAGTGATTACCATTATTGTCATAAGAATCAAAGTAATGATGCCCTTGAAAATGGTTTGCTGTACTACTAAGTGTAATAGCAGTGCTGGTTGAAGCACCACGAGCTGTTACAGTCGCAAGTGTATCAGTTTCTATGTAAGAAGTTAAAAATCCTTGAGCATTAACCCATGCTTGTGTAGCTAAGTTGTTTCCTTTGTATTGAATAACATTTGTATTCACATAAAACAACTCTGTACTAGAAGATGTTACTTTTAATCCTTCATCTCCGTTGTCAGAAAGAGCAATCAATAAGTTTGAGTAAGCTCTTGTTCCATTTCCACCATCGCCTGTTGACTCAAATGTAATAGATGCACCATCAGTGTTTGCAGCCCAAGTAATACCAGCACCACTTGATCCAAACGATAAGTTGCCAGACATGCTATCACCAGAGTTGTTAACCCATACATCAGAAACTGATGTCAAGTAACCTTGTGATTGAACCCATGACTGAGTTGCATATCCTGATAAAGAAGCAGAAGTAATATAACCACTAGGATTTGTTGAATTATAAGGAGTATATCCTAAAGCTGTAGTTACGTTTGCAGATGTAATACCTGTGATGTAACCAGGGCCATTTGTTAACTGATTTAAGTTTGTTAAATTAGCAGCAGTCCAAATTCTATTTCCACCCCAAGTCAAATCAGCTGATCCAGTTCTACCTAAAGTAGTAGCCCAATCAGAACCAAAAGCAATATAACCAGCATTATTATCTTGTTGACCAACAACACCTAACGTGTTGGCATTATTTACATCACCTAACCAAACATCATCACCAACTTTTAAGTTAGTACCACTACCATTATTTGTCAAAAATACTTTGTCAAAAGATGGAGTTGCTGATGTTGCTACTGATTGACCAATAGAAACTGTAACAGCTCCTGTTGTTGCATTTACAGAAACCCCTGTGCCGGCATTAACTGAAGTTACAGCACCAGCAGGTGAAGCAACTGTAATAACGTTACCTGAAGAATCAAAAGCTAAATATCCAACAGCAGTACCTGTAAATGAGTTTACAGCAGTATAAGCATTAAGTACTAATTGTCTATTAGATAAGTTAAGAGACATTGCAACACCACTTGTTGCAGTATCACTTCCATAAAGGAATCTAAGCACATCACGCCAAACATCAATATGTGCAGCATAATTGTGTGAAGTAGCTTTGTTTAATACTAACTGACCACCTTCATCAGTACCATGAGCACCTAAAGATAAACTAGCTTCTGATGCAATAGGTGCACCATTTAAACGTAAGTTAGTTGCGGTAGCACCACCATTGAAAGCTACACCATTTGGTGTTGAAGCTCCTCTTGCAGTAACTGAAGCAAGAGTATCTGTTTCTGTGTAAGATGTTAAGTATGTAGCTGTATCTACAGATCCATCTGCTTTTAAGAATTGAGAGGATGTACCTCCAACTTTAACAAATGAATTACCTGTAATATTATAAGCACGCAAATCTGCATAGGCAAATGATGCATGCGCTGTATCAATGTAAGGAGAAGCATCTGGTTCAGGAGTATATCCTTTAAAGAACTTCCAAACATTGTCAGAAGCATCTCTAAATAAACCAGCATGAGCATAAGAACCGTCATTATATCCACCTGCAAAACCAAGATCTGGATTAGCAGCAGATTTTGCTCTAGCTGTTCCACCAGAAACATAACCACCAACTACACCACTTGCAACTGTAAATGAGTTGCTAGTTACTGCAATAATGGTTTGATTTGTTAGATTGTATACGCTTGGGCTTACACCTGTAATAGTTACAACCATTCCAATAGAATAGTTATGAACTTCTTGAGTTGTGTAAATTACAGATGTTCCGTTACCTGCAGCGTTTGTAATTGTAGTTTCAATACCATTGTTCAGATAAATCATGTTATCTGACACACTCAAGTTTTGAGCGTTTACAGTGGTGGTAGTACCTCCAATTGTAAGGTTACCAGCTATGTTAAGATTTCCACCAACATATAAGTTTTTTGCAACGCCCAAACCTCCACCAATAACAACTGCACCAGTTGATGTAGAAGTTGACTGAGTAGTGCTAGAAAATGTTTTAATACCAGCAATTGTTTCATTACCACTTGTATGAACAACACTTGCATCATTTGCAGGAGTGTATCCTAAAAGAGTTGCAATTGATTTTGGTTTGTATAAACTTGTAGATGACTCATAAGATATCACATAATTATCTTGTACACCATTCTCTACATAATTGTGAAGTTCACCAAACTCAAATCCATTCTGTACTTTTACAAAAATTTCACCATTATTAGCATTCTTACGAGTTACAATACCTATAAAAACTAAGTGAGCAGGAGCAGAAGGTTTATTTGCTAAACCAAATATTAAGTTTCCACCAGTACCCAACCAAACAGGATCTCCAGCGTTTGCACTATTTGTATTTAAACCAGCTAGAAGACCTTCAGTTACAACTCTGGCAAAACCATTTGTAGATACCGTAGCATCTAAAAGACCCATAGTTTTAGAAGATGTAGCTTCAGAAGCATTAGATGCTAAACCAACAATCATGTTAGTTCCATCTGCACTTGTTACATAAACAGCTTGACCTTTGTTGATTGCTACACCAGCTTTTACTTCATGACTTAACTGATTTGAAGAAAGAAAAGTTGGAAAACTTTGCAGTGCGCCAGTACCATCTATGTACTGAGAAGTAGTTCCAGTAGGATTATTATATTTTGCGTTTAACGCTGCTTGTAAATCTGTTTGACCAGAAAGAGTTCCTGTAATTGAACCCCAAGTTACAGGTACTGTAATAACACTAATTGTACCATCAACAGCAATACTTAAACCTGAACCTATTTTAACACCACCAATAACACTTGCAGAAGCAATGCTTAATGCAATTGTTACATCACCAGTACCTGGGTTAATTCCAGTTGAAGAAGACAATGTCAATCCTGTTCCAGCAATGACCTTTGTGATCAAAGCTGAACCTGACGTAGTAGTGTTTATATCACTTCTTATAATGTTCAGAGGTCTTATCTGAGACTTCCTAACTAGAGTTATTGACATATCTTAAGTAATTATTATTTTATGGTATGGTTATCTTATAGTCAACAGTCAGCAAATCATCTGTGGCAGGAGGTGTGTAAAACTGAATCATGTTTGGCACGATTTCATCATAGTCATATCCTGCTCCAAGAGTTTGTCTGATACCATTTATATAAACTCTAGTGCTATCTGGTACATAATTATTTCTAAGTTGAAATGCAGAGTTAACTCCATTTCTTGGACCTATAATGTCATAATCATAATCAGTAACATCTATAATAGAAGACGCATCTGAATAAACATTTCCATTTGCATCTACTTTAAGAACACCAGCATTTAAAGAGGTGAACGCAACAGAACCATTAACTGCTAGTCCACCAAGTGTTAAACTTAAGCTAGTGATATTATCATTAGCTAAAACTTGATCAATTCCAATACTAGAAGACGCAGCACCAAGATCAGATAACATTTGAATTGCTGTTCTGAATTTTACACCTTTGGTGGAAGGATCATAAACTAAAAATTTGTCAGCCACAATCCCCAACTGTGGGAGATTGTGAACTGACAGCATTCCTCTTATTAATAAATCTGTTTCTACTCTACGACTCATGTATGTGTTGTTTTATGTCATAAGACATTTATTATTACCCTGTTAGATAATAACTACCCTGTATTCTGATGGTTGAGGTGGTAATGCAAAACCTAATTGAATTTCGTTTGCAGTCAAAATAGTAACCTCACATTCAACTTGTTCACTTGGCAATGCTCTATCATAAACTTGAACTAATACGCTTTCAGTATTTTTACCATGTGAAATAGTAAATTGAGTATTAGAACCATCACCAACAGCTGTGGTATATTTAAGTTCTGTTGTTCCAATTGACGTAACGTGACCAAAAGTATCAACACCAACACTTTGAATTACTGTTGTACCACTATTAGAAGAAGTATTTGCACTTGAGGTATCTGTGTGAGCTACAGTAACTTGGTTACCAACAGTTGTTACAGTGATACCTGCGCCAGCAATAACATTAGGTGAATCATTAGAAGTTGTGATAGTATAGAAAGTTGTACCATCAGAAGTCAATTCCCATTTGTCAGTAGTTTCATTCCAACGAATTGAAACATTTGACAATGTACCACGTTCAACTTCAATACCAGCGTTTTCTGTAGGAGTTGATCCTGTGTAGTTACTATTTAATGTGATAATGTTATCAGCAATAAGTACAGTTTCTGTGTTTACAGTTGTGGTAGTTCCGTTTACTACAAAGTTAGCATTGATAATGATGTCATTACCATTGAACTGAATAGGTGAATTTTTTAGGTTACCAGCTGCACCATCCCAGATAGGTAAAGTGTTATCACTCAAGTTAGCTGCATTTTTCAATGCTACACTTGGAGTTGAACCCTCACCACCAGAAGAAGATACAGTAATACCAGTACCAGATGCAACGCCTGATACGTAATCACCTGTAGTGTCAGTACCAAGAGCAACACTATTTGGTGAAATTGTAACTGCTACAGTTAAAGCTCCTGACACATAAGCTGCAGAACCAGTAACATCACCTGTAAGGTTAATACTGTTTAAGCTCTTTTGAATTTTGTTAAAAGCTGTGATTACTGTGTCACTTGCTGAAATAGCTGAAGCTGTTGCTGCAATTGAATAAGTTGTCAGAGTTCTGTCAAGAACTAAGTCTTTAACAGTTCCGTCTGTTTCCTTTTTGGTTAACCAACCATTTGAGATGTAAGCCTTTACAAAACCTGCACCTGGGTTGGTAATGCTAGCAGCACTCAATTCAGGGAGCAGTAAAGGCACTAAGAATTTTGATGCCATAATATCTTTATTTAATGTTTAATGTTACAAATTTGTAGGAAAACAGGCATTCCCAAAGAAATGGTGTCCTCTATTATAATATAAGAAATAATCCAGAAATATCTATAAAATACTTCTAGAATTTGAGAATAACTGGTCACACATTGCAACCAGTTATGTCCTTATTGTTTTGCCTTCATTTGATCTATCCTGTAATTAGGATTAATTAGATCTCTAAAATTTTTAATACCTGTCAGATCCATTAGGTCTTTGCCAATTTTAGCATCACCTTTTTGGTATGCACCATACTTGCGTCCATAGAATGCCTCTTTCCAAATATCTTGATAAAACTGACTATCATTATCAGGATCAGGTTCTTCACCACCATTTATTGTCATAGCCATTCCATAGCTAATTGCGTGAGAACCAAACTTTTTAAGAGCATTTAACTCCCTTGTATAAGAAGATACTGTAGTAAAGTTTCTAATGTATTCCTCAGAACCTCCTCCAACTGGGAACATTGATACTGTTTCACCTTTAACGCCCCATAGAACTCTAATGGCATTACCTTCAAGGAAACTTAATTCTTCATCATCATCATCTTTCTTTCTAACATAGTTTCTAGCCATCATTGATAGAACAGTTAATACTAACATTGCAATAGCATCTCTTCTTGCTTGGTTTACCTTTCTTGTCAGAAAACTACCCATCTGATTCTTATTGCTTTTTGACATTCTTTTACTTCCTAGTAACAAATGCTTACCAACTTCTTGAGGGCCGTATGCTTTCCAAGCTGTTGCTACTGCACTCCAGTAACCCATAGCAGCTTCAGAACCTTCCCAGTTTGGACGTAAGTATCCAAATCTGTTAAGTAACTGAGGTACAAGATATTTTCTAAAGAAGAATACCATTTTACCAACCATGTTTTCTTCAAACTTAGTTTGGTCAGCTTTTGCATAGTTACCTTGAGCACGTCTCATTTCAGAATAGATAATGTTTCTTACTCTGTTCTCATCCTCTTGTGTAAACTCAACATCATTTCTTCTAACCATACGTCCTTCTGAATCTTTCATGTAGATTTCATGAACAGGTACAGTTACATCTTCTCCATTAGCATCCTTTTTATAAACAGGTTTACCTTGGCTGTCAAAACTATCAATAACTTTAAATCTGTGGTGATTCATTACAGCATACATTACAGTAACTGCAATTTCAGTATCACCTTTGTCTTGTAGCATATAGCCTAACTCTTGGACATTCAACGCTTTACCTTTAAGTCTGCGTCCTTTTGTACCAGTAATTTCAGATACATACTTTAAAAAATCTTTTTGTGCAGGATTAAAGAAACGATACAGCATAGTAGAGTCACTAACATCACTTACTTTACCCCAATCAGCAAAGTAATTATGCAAGAATCCATTGTATCCATATACTTTAGATTTAGCCCACATGTAGTCAGCCTGTGTATATTTATCACTTGCCAATCCACCTGCTGCAATAAATGCTTGTACGTTTCCTGAAATATAGTTCTTTGCCTGGTTGGCTACGTCAAAACCAATTCTGATAAAACTTGTGTATGCAAATACAGCATTCATTCTTTTGGTCAGTTTTCTGTTTAAGTCATTACCACTTTCTGTTTGACCATATAAAAACTTTCTACGTTCAAACTGAAGAATGCTAATTACGTTTTTAAGTTCTGACAAACGTTTTGACATGTCAATTTTTACGTCCTTACCAGTTACTTCATCCTTGATAAACATTGGTTTATCTTGCTGAATGTTTTTTTGCAACTGCTCAGCCATAAATTCCAAGTGCTCAATGTACATATCTGCTTGAGGAGCAACGTTTTGCATTGCAATATTATAGTGAGCCTCAGTTGAATATTTTATAATTGAACCAATTGCATCTCTTGACTGCAAGTTTTCAGGTAACTGATCTGTAAATCTGTGTCTAATTTTAGAACCAAGATCACCAAATACATTCTCAACAGTATCTTGTGAACCATATACCTTAACGCTTTTATCAATAAACTTCTGCCACTCAGCTTCAATTGAGTTTACCATTCCTTTATTAGCAATGTTTTCTACTGTTGAAGCAGCAAATCCAGGAACTTGATATCCAATCTTACGTCCTTCAGTCTTCATTTGTAAGTCAAAGAACATTTTCATTGTATCGTTATAGAAACTAAACAACTCTTGATCTTTCATTAACTCCTTGTATTTAGGATTAATGTTAGGTGAGTTTTCATATCCTGGTGTTACAATGTAATGACCATCTTTATTTTTACTAATTGCTTTTGGCATTGGTACACCATCTGGTGACTTTAAGAAATTAGGATTCTTAGAAGACTCTTTGAGACGTTTGATTTTGTATTTAGGATGAGGTACAGTTTCCATATACTTATCCTTTACAGTAGCAGCTGGCAACTTTTCAAAGTTGTAATTCTTTGGTACTCTGTTATTTCTAATATCATACCCGCTAAGAATGCTTTGGTATTTGTTATCATGGTGCATATTGTACCATTTTTCAAACTCTGCCTCTTGTAATCCAAATTGAGTTTCTTCAAAGATCAATTCTTCTTCAGCATCTTCAATAGCTTTTTTATCACCAGATGTTCTGGCAACAGCAAGTTTGTTTTCAGCTTCAATAATAGATCTTTGGTGTGAATATAATGATTTTACTTTTGATTCAAAAGCATCATTGTATGACTCACTCAATTGTAATGATGATATTCTTTTAATTGCATCAGTTATCTCTCTTGATGCCTTCTTTTCTTCAGCAGTAAGTTTACCACCAGTTTTAGAATTTTGCTCAATAATACTTTCAATTTCTGCATCTATTTCACTTAATGTATCAATTTCTGATTGACTTAAATATTGTGGTTTAATTCTTCCACCAATCTTATATGGTGAAAGTATGTCTCTACGTTTTTGCATTAAGTTAGCAATCTCTGGATCAGATCCAAATATTGCAGCTCTTGCTTCATACAGTGCACTAAGTTCTTCATACCACTCAGAAGTAGGTTTAGTGACAGTGTTATCTTTTTTCCATTTTTCCCATAGTTCAGGATGCTCTGACTCATATCTAGACTTAGCATTAAACTGCATTCTTTCAAAGAAAGCTTGGTTAGTGTCAAATTCAAATAATGAGTTGAACTCATCTATCATGTCTGCATACTTCGGATTAAGTTCTTTTGCTTCAGATCTTAATTTTTTGATTTCAATTTCCAGTTCTTGCAAACGTTCAAAGTCATGATCCTCAAGTAGTACTTCATTACCTTTACCTACTTGGAAAGTAATAGTTTCAATCTCAAGATATTTTTCTTGTAGCTTATCTTTGATATCATGAGGCATACCAAGTTGTAGTTCATAGAACTTTTCATTAAATGGTAAGTGTGCATTATCCAACATCCATTTAATGTAATTAGTATTCTCAGCTTCTCTTTCAGATTGCTTTGCTAAAAGAGCATCTTTATATTGTTGAGCGTCTGCAGATTTAATGTTTTCATTAAATTTTACCTTAGCTTCATAAATCTCTTTATTTAACTGTCTGATTCTTGCACTAAACGCTCTGTAAGTTTTTTCATATTCTTCACCAAAAGGTTTTGTCATGTAAAGAATATTCTTTTCTACAGGATTACCATCTTTATCAATATCAGTTGTTTTTCTCCATTCAGATACTCTTTCATTTAGTTGTTCAACAGACATTCTTTTTAAAAGTGAATCTCTCTTTTGATCAAACTTCAATACTGCAAGATTATTTTGAATTTCCATTCTAGCTAGTCCTTCAGCATTTTTGAGCATCATTGTAAATGCTGCAATCTCAACACTACTATTTGATGCAGACGCAATAGCTTTATCTAACATTAAGTTTTGTAACCAGCTATTACTATTGAAAGCTGTATTAGAACCTAAGTAAAGATTTGAGGTTGAAGTAGTTACACCAGAAATATATCTTTCTAATGCAGCATCATCAAAATCCAATCCTCCATCAATGATAGATTCAACTGTAAGTATTTGTCTTTCAAGTTTTTCAATCTCCAACATCAAACCTGGAGTATTTTCATTACCATCTTTTTCTAATTTTTCAGCAAGTTTTTGTTTATATTCCTTGCTCATAAATGAAAGCATAGATGATTTGACTGATTGAAAAATACCATTAGCCTTACCAGCTTTTAAATTCTCAAGTTGCTTTTTTAATGTAATCAACTTTGCTTGTAATGCTTCTTTTACATCTGCATTTACTTCAGCAAACACTTTACTTCCAGGAGTTTTTAAAACTTGGATTGAATTGTGCATTGCTACTTTTGCAAAGTTTGATTGGATTCTTGCTAATGATGATTCCATCTCAGAAAGACGTTTCATCACCTCACTATCTACTGTTATATTGTTTTCAGGATTGCTTCTAGCATCATCTACAATTTCCTTAATGATGTCTACTACAACATCCAGAGACTTAGATTTTTTATATGCTTCTAGAATCTGCACACCTTCCTTTGACGTATAAGATTCTTTGTTTATTTTAAAGTTTGTAATTGCTTCATCAGATAATCTTGATAAAGTTTCTAAGTCAATACCTACAGACTCAATAGCCAAAGCTAAATTTACTGAGAATTTTACATCCTCTGCTGATTGTGGTCTAGACAGAATAGCATTAAAGTCATTTAATGTTTTACGTCTTGTAGCAAGTATCTCTCTTAACGCTGGATTACTCTGATTAACATCAAGTTCTTTAATTTGCTTGTTAATTTGATCTAACTCAGCATCTGCAATTTGCTTTAGTCTACTTCTTAAAGTTTCATCATTTTTAGATGTTGGTTCAAACTCTAATAATTTTGCTTCCTTTTTAGCTTTTTCTTCTTCTTCAGTATCTGATGTAGGTATTTCTTTATCAACTACATCTCTCAGACTTTTAATAAGATCAGCTCCTCTAGTTGGATCAGCTACCCAATGCCCATTGTTATTTGGAATGTCTGCTGAACCTGCATAATTGTAATAGTTATCTTCATCAAATACATGTACTGTAGCTCCAACAAATTTCTTGTTGTCATCTGTCTGATACATAAGAGCAACAATAGACTGAGCATTTACTTCTAATCCACTTTGCTGTAAAATGTTCTCATACACCTTTAGCTGTAATGTCCATGTATCATATGCAGTTCTACCCTGACCTCTAAAAGCAGGTGAGGTTCCTTCTTTGTTAGACACAGGAAAAGATTTTTCAGCAAGATCTACAAATGCTAAGTCTTCATTTATAACTGGTTGACCAATAGGATCATACTCAACAAGACGTTTTACTTTTTTAGTTTTAAAGTCAAACACACTTACACGTCCTTGAGTATCTACAAGCATCAAATCCAAACGTCCAATAACAGTAGTTCCAGTTCTGGTAGTACCTGTTACAGTAATCTCTGGAAGAATCATATAACCTCTGTCATTATGTATTGATACGTGCATTGCCAAACGCTTTGCCATATCAAACATAGTTGACTCATCTAGATTTTCAATAAAGAAAGGGTTCTTCTTTGTATAATTATTATATGCTTCTTTGAAGAAGTCTTCATCCACAATTTCAAATATAGATTTTCCTGTATCCAAAGACTTAAGTTGACCTAACTCAAGAACCTCATGCATAAATGTTCCAAATAACTTAAACGCTTCATACTCTTTAGGATCTACGTTAAAATCAGAAGATCCAATAAAGTTTGATACACTTACTGTTTTTACAGTTGGTTGTCCATTCTTTGCTAGCTGAATATTTCTTCTTAAGAATTCTTGATAGTTATCATTCATTAAGATAAGCTGATCAATAGTATCTTTTTGTTTAGGATTTGCCTGAAACTTAAGTTTTTCCAAAGAAGTTCTTTGTTGAATTGCACGTTGTAATTTAAACTCATCAGAAGATCTAGATACTTGTTCATCCTTTTCTTCAACTTTAAGTTTGCTTAATAGTGCTTCAGCCTCTTCAACAGAAGGTGTGTTGTTTCCATTTA
>Ga0078894_10004211_pt1 | contig 10987 bp, 18 predicted proteins | sample LauGreSu1BDMLBSD_2_FD_67506 | JGI IMG/M metagenome (GOLD analysis project Ga0078894, IMG submission 67506) | Freshwater lake microbial communities from Lake Michigan, USA - Su13.BD.MLB.SD (version 4) (version 4) | ecosystem: Environmental > Aquatic > Freshwater > Lake | place: Lake Michigan... | reverse complement strand
AACTTTTGGTTACAACTGGTATGGACTAAACGATTAGATTCTGGGATCCAGTCAGTACTTCCTGCGAATTAACAGACCCGCAGAACAACCCACACGCTCAGATGAAACCCGGTTATTACAAGCCTCTTAAACAAGAGTAAACAAAATCTAATGCTACCTTCAAAGAGGTGAAAAGAATCTACACAGGCAACGACATGAACTGCTATGTACTCAGATCTCTGTGCATCAACAACGTGATACTAAACGCGTCTCAACCCAGTGTAAAGTCTTAAATTGAGTGGCTCGTTTGTCTAAAAAATCCCAAACAGAGCGGCATCAGCAATGAAATAGTGAAGAAGAACCGCATCGGTATTATTACAGGCTACGGTATTGAAAGAGTTAAGATTGAGATTCCTGCTAAACACCTTGACGATATCGTGCCACCTCATGTTGTGAAGGAGTGTGAAGAGTTGGTCGAGCAGCGTAGACGCAAAATCGTTACTGCGTTTTAGAAGTAGCTCCCAATAAGCATCGAACGTATCTACAGTTAAACCTAGCTGCAGAAGCAGTATATGGACTAAATTCGTGCGTTGTTTATGCAAGCGATTCTCAATAGAAAGGACGAAAAGTTCGTGAATCCAGTCCCACTAAGAGAAGTCTACAACGTAATCCTAAAACTGCCTGCACGCACTAAGTTCGAGTCTTTCCTTGCCTCAAGTGGCTGCAGTGACAAGCTTTCAGTTTCTGAAACATTCTTCTACCTCCAAAAGTTCATGCAAATCCATCCCCTAAGAACGACGCAAATTGAATTTGAAAAGTCGATTGAAGAGTTTTACAACAAACACCAGAGACAGTTTTTGAAAGGTGTAAAGAAGTGGCCCAAACCTTCAATCTAGAAGTTCGCCAACTATATTCGCAGCTACAACATTGACCTATCCTTCCTTCAAGAGCCAGGCAAAACCGTTTCTAAGACTGTGAATGTTCAATTCTGCACTCGTGAGCGACTCCAAGAGTACTTTTAGAAGATTAACAGTTCCACGGCGCCCTTCCAGTTCCCTGATGATGACATAGAGCTGATTTTGAACGAATTAGACCCTTACAGTACTGGTGCAATCCAGATCAGCAACATTCAGCGACTTTTTAAAGAGGAAATCGAGCTTTTCAAACAGGTTAATCTGAAAAAACCTCAAGAGATCATAGAGAAGATCCGATCAGTTGCTTTCCCAAACAAAAAAATTGCTCTTTAGCAAAGTTTAGCAGCAGCAGATGAAGTTGGTGATGGTTATATCAACAAACTTCAGTTCATCGAGGCAGTTCTACGCGCCGGAGTAACTGTAGATCGAGACAATCTGGAACTGCTGTTTGACGTAATGGCTGAAAGGTTCGAGACTCAAAATAAATTCGAAGAACAGTAAGAGCCGACAGCTGATGTAAAATACCTGAACTTACCCTTTTTCTTTTCAAAGCTATTCACTTTGAGCGAGTTCAAGGACGTATCGGAGGTTGATCAAACTTTGTCCGCGATTAAGTCAGCACTGATCTATAAAGGTGTTGATTTTGGAATCATATTTGCCGAAGCCAACGATGAACAGGAAAACCCAGCTAATAAGGGTGCTGCTAAGGGCGGTAAAGTTGCAAGGAAAGTAAAGACTGATGATACAATCGATCTGATGTGCCACTACACGAGGTTTGCTCAGCAGATTGTAAAGTCGGAGTTCTGTTCGCGAGTTGCACAGCTTGAAGCAGTTTCAGTCACACCCGATAAGATTATGAGACTCGCTAATTACTTGTGTCTAAACTAAAAGAATCAGTCGATCATTTACCTTAATACCTGGCTTAACCACTTGAGGAGAATCAACACGACATTCTAAGTTCCAAACAAAGCTGTGCTGCCAATAATTTGTAGCAAACTTCTTAACAACGAAAGCGTCTTCCGATCTTATGTGGAGTCGATTGGGCTGCTCAAGCAAAAGAGAGAAGAGGAGAAGTTCGTGGAGCTTGCCGATCTTCGTCAAGTCTTCAAAAAGTTTGGTGTCAGCTATGTGAACTAAGGAATGCTTCTACAAGAGCTGACTAAAGGAGTTGCAGTTCATATTTAGGACCTGATTGCTCGGATGAAAGCCTGCGTCCGATCACACTTCTCAGAGCAGGGAGCTGAGGACGAACAAGTTACTGACGTTAGACAAGTTATTTCATTGGCTGACCTTCGCAAGACTGACTATTTCGAGAGAATATAGAAAAAGATCCGGAAGAGTAAGAAGGAAATAAAGATTTCTTTCATTCTGAAGAAGCTTCAGGAGTTTGACGATGGTGAGACTGGTATGATCCACGCTTACAAACTTATCAACGTGCTTAAGTACAACTTGCCGAACGTCTTTGACGAAAATACTCTTATTGGACTACAGTACGAACTTGAAACTCTCAGCTACGATCATATGGTCGACTACAACGAGTTTGTCAAACTATTCCTGCAAGACAGTGCACTCAAGAAGACAAACGCAATCAGCGAGATAAAATTGGACCTGAAGAAATCCTCCTACAATTTGACTGAATACGAAGACTTGCTAGCGAGAATCAGTCAACATGTAAGGATTTAGGGCGTCTAGCTGATGCCAATCTTCGAAATTTTCTGTAAAAAGTCAGGCGGTTTCATCACTTACTCGGACTTGCGGAAGATCATTGAATTGATTGACTTCCCCATTAAGGAAAGTCAGTTCGACCTCTTGATTATGTATGCGGATGAAAACAACCAAAAAACAATCCATGCGTACGATCTTTGTGAGCAGATTGAAAACTCTGAGACTGTCTCACCTTAATTTGACATCCAAAAATGGATCATCGCTTCACGAGAGCTTTAAGGTCGCCATACGCTTCTTGAAATAGTCTACGATAATCTACCAAAACTTAAGGACTCAATCCGTGTTTATTAGAAAGATAGCCACGTTTTAACTGGGCTCCAGTTCTAGGAAATTCTTAGAAGAGACATCCCTGAAATCTCCGAGCATGATCTCGATCTACTGACAGTATACAGCATAAGAGGTAGCAAACGCGTGCTCCAAAACGGCGAGTCCTCAACTTCTCCGATCAATATTCGGTCGGACTTGATTCAGTTCAACTATTTCGAGTAGGCTCTTAACGAAGTTGTTAATGACATGAGAAAAGAGTAAAATCAGCAAAGGCTGAAGGAGCAGTAGCTGATGCTGAATGAAACTGTGCACGATAAGATCAAGCGCGAAATGAAAGATATCGAGGAAAAGAAAGCACAAGAGGCTAAGCTTATAAATGCTGATGCCCTTAAGCGTCAGTCGTTCTTAATTAACAAGATCACTTAGATCTTCAGAGAACGTGAAGTTACATTCTTCGATGCCTTCTCTAGTTGCTATGATCCAATGCTCAAAAGCAATAAAATACCTATAAAAGTTTTCAAAGAACTTGTTGCTAAGCTGAATCTTCCTTTGACCGTCTAGGACTAAAGAATCCTTAGAAGAATCGCTGATCCGGAGGGCATCGGTAAAGTCGACCTGCACAGGTTTTGTCCGAAGTTTGAAACTCACGATCTGCGAAGTTTGCGGCTAAACAAAACCCTTGACAAAGTAGCAACCGCATTTTTCATTCAAAACTTCAATCTAAAGAAGGCTTTCAGTCTTTTTGATGTAAATGGGGATGGCATGATCTCCAAAAAAGAGTTCAGAGACGGGATTGCCACTCTAGAGATCGGGATTAAGTACGACGAAATCAACGATTTGATGAAGCTGATGTCGAACGACAGCGATAAGATCAGCTATGATGACTTTATCACCAAGATGGACGTTAACATTAGACAAAGAAAAAATACCGTTGCTGACAACGTTTAAGACGCAGTATTCGAAAAAATTACAGACTGCATAATGCACTCTTCTGAGTCTTTGTATGAAGCGCTTTCTGTATACGAGATTTCAAATGAGGGTAAGATTCAGGCGAGGGATCTACCAAGAGCTTTCAAGCGTTTGGGCTTATAGTCAATTGAAAGCCATCTCCCAATGGTCCTTAAAGCTGGAGATGTTCGAATGCAAGATGAAAGAATCGACATCGTAGATTTCACCAACAAATTCATGGAAGTGATTAAAACTAGGTCGAAAAAGCTCCAAATGAGTAAGGTCCACATAATGAACAAGGTTTACAGTGTTCTCAGAGCAACAAATATGTCTCTATTTGACTTCTTCGTGCAACTCGATACAACCAATAATGGTAAAGTCAGTGAAGTTGAGTTAAAGACAGGAATCCACAAACTGGGACTAACTTTAAGCCAAAAGGAGTTCAGTATGCTGTGGAATGGATTTGCTCAACCAGAAAAGCAAGTGCAGATGTAAGAGACCGAAGATAAGAAGCTATCTAAGGATAATTTACGCCCCAAGGAAATCGAAATCACCTACTTCGATTTGATCGATGGCTTCGTGAAGAGCGGATGCATCAAGTTCAGCCAAACCTCAGACCGTTCCGAGATTCTCATCGCGAAGTACCGCTAGCAGCTAAAACGACTAAATGTGTCCGTCGAGAAAGCCTACAAGGCATATGATCCCAAAGATGTACGATTTGTGTTCAAGAACGATTTCATCGACACTAGTCTCGCGCTCGGCCTCGAATTCTCCTAGGATGAGCTCGTGAAGATTTTTGAAACTTTTTGTCGATAGGGAACCGACCAAGCGCAGAGTCGATTCACCTTTAAACAACTTCACGACACGCTGTTGATCCAAAGAGACTCCTCATGGATCTTCTAAGCCTATATCAAGATTCATTCCCTAGTTTTACAGAAGGGACTGACCTACAAACGTCTATTCCTGCAATGGAAGGAGAAGGGATCAAAGTCCACAGCCGGCAAACTGACTGCCCCCGAGATATCTTCCGGCCTCAAGAAACTAAAAGCTGGATTGACTCAGGATGAAATCGACAAGCTGGTCGCATAACTTAAGTACGACAGCAAAGACTAGGCGATCAGTGACCGGGACTTCGAAGAAACAGTGATCAAGGGTGCCTAGAAACTTGAATAGGAGCAGTCTTATGAGCGAATGATTCTCGTTGATTGGATCGGAAAGTTCAACGCCCAAATGGAACGTAACTACATTCCTCTTGAAAGCCTATTCGCTGACTATGACAGTCAATAGGAGGGTGGTCTGACACAGGAAGATTTTGCTTAGATGAACGAAGCGTCGGGTGTTTGTATGAGCAAAAAGGATTTAAACAGAATCTTCAGTATTATTGACAGGAATAAGAATGGCAAGATCCGACTCGAAGAAATAAAGACAATCATACAGTTGACTCTAATCCCAGAGGAGGATAAAGGTAATGCAGAGGAGGCAAACTCCGATGAAGCAGATACTGCCAACCTCAAAGGCGACGCATTGATGTTCAGACTAAAAGTCAACGATCTTTACGAAGAACTTAAAACCAGAATCGAGACAAAGAATGTGACAGTCGAGCAAATCCTCTTTACAGAGTTATAGTACTTACCGAATACACTTGCCGTGATTACAGGAATTCGCCAGATGTTTGAGAAGCTGCAAATCATCATTTCAAACGCTGACGCTGATTGCATCCTGAAAGATGTTCGAAAGGCTAACTCGGGCAAGTTTGAATGCACTTTTAAGGATGTTATTGATTATCTCACAAAACGAAGAATAAGTGTTGCGTTCTAAGAGAAGGGCTTTGTCGATCCGTTACTAGCAGCGAGCGTGTCTGCTCTGACAAGAGTAAGAGATCATTACGAACTGACACCAGAGAGACTGTTTAAATTGCTCGATGCGGACACGAAGGGATCAGTAACCAAGGATTAGTTCATCTTGAGTATGCAGGGTATGAACCTTGGAATAGCTGTTGAGGACATTATGGAGCTTTTCAATTACATCGACGACAAGAACGTAAACCGAGTTTCTCTTACTTAGTTTGTTAATGCAATCAACTTCATTACACAAAAGATGGGCGGCTCTAGCTAGCTAGAAATGTCTCTCAGCCGAGGGAAACAAGCTTCTAAGGGTGTTACAAACATGCAGCAAGTTTTTGCTATCATGAAGCAAATTTGCGAAAGCATCGAGAGAAGAAGGCTCAGCATCATCCAACTAAACGCAGCCATCGATATCAATAAGACCGGATTCTTATCAAGACAAGAGTTTGTCAACATCTTGCACAACCTTGCTGAAAACATCCCGCTGGAGAGCTTCAGGATCGTTTGTACTTTCTTTGACGACAGAAATACTGGTAAAATAAGCGTATTCGAATTTATCCGTATTGTGCAGGAAATCTTGAACCAGCAGATTGGCGGTGGCGTCTACGCCTTCATGCAGGTTCAGCCGATTATTCATCGTATAATCAATCAGCTTTCAGTTGACTGTGACAAGTTCTTTGACGAAGTAGCTGACAAAAACCAACAATGGATTGAAGCCGAACTGAAGACCAATCCAAGTATTAACCCTAGTCTTAGACAGATTGGCTTGAACAAGTCGATTTTCCTCAGTAGTTTATCTGATTACGGGGTGGCGTTGTCAGAGAAAGAAAAAGCTCTCATCTCACGAGTCTTCAGCATGACCAAGCAGTAACAGGAGCGGTCCAACGATACAAGCAAAGGCAACTACAAGAGCGATAACTAGTTCTTAGACTACGTAAGAATCGACTCGGTTTTCGAAGGTGTTCAGCAGTAGTTGTATGCCTAAGGTAAGAGAAAGCAATTTTGTAACCCTTGTATAGAGTCATAGTATACAGTCGAATGGGAACGAAGAGTCTTCAAAAAGATTGGTGAGTATTTGATGCAGAAAAATATTACTATCCACTAGTGCTTCAGCATGATTGACACAGATGACTCAAAGACAATCTCGATTTCTGAGCTTCAAAATGCAATCATCAGGTTTGACCTTGGTCTTACAGACAAATAAGTGAAAGTGTTCTTGAAACGACTCGACCCAAAGAACACATACTACATTACACAGCAGGAGTTTATACAGCGATTCTGGTCAGCTTACACTTATGATGATGTAATTTTTGAAGATGACGTTTAACAAGACAAAAACGGACTCTCTTCTGTCGCCATGCCTCATGTTGAAATAATGTCAAGCCACAATATTGTAGCAGCAAATCTGAAGATCAAGTCCTAGCTCGATCAAAAGGTTTAGTCATACCGCATGTTCAAAGCAGTTCAGAAACGGATGCTCGAAACAATGGACGTGCAACGGGCATTCCTTGTCCTCGACACAAATGGATTTGGATTCTTGACTCTCAGAGACCTTTAGATTAACCTTAGCAAACACTTCAACTTGAGTTTGAAGGCTTTGGAGGTGCGATCATTGTTCTAAGAGATCGACTCTGACGAGAACGGTATTGTGAAATTTGGCGAGCTTGAAGTATTCTACCGAACTGACTACAAGGAAAAAGTCAAAGCTTTAAACTCGGAACGACAGCAAATCAAGGCTCAAAATGAGATATTTGACCATCTAATCAAAGTGCTTAAGCAAAGAGGCCTTACTCTGCAACAAGTTTTCGATCAGATCGACGACGACAAAAATAACTACATCGAAGTCGACGAGTTCCACGACATGCTCGAGCGCATGGGGTTCACAATAACTTAAGAGCAAGTTTTTGAACTGATGCGCTAAATGGACGAAAACTTCGACGGGCGGATTTCCTATGCAGAAATGCGGGAACACTTCGAAAAACTTGGGTTTAGTGCTCAAGAACTCGAAGGTGGCTCTGTCGGAGACAGCCGCACTAACCAATCCTAGTCGCAGATAGTGAAGTAAACCGAGTACAGATGGAGAGACAAAGCCCTTGAACTTGTTATTAAAACCATTAAAGCCAAAATCCCAAGCGCTCAATACTAAGACTACTTCCAAGGCTACGACCAAGATCATGACGGTCATCTAACTCCTGCTCAGTTCAGACAGGCTTGCCTTGACTTCAAAGAGACCTAACTCAAACCTACTCAAATCGAAAGGATCCTTCATATTATACTTGAAGAAAAGAAATTGAGGCCCCTCGTCTCGATTGATAGAATCTGCCGTCTTCTTACCAACTATAAGTTCATTTAACTTAATGATGGCACGCCTGGAAGCAGTCCTGTGCTGATTGATCAAGATTTATTTGTATACATCGTGGAACGTTATGACGGAATATCGAGAATGATGGAGTTTGTTGGAAATTTGGAAGACAGATCAACCTACCTCTAAAGACATACTTCAGAAATCAATATGCGCGGCCTCAACATGCTTGCTAACTAAAAGCAAGTCCAAAGATTAATAGAAAAAGGCCAAAAGCTAAACGATTTGTACCAGTCTACTCTTGTACTTCTTGCAGGGGAAATTAACAGATTGATGAAAGAAGAGGCAGTGATGTGTGTCCTGGACCCAACAAAAAATATTGACACGATCGTCTCAGATGAAAATGTCGGAGTATTATCATCAGTTAGTCTTCCAACAATTGAAAACTCTCAGTTTGATGTAGACTATTCAAGTCTGTCAATTTTGCCGTGTGGCGCTCAAAGGTACTCAGGAGTATTGATGTCGACCAAAGAAAAGATCGAGATCTTGCTTTACCCAGCTGAAAACCTTCAGTATGTTTCGCTTGATGGCAAAACTTACAAACGACACCTTGCAACCGAACTTTAGATTCATCGCTATCTCATGGGAGCTCGTTTTGAAGAAGACAACGAACTCCAAAACCCTCTTGCATTCAACGAAGAGAAACTTGACATATTTGCGAATATTGGTAAGTTCGAAAAGAAAATTGGTCTGTCAGTTAACGAAAAAGAGGTTTATGTTGTTAACAAGCAGATTAACGAAGACATTTGGATAAGTTTAGACGACTTTGTTTTGAAAAATGGAGGAATTTTGAACATACCCCTCTTTTATCATACAGATGCGCCTCTCTTTATTGTACGTCACTGGGCTCAACTCCTGTTAAAAATAATAGCTAAAGTTCACGATGTTTCTGTTGTCCTCCGTTGTTTAAATACAAAGCAACTTTACATCAGTCGTGATGGTCAAAAAGTCAGACTTGGACACGTAAGAGGATGTGGAAAGATTAACAATCTTGGTTTCATTAAGGCATGTCCTGACATTTATCTCAACTTAGAAGACAACGATAGAGATGGTGGTGGTAACAAGAGTTCTACAATGTCTCCAAGTAAAGCTAAGGGTAACGGGGCTTAATCAAGTCGAAAAACTAACGACCAAGGCCAAAGAATGTTTAGCAACAAATCACTTGACAACCCTTTCATCCCCCCAGAGGCACTTTTCCAAAAATTCTAAGATCACACAGCAGCGATGGATGTTTGGAGTTTCGGAATGATCATGTACAGCATCTTGTTCGGTAAAAAGCCGACCAGTTATTACCAAACATATAAGTAGTGGTTGCTGAAAGCCCATTAGATTGACATCGATCTAGGTAACCTTCCATTCACTCCACCCTCAAAGTCAAACTTCATCTACGATCCATTCAGCATAAACTTCGAGAATCCATTTGATAACTTTGATGAAGACGAGCTAGCGGATACAAATGTGAGTAACAAGTTTGAGTTAGAAGCTCTTGAGGCATCTTTCAAACAAAAGGACGGTACTATGAACTTTGACAACTTTATGAAGTGCATTGAAGACTTAAGTTACAGTGGGATGTTTACTAAAGAAAACAGTAAAAAGTTCAACATGCCCAAGATTGATGTATCAAGCTAGCAAGAAGAAAAGCCAAGATTTTCTGGCTAGCAAGACAAACAGCATAGCATCAGAATCTAATTTATGAAGACTATGGCCAAAGAACAAGTATTGGAAAGAAAGAACGAACTTGGTCTTATTCTAGATTTAATTTCGTCTTGTCTAGATGTTGATCCCAAAAAACGTCCAACTATACAAGGACTCCTTCACTCACCAATCTTCAAGCTAGACACCCAGGAACGAACTAACGCTATAAGATTCAGTCAAAATGTGATTTTGTACAGAAGTCCTTAGTCAAACGTTCAGATGGGTATTACTACTCCTTTGAGATAGATTTGCACTGAAACCCTTAAGGCCTCATTCAACATATTTGATCACACTGAGTCAATCCTTAAGCTATTTGCTAGAGTTGAAGATTCAGTTTAGTACTTCACTTCGATGCCAATTGATGAGCTGAATTAAGTTTTGACAGAGAATGAAAAACGCAAGGGTGCAACTGCCTAGATGTTGAAAACTCACGGAAAATAAGCTAGTCAAATAAGAGTCAGTCCTAACTCACCTCTTGCTGCTCAGATTATTGAGGATTAAGTGATTGATATGCTCCTTTTCTTAACTTTCCGATATGGCAGAAACTTTGCAGCCTGGAAAGCAAAGCAACTCTAAGAGATTGACTTCAAAGTAAAGATGGCGAGGAAAGAGGACGATCAAAATACTCGCGGTGGTCAATCGAGCGTAGCAGCTGGATCTCACGCTCAGACAAATAAGTCTAACGTTTCAAGTCAAATGGTTAACAGACATGAACAAGTCCGATAGTAGATGGAAAGACTTGAAAACCAAGTTCTTCTTCGAATGACGCACTTACTTAAGACTATAGTTTACTAGATGCACAGCTTCAGTACCCCTCTTGCTCCGTTTGTTGCTGATGTGATTAACTATGTTGTCAAATTCTTCCTTGGAGAAGAACACACTTTCGGGTCAGATACAGTACTGTAAAAGACAACTCCAGGCGGTCAGTAACAGCTCAAAAAATTCCTTAAAGAGAAGAGTTTCTTCAGAAGAGATAGCGAACTAGATGCAAACTTCAAATCAGACCTCGCAGACAAGCTTTGGCATTTAGAACAAAAGAATAAGTCTTTCCTCGATAAATCAAACTATTGGTGCCCAGAACTTTACAAAGAATCTCTTAAGATTTACCGTGACGCTATCACTGAGTCAGGTTTGGGACAAAGTTGCTACCCAGTTATCTGCGACTACATTTCGAGTATTTCAAATAGTTTTGAGCCGACAAAGATCTTTTCAAAGCAGATGAGTCATCTTTCGATGAGCTACCTGATCCCAAT
>Ga0078894_10004208_pt1 | contig 10990 bp, 10 predicted proteins | sample LauGreSu1BDMLBSD_2_FD_67506 | JGI IMG/M metagenome (GOLD analysis project Ga0078894, IMG submission 67506) | Freshwater lake microbial communities from Lake Michigan, USA - Su13.BD.MLB.SD (version 4) (version 4) | ecosystem: Environmental > Aquatic > Freshwater > Lake | place: Lake Michigan... | reverse complement strand
CGTTCAGGAATCACTTGGCGACAAGGCAGTTGAACTCAACAGCCTCGACGCAGAAGCATCTGACTACTCAGCAATCATCACCGCAGCTAAGGACGCAGGCGTTGACGCAGTGTTCTTCGGTGGTTACTACGCAGCAGCCGGCAAGCTTGCAAAGCAGATGGCAGACGCAGGCGTCACAGCTCAGTTCTACTCAGGTGACGGAACACTCGACGTTGGCTTCATCGAAGCTGGTGGCCCAGCAGCAGAAGGCGCAATCCTCACCTGCACATGTGCACCATTCGACACCAACCCAGAGTTCCTCGCAGCTTTCCAAGAGCAGTTCGATGGCGAAAACCCAGCAACCTATGCAGCAGAGGCATACGACGCAGCATCAGTATTCATTGCAGCAATCAAGGACGGCAAGACAACTCGCGCCGACATCCTTAGCTTCATCAATGCATACGACGCAGCTGGTGTGACCAAGCAGCTCAAGTGGGACGAAACAGGCGAAGTCACAGGCTCGGCTGTTTACGCTTACGAAATCAAGGACGGCGCCATCAAGGGCATCGGCCTCATCGAGTAAATCCTTCGGGACTACTTCGTAGATCAGAAGCAGACGGTCGGGGAACATTGTTCCTCGGCCGTCTGTTCTATCTAGGCTCTTAATACCTCTACTTGACCCTGTCCTATAAGGGAGCTGGTTTTTCTCATGCCTGATTGGCTCATTATTCGAACATTCTGGGACCTCACCGTCACTGGTTTGGCACTTGGTTCCATCTATGCGCTTGTGGCCCTTGGCTACACGTTGGTGTACGGCGTGTTGCGCCTCATCAACTTCGCTCACTCTGAAATCTTTATGGTGGGCACATTCGGATCACTGCTTGCTTCGTCGCAGTTCCTGAACATTCCATTGCTTGAAGACGGTAACTATCCGTATCGCACCGGAATGACTTTAATTTTCTTCCTCGTGGTGATTCTTATTGTTGCCATGTTGTTCTCCGGCATAAGTGCCGTATTGCTTGAACGTGTGGCATATCGACCACTTCGTGGCAATGGCGAAGGTGTTGGTGCCGCCGCGCTGGCATTTCTCACAGCATTTGTTGTCTCGCTCATTTTTATTGACGACACAAAAGTCAATCTCATTGTTTCTCTGGCGCTCACTGCGCCAATTGCGTATAGCTACATGCGCATTTTCAAACGCGGTCGTCAAGCACCGCGTCTTGCTTTCTTAATTTCCGCCATTGGTGCTTCCACTGCAATTGCTGAAGCTGTAGGTGTGTGGGGAACACACGGACGCGATCAGTATCAAACAGCACGAATTCTCGAGAAGAAGACATTGTTCAACTTGTTTGGAACCGATGTACGAATTGACTATGTCATCGTAATTATTGGTGCATTGCTCATGATGACCGCACTCACGTTGTTTGTGAACAAGACTCGTTTGGGTCGCGGTGTTCGCGCTGTTGCACAAGATGCAGAAACATCGCGCATTCTCGGAGTCAACGTTGACCTCATCATCATCGTCACCTTCGCCTTGGGTGGCGTGATGGCTGGTGGTGCCGCAATGCTGTTTACTTTGGTATACGACCAAACACGATTCAACATCGGCTTCATTCTTGGTGTGAAGAGCTTTACAGCAGCTGTACTCGGCGGTATCGGAAACTTGAAGGGCGCTCTCTTGGGTGGACTCGTTCTTGGTCTTGTTGAAAACTACGGATCTGCAATCTTTGGCGGTCAATGGAAAGACGTCATCGCATTTACGGTTCTTCTCATCGTTCTCATGTTCCGTCCCACCGGACTGCTTGGTGAGTCTCTTGGAAAGGCGCGTGTATAGACATGGCTAACGCACTCGTTTCTTCATTCCGTCGCGGAGCAGATTCATTCGGTGATGCCTTCCATCGCATGAACAAGTGGCAGAAGTATTCGTTCTACGCCATTGTCATCGTTGCGCTGTACATGGCGCCGTTCTGGCCAGACATTCCCGTCATTGGTCAAATTGTCGACACACCAGGCACTCAGTTCTCCACCGTTCTCAACGACCAGATCATCATTTTCGTGTTGGTGGCGTTAGGCCTCAATGTGGTGGTGGGGCTCGCTGGTCTTCTCGACCTTGGATACGTGGGTTTCTATGCAGTGGGCGCGTATGTCACCGCAATTCTCACTAGTGCCCATGGAAACTTGCCATGGTTGCTGTCGTTGCCAATAGCTGTTGTTGTCTCGATGATTTTTGGTGTGGTGCTGGGTGCACCAACTCTTCGTTTGCGTGGCGACTATCTCGCCATCGTCACACTTGGTTTTGGTGAAATCATCCGACTCACCGCAAAGAACATGGACTGGCTTGGAGCCAGCCGTGGAATTAGCAACATCAAAAAGCCGCCGTCAATGTTCGGCTTGAAGTTTGGTGTTCTTGACCCGAAGCCGTACTACTACTTGGGTCTCACGTTGGTGTTGATTGTTGTGTTCGTATTGCATCGCTTGGAATACTCACGAGTTGGACGCGCATGGGTTTCTATTCGCGAAGACGAAGACGCCGCCGAACTCATGGGTGTCAATACTTTCAAGTTCAAACTGTGGGCATTCACCATTGGTGCTGCTGTTGGTGGCCTCGCTGGTGTGCATTACGCAGGAAAAGTTGGCTTTATTAACCCAGACAACTTCCCACTACAGCTGTCTATTTTGTTCTTAGCCGCTGTTGTTCTGGGTGGTTCTGGAAACATGTACGGTGCCATTCTTGGTGGAGTTCTTGTTGCATACGTTCCAGAACGTCTTCGCAACTTTGCAGACAAGCGAGTATTCGTATTCGGTGTTGTTCTAGTTCTCATGATGGTGTTCCGCCCAGAAGGAATCTTGCCGAAGCGTGTTGGCGATGAACACAAGAAACGATCTAGCTCTACGGAAGCAGGGGAGGTGGCGCAATGAGTGAAATCCTTCTCGATTTCAACAACGTCACAATGCAGTTCGGTGGTGTTACTGCGCTAAGTGAGGTAACACTGCAAATTGCGCGTGGCGAGATTCTTGGTCTCATTGGCCCTAACGGCGCCGGCAAAACCACATGCTTCAACGTGATGACTGGTGTGTATTCACCCACTATTGGCTCCGTTACATTCAATGGCCAGTCGGTGACTGGGTTGAAGCGTCACCACATCACGAAAGCCGGAATCGCTCGTACGTTCCAAAACATTCGTTTGTTCTCGCAAATGACGGCACTTGAGAACGTCATGGTGGGTGCCGATGCGCGCAAGAAATCGTCGGTTGGCGGCGCAATTCTTCGTACTCCGCGCCAACGTCGCGAAGAGAATGAAGCACGTGAGCGTTCCATGGAACTGCTTACATTCATGGGAATTGCAGACCGAGCAAACAACGCAGCACGCAACTTGCCGTACGGCTATCAGCGTCGTTTGGAAATTGCTCGCGCACTTGCCACCGAACCGCAGTTGCTGTGTTTAGACGAGCCGGCAGCTGGCTTTAACCCTGCCGAGAAGCAAGAGTTGAACGAGCTCATTCTGAAGATTCGCCAACAGGGTTACACCGTGTTACTCATTGAGCACGACATGAATGTTGTGATGAAAGTCAGCGACCGTGTTGCAGTTCTCGACTTTGGCAAGAAGATTGCCGACGGTAAACCAGATGACGTTCGCAATAACCCCGATGTGATCGCGGCGTATTTAGGAGTAGACGACAATGCTTCTTGAAGTTTCAGACCTCCATGTCTTCTACGGACGTATTGAAGCCCTGAAGGGCATTTCATTCGGAGTTGGCGAAGGCGAAATCACAACGTTGATTGGTGCAAACGGCGCTGGAAAAACCACCACCATGCGCACCATCTCTGGCGTACGTACCGTTGCTCAAGGTTCGGTGAAGTTCGACGGACAAGACATCACCAAGATGGCGCCTCACGATCGTGTGAAGTTGGGAATTTGTCAGGCGCCGGAAGGTCGTGGCATTTTTCCTGGCATGACCGTTCGAGAGAATCTCGAAATGGGCACGTATGTACGGGGTGGCGATGCATCGCAAAAAGCTGCAGACCTTGCACACGTTTTCCATTTGTTCCCACGTCTTGAAGAGCGCATCTCTCAGTTGGGTGGAACATTGTCTGGTGGCGAGCAACAGATGCTCGCGATTGGTCGCGCGCTCATGAGTCGTCCGCGGTTGCTATTGCTTGACGAGCCATCCATGGGTCTTGCTCCAATGTTGATTGCGCAGATTTTCGAAATCATCAAGCAGATCAACTCTGAGGGAATTTCTGTATTGCTTGTGGAGCAAAACGCCACACAAGCCCTTCGAGTTGCACACCGTGGTTATGTTCTTGAGACTGGCTACATGGTGAAAGATGGGTCTGGCCGCGCCCTGTTGGAAGACCCCGCAGTACGCGCCGCCTACCTGGGCGGATAAGCCTTCGCCATCAAAAAATTCACCTACCTGTTCACCGTCCGTTCATCTTGGCGTCTATTGGGGTACAGGTAGCACTGGGAGACTTCTCAGGTGCAAACGTTGGAAACCCCTCCAGACCAGCGCGAGATTAGGGCCTATTACACCACCGTCGACAAAGTGTTCCGTGGTTTTGTTGCTAGCTGTGCGCTGTTCTCGCTGCTTGTTCTCATTTTGATTGCAGCGTTTCTGCTGTATCGCGGCTTTGAAATTTTTTCAGACTTCGGATTCGGATTCATTACAAACTCGAAGTGGGATGTCGGTAATCCGGAAGACACATCGACTGCGGTTTTTGGAATTGCAGCCATGCTTGTGGGCTCGGTTCTCACCGCAAGTATCGCTATTTTATTTGCGGTTCCATTCGCAATTGCGACTGCACTGTTCATCCAGTACTACGCACCAAAGTCTTTGCGGACACTCCTCACCGCCGTTCTTGATTTGGTGGCTGCAGTCCCATCGGTCATTTATGGCATTTGGGGATATGTGGTGTTGTTGCCTCTTGTCGAAGATTGGTCTGCATCGCTTAATAAATATTTGGATTGGATCCCACTCTTCGCAGTGAAGACGCCCATCTTTGGCCGCTCTCCATTCCTTGCAGGATTGTTGCTTGCAATCATGATTCTTCCCATTGTCACTTCAGTTGCGCGTGAGGTGTATAGCCAGGCTCCACGAGACCTTGTTGATGCCACGTATGCACTTGGCGGAACCAAGTGGGGTGGAATTAAGACTGTGGTTCTGCCGTTCGGTAAGAGTGGTCTTGTTGGCGGAGCAATGCTTGGCTTAGGTCGAGCGCTCGGTGAGACAGTTGCTGTTTATCTCACGCTCAACTTGGTGTTTGAAGTGAACTTCAAAATTCTCGCGTCGGCTGGCGGAAATGTGGCGTCTCTCATCGCCAATAAGTTTGGTGAAGCGACGGCCTACGAAATCAAAGGCCTAATGGCTGCTGGCTTGGTGTTGTTCTTGGTGACATTGGCCGTGAACTTTCTCGCATCGGTGATCGTGAGTCGCTCAAGGAAAATCGTATGACCACTTACCAAGTATCCAATGTGGTGCCAGCGCCACGTCGTCCGTGGGACCAATCTCGAGCCACTGCAGCACGGGTTCTTGCACTCGTGGCTATTTCGGGCGTGTTGGGATGGTTCATTACCAACTTCACAGGTCTCAGTGGATTTCTAGGCTGGTATGTGGGCCTTGCGTTAACACTTCCGATCTTGGCGTTTATCGGCTCGGTGCGCCACGGATGGAACATGGCATCAGATCGATTTGCTACGGCCGTGGTATCTGTTGCTTTTGCAGCGGTGACGATTCCGTGGGTCTCCATCATTGTCACGGTGTATCAAAAGGGCTCAAAGGCGTTTCACTCGAAGTATCTCACCGACGACATGAGAATTACGCCGTCTAGCGATTTGTTGCAATACGGAGGCGTTGCGCATGCTGTGATTGGAACCCTTGTCATGGTTCTCATTGCATCGTTAATTGCGGTGCCTCTCGGAATTCTTGCTGCGGTGTACATCGTTGAGATTCAAGGTCGCTTTGCAAAGATGGTTCGCTTTCTCACTCAGGCCATGAGCGGAGTGCCCTCAATTGTCGCCGGTCTCTTTATTTACGCAACAATTGTTGTGTTCTTTGGTGGGTTCAGTGCTTGGGCAGGTGCACTGTCGTTGGTGATTCTCATGCTTCCCACAGTTGCTCGCACATCTGAGGAAGTTCTCAAAATTGTTCCAGACGAATTGCGCTCAGCCAGTTATGCATTGGGGGCGTCGCAGGCACGAACAACATTCCGAGTTGTCTTGCCAACAGTGGCCTCAGGGTTGGTGACTGCGGCAGTGCTTGGCATTGCACGAGTAGTTGGAGAAACTGCTCCACTAATTTTGACATCGTCGTATTTCGTCGCAACCAGCACAAGTTTGTCTGAACCAATTGCCAGCTTGCCTATTTACATTTTCTCAAGTCTTGGACTAGGTGATGACAACGCCACAACACGTGCATGGGGTGGTTCACTTGTTTTGTTAGGCGTCGTCCTCGTTCTGTTCGTCCTCGCTCGCGTTATTAGTTCCCGTCTCACTCGAAAGTAGAAACACAATGGATAACAACATCAACAACGACGCCGCAGCGTCTGAAGTCATTGTTCCATCGGCGCCAACAGATGCCGGAATCATTGAAGATCGCACACAACGCAATGCCGGAAATCTTGAAGTGTCTCGCCGCGGTGGCTTAGAAGCTGTTGGTGTTCATGCGTGGTTTAACAAGCACCATGCTTTGGCAGATGTGTCGTTGCACTTCCCAGAGAACACAGTGACCGGCCTCATTGGGCCATCTGGTTGCGGTAAGTCAACTTTCTTGCGTTTGTTGAACCGCATGCACGAGTTCATTCCAAAGGCTGCAATGGCTGGCGAAGTGTTATTTGAAGGAAACGACATTTATGCACCCGGAGTAAATCCCATTGAAGTTCGTCGACGCATTGGCATGGTGTTTCAGAAGGCAAACCCGTTTCCTGCAATGAACATTGGTGAAAACGTCATTGCTGGACTCAAATTGGCTCGCGTCAAAGTAGACGACAAAGACGCGCTCATTGAAGAGTGTCTCACGCGTGCTGGCTTGTGGAATGAAGTGAAAGATCGATTGAAGGCAGCTGGCGGGTCACTGTCTGGCGGTCAACAGCAGCGTTTGTGCATTGCGCGTGCGCTGGCATTGAAGCCAGACGTGTTGTTGCTTGACGAGCCATGTTCTGCTCTTGACCCAGGCTCAACTCTTCGTGTTGAAGAAACCATTGTTCAGTTGTCAGAAACCATGACCATCGTCATGGTGACACACAACATGCAACAAGCTGCACGTGTTAGCGACTACTGCGCATTCTTCTTGTCAGATGGTGGCCCAGGCCGCCTTGTTGAAGCAGACCTCACCACCAACATCTTCTCGAACCCCACAGATCAGCGCACAGCCGACTACGTGCAGGGTCGTTTCGGCTGATTGGTCGTTCACCGATTGTTCACTCAATCATCCTGATGTGTTCAGCACACGGCAGGATTGGCGAAAATTAGGAACCGTAGTTTCTCACTGGGAAAGAAACCCAGAAGGAGAAACCCCTATGAAACTTCGTCGTAAGTTTGCAACAGTGGCAGCAATTGCTGCGGTTGCAGGTATGGCACCAGTGAGCTCGGCCGTCGCCGGTACCTCACTTGGCGGTGGTGGCGCAAGCTTCCTCGCAAACATGATGGATATCTGTGCTGCTCAGTACAACCGCAACACAGCATTCAACACCAACTCAGACACTGTTACCTATGCATCAGTTGGATCAAGCTCAGGAAAGACCAACTTTGCAAACGGAACCTACAAGTTTGGTGGTTCGGAATCTGCATATTCCTCAGGCACAGCGCCTGCAACTTTGGTTTATGTCCCACTCGTTGGTGGACCAATTGCTATCGGTTACCGCGTGGATGGAATGAGCCCAGCAAACGCACAGGTTCGCCTCAGCGGAGAACTTGTTGCAAAGATTTTTGCTGGCCAAATCACTAACTGGAGTGACCCAGCAATTGCAGCAGTCAACAAGGCAACGTCAGTGGCGAAGAAGCTCACTTCCACCAAGGATGGTGTTAAAGCAACTGTTGCAAAGGTTGGCACAAAAGTGAACTTCACTGTCACCATGAATGCAGCAGCACGCAACAAGTACAAGGCCAAGAAGGTCACCATTACGCGTACTGCTCTTGGTGGATCACCAAAGATTGTTTTGTCGGCAAAGCCTGGTGCAAAGTTGACACGTTCGATTGCATACGCCAAGAACACTGTGTACAAAGTGAAAGCCGGTAACACAACAATTGGTGTTTTGGCAGTAGAAAAAGTCCAAGATGGGGTCAACATCTCCTTCCCAAGCTTGCCAATCCGTGTTGTACACCGCAGCGACGGTTCAGGTACCACGAACAACTTCATCAACTACTTGAACAAGTCGTTCCCAGCAATCTGGACCAAGCCAACAAGCGATACCTTCGCTACTGGTTTCCCAACCACCGTTCCAACTGACGGATCTTTCCAGTCAGCACGCGGTAACGAAGGTTTGGCTAACTATGTTCGTGACAACAACGGTGCAATTACCTACGCCGAATTGTCATACCTCGAAGAGCGCAGTGTAAAGGCTGCGGCAGTGATGAACCCAGGCAAGCGCTTTGTTGCTCCTTCACCAGTCAGCTCGGCTGTGTGGTTTGAAGCAGCAGACGTTGCCGACACCGGACTCGTCACACAGAACTTTGCAAACACTGCAGCAGATGCGTACCCAATCAACGCCATCTCCTACGGTCTTGCATCAAAGACAACATCTGCCGATAACACAGCAGTGAAGAGTTACTTCAGCTACTTCCTTGGCCAGTGCGCGCCAAAGAATGCCGCAGGGGCCGGTTACACCGCACTCCAGGGCGCAATTCTTGCGAAGGCTCAGGCTCAGGTGGCAAAGATCAGCGCAGGCTGATAACACCTACCCCACAGTTGGAATGGCCCGGTGCGAAAGCATCGGGCCATTCTGCATTTCTCAGGCAGAATGAAGATATGACGGCTATCGAAGTTCGAAATCCAGCCACTGGCGAAGTGGTGGGCACAGCTCCACGTGATTCTGTTGAGCGTTGTGTGGCGGTGGCTGCTACTGCCGCTACAGCGTTTCATTCTTGGAAAAACCGCACCGGACGAGAGCGCGGTGAAATGTTGCGTCGCGCATACGAGGTCATGATGACCGAACAAGAGCGTCTGGCAGAACTCATCGTGCGAGAGAACGGGAAAGTTCTCAGCGATGCACGTGCCGAAGTGGCGTATGCGGCCGAGTTCTTTCGTTGGTTCAGTGAAGAGGCAGTAAGAGTTGATGGAGACCTTCGCAAAGCTCCTAACGGATCGCACTGGTTTGCAATCACACGAGAACCAGTTGGTGTGGCCTTATGCATCACGCCGTGGAATTTTCCAGCAGCTATGGCAACTCGCAAGATTGGGCCTGCATTGGCTGCTGGTTGCACTGTGGTTCTTAAACCTGCATCAGAAACACCGTTAACCGCAATTGCGATCGTTGATATTTTGCATCGGTGTGGAGTTCCGCAAGATGTGGTTCAGGTAGTTACGCCTGATCCGCCGGGAGAAGCTGTGCAAGCTCTGTTGGAGTCTGGCTATGTGAAGAAATTGTCGTTCACGGGAAGCACTCGAGTTGGGTCTCTGTTGTTGTCGCAAGCCGCGCAGCGAATTGTGAATTGCTCAATGGAACTAGGTGGCAACGCACCATTCATTGTGTGCGACGACGCAGATGTCGATGCCGCAGTAGATGGCGCCATGATTGCAAAGATGCGCAACGGCGGGGCTGCGTGCACCGCAGCAAATCGTTTCTATGTTCACTCGTCTGTGCATGACGAATTCGTTGACAAATTTGTGGCACGTATGTCTGCGCTGCGCTTGGGCAACGGTGTAGAAGATGGCGTGACCTTAGGACCTCTTGTGAGTGCTGCTCAGCAGCAAAGAGTTCACCAGTTGGTTACTACTGCAGTTGAGCACGGAGCAGTAGTTGCGTGTGGCGGAGGAATCTCTGCTGCTCCCATGCACGGAGTTGACGCAACTGTTCTCACGAATGTGGCGTCAGATAACCCGATCCTTGCGGAGGAGATCTTCGGTCCAGTGGCGCCAATTGTTCGCATCAACTCGGTGGAGGAGTCGATGTCCCTGTTCAATGGCGTTCAGCACGGATTGGTGTCGTATCTCTACACCCGCGACATTGGGCGTGGCATGCGGTTGGCACAACAACTAGAGACAGGCATGGTGGGATTGAACAGGGGACTGGTATCTGACCCCGCTGCACCCTTTGGTGGCGTGAAGGAATCGGGTCTTGGTCGCGAAGGTGCTCACGAAGGCCTTCTTGCGTTCCTTGAGACTAAATACGTATCAACAGAGTGGTGAAAATCGCATAGTAATCTCGGCGGGGATGAGCGAGCAGACCGACACCCAACACGCCTGGTTGAACCCAGAAGACATCCAGGCCGTTCGTAACCAGGTTCCGTTGGTGTACGTAGATGCAGTGCCTGTTCGCACCGATCCCGATGGCAAAGTCACTCACGTGGGCATGCTGCTTCGCCAGGCTGCAGACGGCACTATTAGCCGCATGGTCGTGTCTGGTCGAGTTCTGCTGAACGAGCGCATCCGAGACGCCCTTATGCGACATCTGGAAAAAGATCTAGGCCCCATGGCTTTCCCGCGGATTCCGCCAGAGCCATCGCCGTTTACCGTGGTGGAGTATTTCCAAGATCCATCAATTTCTGGCTTCTACGACCCACGTCATCATGCGGTCAGCCTTGCGTTTGTGGTGCCGGTCACTGGCGAATGCCACCCCACACAACAAGCACTCGACCTTGCATGGTTCACGCCAGAACAAGCAGTCAGTACAGAAGTCATTCGTGAAATGACAAGTGGTCACGATCGTTTGATTCGCTTAGCTCTTGCATCTGTCGGCCAGCTTCCCTGAACTACTCTGTCGGTGTGCCCGAGGGAGACACCATCTATCGCGCAGCCGCAGCGTTGCGAACAGCGTTAGTTGGTAGAACTGTCTCTTCATTCACGGCTCCACGTT
>Ga0078894_10004206_pt1 | contig 10991 bp, 6 predicted proteins | sample LauGreSu1BDMLBSD_2_FD_67506 | JGI IMG/M metagenome (GOLD analysis project Ga0078894, IMG submission 67506) | Freshwater lake microbial communities from Lake Michigan, USA - Su13.BD.MLB.SD (version 4) (version 4) | ecosystem: Environmental > Aquatic > Freshwater > Lake | place: Lake Michigan, USA... | reverse complement strand
GCGGCGATGCACGGCGAGCCGATGCCCGAGAGCTTCACCCGGGGCCAGCAGCTCGCGCAGCTGCAGGGGCAGAAGCTCTTCTGCCACGCGCCGCAGTTCCCCTTCGAGCGCTTCGGCCGCCACGGCACCGAGATCTGCTCCCTCTTCCCCCACCTTGGCTCAATCATCGACGAGGTCTGCCTCGTGCGCTCGATGACCACCGAGGCGATCAACCACGACCCGGCGCATATGTTTATGAACACCGGCTCCCAGATCGCCGGCCGGCCGAGCATGGGGGCGTGGGTCAACTACGGGCTCGGCAGCGAGGCGGAGGATCTGCCGGGCTTCGTGGTGATGATCTCGACCGGACCGGGCCGTTCCCCGCAGCCGGTGGCCTCGCGCCAATGGAGCAGCGGTTTCCTGCCCGGACGATTCCAGGGCGTGCAGTTCCACGGCGGCGCGGAACCGGTGCACTACCTCGCCAACCCGCCCGGCGTGGACCGCGCGCGGCAGGCCGCGGATGTCGGCGCAATCAACGCCCTGAACCGCCTGCACGGCGCGCAGGTGCCGGATCCCGAGTTGGCGACCCGCATCGCGCAGTACGAGCTGGCGTTCCGGCTGCAGGCCAGCGTGCCCGACCTGCTCGACCTGCGGGGCGAAGACGCGCGGACCCTCGCGCTCTACGGCTGCACGCCGGGCGACGGATCGTTCGCCTCCAACTGCCTCCTCGCCCGTCGGCTGGCGGAGCGTGGCGTACGTTTCATTCAACTCTACCACCGCGACTGGGACCACCACAGCCAGTTGCGTGAGGAACTGCCGCTGCGGGCCCGGGAGACGGACCAAGCCTCCGCGGCCTTGGTGCGTGACCTCAAGCGGCGCGGGATGCTGGACGACACGCTGGTCGTCTGGACCGGCGAGTTCGGCCGCACCCCGATGGCGCAGGGCAACAAGGGCACCACCGGCCGGGACCACCACAACCGCGCGATGTCGATGTGGCTCGCTGGCGGCGGCGTCCAGCCCGGCCTGGTGTACGGGGCGACCGACGAACTCGGCTACGCCGCGGTCGACCGAGTTTGCACGGTACACGACCTGCACGCCACGATGCTCCACCTGCTGGGCATCCGCCACGAGGCCTTCAGCGTCCGCTTCCAGGGCCTCGACGCACGGCTCACGGGGGTTGAGCCGGCGCGGGTGCTCCACGACCTGCTCACCTGAGCGCCGGCGGCGCCGCGCGCTCGGCCGCGGCCCGCATCGCCGCCCAGACCGCCCGCACGTCCTCCGGGCCCGTGTTCAGGCCGCCTAGGGAGACGCGCGCCATCCAACGTCCCCCGAGCAGCGCAGGGGTTAGATACGCGACCCCCGCGGCGTTCACCCGCTCCACCCACGCGAGCGTGTGCGCGTCCAAGGCCTCGCCGCCCATTCCCGGCGGCTCGTGGCGGACGCAGACCGTTTGAAGGGGCACCGGGGCCAACCGCCGCCAGCCGGCGTCCCGCGCCGCGGCCACCGCCGCGACGAGGTCCTGCGCCAGCGTTAGATCTCGGCGCAGGCGGCGCTGCAGACCCTCGACCCCCTGCTCCCGCAGCAGGAACCAGAGCTTGAGCGCCCGGAACCGGCGTCCTAGCGGGATGCCCCAGTCGCGCAGGTTCCGCACCTCGCCATCGACCGCGGAGCGCAGGTAGCTTGGGCTCGTGCTCATCACGCGTACCAGGAGGGCGGGGTCGCGGACGAAATACACCGAGCAGTCAAAGACTGCGCCGAGCCACTTGTGGGCGTTCACGACGATCGAGTCAGCCGCCTCCACGCCGCGCCACATCCAGCGGCATTCGGGCAGGATCATCGCCGCGCCGGCCATCGCGGCGTCGACGTGCAGCCAGGCGCCCTCGCGCACGCAGAGGGTAGCGATCTCCGCGAGCGGGTCGAGGGCGGTCGTCGCGGTGGTGCCGGTGGTCGCCACCACCGCGCACGGGATCCGGCCCGCCGCGCGGTCCAGCGCCATCTCCGCCGCAAGCGCCTCCGGCCGCAGGGCGTGATCCGCGTCGACCGGGATCGCGCGGAGGTGGTCCCGTCCGAAGCCGGCCAGCAGCGCGGCCTTCACCACGGAACTGTGCGCCTGCTCGGAATGGTACACGACCAACGGTGCGGTCCCGCCCTGTCCTCCCGGGCCCTCGGCGGGAAAACCTCCCGCCCGCTCCCGCGCACAGAGGAGCGCCACTAGAGTGCAGGTCGAGGCGGTGTCCTGCAGCACGCCGCTCCAGCTTGGGGGCAAACCCAGCATCTGCCGGAACCAGTCCGTCATCACCTCCTCGAGCTCGGTCAGGGCTGGGCTGGATTGCCACGAGAGGCCGATCACGCCGAAGCCGCTACTGGCGAGATCGCCCAGCACGGATGAGAGCTCGGCGTTGGCGGGAAAATAACCGCAAAAGCGCGGGTGCTGCCAGTGGGTGAGGCCCGGGACGATCAGCTCGTCGAGGTCGCGCCAGATCGCTTCGAAAGGCTCGGGCGCCGTGGGCGCGACCGCCGGCAGGCGCGCGCGGAGAACACCCGGGGCCACCGCGCTCCTCACCGGGCGCGCAGCCAGCCCCTCGCGGTACGCGGCGATGCGCTCGATCAGCTCGTGCCCGCGGCGCCGGAACTCGTCGGGCGTCATCGGGCCCCCGCCACCAAGGCGATTTCCCGAAAGGCGGGGTCCGCGGCGAACTGCTCGATTCCACCGGCCTCCGTGAAGGCGCGAACCCGGGCGTTAGCGGCAAACCGGCGCGGCAACTCAGCGGCGAGCGAGCGCGCCTCCGGCATCCGTCCCAGCAGGGCGAGCACGCGGATCTGCCCCAGCGTCGGGACCGGGTCGGTCTTCGCCGCAGCGGCGTCCGCCGCCCGCTCAAAGCTGCGCAAAGCCTTCAGGTAGGCCTCGCGGGCTTCCGTGGTCCGGCCGGCGCGAACGCGCGTCGAGCCTAGGCTCAGCCAGAGGTCAGCCCGGCCAGGATCCAGTTCCGTCGCCCGCGCCAGCGTCTGCTCGGCCCGCGGCCAGTCGCGGAGATTGATCGCGAACGCCGCCTCGGCCGCGAGCAATTCCGCCTCCCGCGCGCGGCGCGACTGCTCGGCCGGATTCTCCCCGCACCCAGCCAGGCCCGCGATTCCGAGGGCAAGGAAGAGTCGCCCGGGGCGGCTCCGGGGAACAGCTATTCGTTCCATCCTGCGAGCAAAGCATCCCGCCCGCCCTTGGCAATCCACCGGTGCGCGCCACCCCGCGAGTCGGCTGGACCCGCGCCGGAGCGCGGCCCAACGTGCCGCGATGCCCCACTCCAGATTCCGCCCCCTGTGCGCCCTCCTTGCCGGATCCGTCTTACTTGGGTCCTCCTGCCCCGCCGCCGTGCAGCAGGGCAACGGCATCAAGGTCGGCGAGGTCTCCGCGGACGCGGCCGTGGTCTGGACGCGCCTCACGACGACCGCCGAGGCCAACTGGGCCGGCGCCGACTGGCAACCTCCCGCCCTGACCGGGACGGATCCCGCGGCCCTGCGGGAGGCCACCGCGGTCGCCCGCGAATCCGGCTCCAGCGCCGCCGCGGCGAAGGCCCAGGCTACGGCCAAGCGCAAGGGTGCCACGGCCGATCAGGACCAGTTACGCCGCGCGGTCCTCCAGGCCGATCCCCTCTCGCAACTGCCGGCAGGACTCACCCTGCCGGCGATGCGCGGCGCCCTGCCGGGCACGGCCGGCGCCACCCGCGTCGTTCTCACGCCCGCCGACGGCGGCGCCTCTATCACCTCGCCGTGGGGTGACGTCGACGCGGCGCGCGACCACACGCGCCAAATCGCGCTAACGGGCCTGCGCCCCGGCGCCGCCTACCGGGTGCGGGTCGAATCCCGCGGCCCCTCCGGCGAGCCCGGGGCGGCGGTCGAGGGAGCTTTCCGCACCGCCCCCGCTGCGACCAGCCCCGCACCCGTGCGGTTCGCGGTCGTCACCTGCGGCGACTATCCCCGGCGCGACGACCCGGCGAACGGGCATCGCATCTACGCCACGTTGCACCAACTGCGCCCCGACTTTCTCGTGCACACGGGCGATGTGGAGTACTACGACAAGCCGGACCCGTGGGCGACCTCCGCCGCACTCGCCCGCCTCAAGTGGAACCGCCTCTACGCGCTGCCGTTCCTGCGGACGTTCCATAACCACACGGCCGCCTACTTCACTAACGACGACCACGATCTCCTGCGTAACGACTGCTGGCCCGGCCAGACCTACGGTCGGCTCACCTGGGACGAGGGCCTCGACATCTGGAACGAGCAGACGCCGGTCTCGCCCCTGCCCTACCGTACCTTCCGACACGGCCGCGACCTCCAGGTGTGGATCGTCGAGGGCCGCCGCTACCGCAGCGCCAACACCGATCCCGATGGCCCTGCCAAGACCATCCTCGGCGCGGAGCAAAAGGCTTGGCTACTGCGGACGATCGCGGCCTCTGACGCGACCTTCAAGGTGCTGCTCTCGCCGACGCCGATCGTAGGCCCGGACCGCGGCTCCAAGAACGACAACCACGCCAACGCCGGTTTCCGCCACGAGGGCGATGAACTCCGCCGCGCCCTCGCCGCGCACCGGAACCTGATCGTCGCCAACGGCGACCGCCATTGGCAGTACTTCTCCGTCGACCCCGCCACCGGCCTCCGCGAATTCGGCTGCGGCCCTTCGTCGGACGTCCACGCCGGCGGCTACACGCCCCAACCGGGCGACGACGCCGTGCAGAAGTTCTTCCGGCTGCAGGGTGGCTTCCTCACCGTCGCGACGGTGCCCGGCGCGGGGGAGACGGCCCGCCTAGAGGTCCGGCACCACGCGGTCGACGGCGCCGTGGCGCACACCGTCGAGTTCGACCGGTCGGGCGCCCATCGCGTGGTCGCCCCGCGGTAAGCGTCCGGCCGCCCCGTTTCCGCTCAGCGCTGTTCTAAGCGGTAAAGGTGGCCCCGTGTGCGTACGTAAAGCGCCCGGCCCGCGGCCGCCGGCGACGCCATCGCCCCCTCCTCCAGCTTATTCTCGGCCAGCAAGCGGTACTCGCGCGCCGCCGCGATCACGCTCCCGTGCCCGCGCTCGTTGAAGAAGTAGAGGCGCCCCGCGGCGTGCACCGGCGAGGCCGAGTAGTTGCCGGTTCCCGGCAGGCGCTCGCTCCACAACTCCCGCCCGGACACGGCCTCGAGGCAGGTCACCACGCCGCTGTCCTGATGGACCATAAACAGCAGGTCGCCGACCACGACGGGCGAGGGACGGTTAGGGACGTTCTTCGCGAATTTCCACGCGACGTGGGAATCGGTGACAACGCCCTGCCCGCCGAGGCGCACCGCCCAGAGCTCGCCCTTCGGCAGCCCCGTCGCCGTGAAGACTAGGCCGTGGCCCGCGACCGGACGGACCGTGCCCGAGTGATGCCGCCGCTCCTCCACGCGCCAGAGCTCACGCCCGGTCGCGGGATCGTAGGCGTAAGTGGCCTTGGAGCCGGCGCTGATCAGCACCGGCTTGCCCTCGTGCCGGATCACCAACGGGCTAGAGAAGGCCTTGCGGAAATCGCCGTCGCGGATCGGCTTCCCCTCGGGGGTCAGGTCCTGGAAGTCGATGGACCGGTCCGTGCGCCAGACCGTGCGCCCGGTGCGTTTGTCCAGCGCCACCACGTACTGCTGGTCCGCTCCATCGAAGTGCAGCAGCAGCAGGCCCTCCCAGAGTGTGGGCGACGAGCCGGCGCCGCGCCAGTGATTGCAGGGCAGGTCGCGGCGCTCCCAGAGCACCTCCCCGGTCGCGGTGTCGAGGCACGCCGTGCCCGGCGATCCGAAGGTAACGTACACCCGGCCCGGCTCGATCGCCGGCGTGGGAGAGGCGTAGCTGTTGAACTTGTCCGCGTACTGCGGCTCCGCGACGGTGAAGAGCTTGCGGTCGTGGAGGACGCGGCCCGTCTCCTGGTCCACCGCTAGCACCGAAAGCTCACGGCCGTCCTCGGTCGCGGTCGTCAGCCACACCTGACCGCCCAAGACGACCGGCGAGGACCAGCCCTTGCCGCGCAGGGGGGTCTTCCAGCGCACGTTTTCCGTCTCGCTCCAGCGCTCGGGCAGACCCTCGGCAGTGGACATTCCCTGGCCGGTAGGGCCACGGAATTCCGTCCAGCCGGCCTCCGGGGCGGCGGCCAAAACGGGGGACAAGGAGGCGAGGAACAGGGCGGCGAGGCGGGCGGGGCGCATAACGGGGTAGGACGCAAGCCTCGGGATCCGGACGGCGGCGGCAACCAAAACCCGCCCGGACGCAGTTGACCCGGCGCGCGCCGCCGCGCACCGTCTCGCCACCCCGCGCCCCCGCCCGATGCCCACCGTCCGACCCGCCCTGCTGCTTGCCGGCCTGCTCGCGTTGCCCCGCGCCGCGACGGCCGCCGACGCCCCCCCTGTTTCCTTCAACGAGCAGATCCGGCCCCTGCTGGCGCAGAACTGCCTCGCCTGCCACGGACCGGACGCCGCCCACCGGAAGGCCGGCCTGCGCCTCGACGATCCCGCCAACGCGACCGCGGAGCGCCGCGGGGTGCGGGCCATCGTGCCCGGTGATCCAGAGGCCTCGGAGCTCTGGCAGCGCGTCATCAGCCCGCACGCCGACGAGGTGATGCCCCCGCCCGAGGCCCACAAGCCACCCCTCCCGCCCGAGCAGCGTGCGCTGCTGCGCCGGTGGATTCAGGAGGGCGCGCAGTACCAAGCGCACTGGGCCTTCCTGCCCGTCGCGCGCGCCCCCCTTCCGGCGGCCGCCGGCGGCGCCGCGGAACACCCGGTCGACCGTTTCATCGGCCCGCGGCTCGCCGCCCGCGGCTGGTCACTCTCCGCCGAGGCGCCCCGCGAGACCCTCATCCGCCGCCTCAGCCTCGACCTCACCGGCCTCCCCCCCACCCCAGCGGAGGTCGACGCCTTCGTCGCCGACCGCGCTCCGGGCGCGTACGAGCGCGTGGTCGACCGCCTGCTCCAGTCGCCGCGGTACGGCGAGAACTTTGCCCGGCCGTGGCTCGACGCGGTCCGCTACGCCGACACCCACGGCCTGCATCTGGACAACGTCCGCACCATCTGGCCCTACCGCGACTGGGTGGTGTCCGCCTTCAACCGCAACCTGCCCTTCGACCGGTTCACGATCGAGCAACTGGCGGGCGACCTCCTGCCGGATCCGACCATCGACCAACTGGTCGCCTCGGGCTATAACCGCAACCACCTCTCCACCTCCGAGGGCGGGTCGATCGAGGCGGAGGCGGAGGCGCGCAACACCGCCGACCGCGTGGACACCACCGCGGCCGTGTTCCTCGGACTCACGGCGAGCTGCGCCTCGTGCCACGATCACAAGTTCGACCCGCTGTCGCAGAAGGACTACTACGCCTTGGGCGCGTTCTTCAAGGGGCTGGCCGACCGTTGCTGGGACGGCAATGTGCGCATCTCTGCGCCCATCGCGGTCATCGCGCCCGACGAGGCCACGCAGCGGCGCATCGCGGAGCTCGACGCCCGGGCCGGACCGCTGGAGGCGGCCGTGAGCGCCCGGGCCGCCGCGCTGGCGGACGAGGGCGCCGACGGCAGCCCCGGCCCGCGCAGCCAGAGCCGGGGCCGCAAGAGCACTGGGGCGGTCACCTACGAAGTCGTGTGGGCCGAGGACTCCGACCTGCCTACGCCAGCCACCGTGCTCGGCCCGCCGCCGCCCGGGGAATGGCGGGAGGGCAGCGGCGTGCCCGTGGCCGGCGGCCGTCGCGCGCTGCGGGTCGAGGGCGACGTAGAACGCCCGGTGCTCTTCACCGCGGGCGACGTGAACCTCGTGGTGCGCACCGCGGCCACGGCGTACGTCCACTTGCATCCCGACCCCGCCCAGCCGCCGCGCGCGGTAAGCGTCGAGTTCCTCACCGAGGAGGGCGCGCGCCGGATGATCTGGGGCGACCCACAGGCGTTCGGACCGGAGATCGCGCGCGACGCGCTGCACGCCGGTCCTCTGCCCCCGGCCGGACAGTACACGCGGCTCGAGCTCTCCGCCTGCGACTCCGAGGTGCGCGAGGGCCAGGCGTATACCGGCATCCGAATCGCCCAGCGAGGTGGCGCCGCCTGGTGGGACCGCGCAGGCGCCGTCCTCACCAGCCCCAGCGCGGCTCAGGACCCCCTGCTGTCCCAGGGCGCGTGGGTGAACAGCTTGCGGACCGGGGCCCGCGCCTTCTCCACCCAGCAATTGCGCCACGACATCAACTTCCTCGTGGGCCTCTCGGGCACGCAGCAGGTGGGCGAGGAGAAGGAAAGGATCGCGCGCTTCCACCGCGACTTTATCTATGGGCCGATCCGCGGCGAGCTGGAGCCCGAGGCACACGCCGCGCGACGCGTGATGGCCGAGCAGATCGCCTACGAGCAAAAGTTTCCGCTCTCCCCCATTTCCCGGGAGTTGGCGGAACCCCGGCCGGCCCACGTGCTGAAGCGGGGCCAGTACGACCAGCCAGGGGAACTCGTGACCCCAGCGACTCCCTCCTTCCTCCCGCCGCTCCAGACCCGCGGCGCCCGACCCGACCGGCTCGACTTCGCCCGCTGGCTGGTGGACGCGCGCCATCCGCTCACCTCCCGCGTCACCGTGAACCGCTTCTGGGGGCAGCTGTTCGGCGCGGGCCTCGTGCGCACGCCCGCGGACTTCGGCCTGCAGGGCGAGCCGCCGACGCATCCCGAGCTGCTCGACTGGCTCGCGGCGGAATTCCAAGCAAGCGGCTGGGATGTGAAGGCCCTCGTGCGCCTGCTGGTCACCTCGCGCACCTACCGGCAGGACGCGCGCGTCGCGCCGGCGCTCCTCGAGGGTGACCCGGAGAACCGGCTGCTGGGCCGGGGACCGCGCCTGCGGCTCGACGCCGAGGTGCTGCGGGACCAGGCGCTGGCGCTGGGGGGCCTGCTGCGGCCGGAGATCGGCGGGCCGCCGGTGCGGCCCTACCAGCCGGTGAACATCTGGGAACCCGTCGCCTTCGGCGGGAGCAACACCAAGGTCTACGTGCAAGACCAGGGCCCGGCGCTCTACCGCCGCAGCCTGTACACCTTCTGGAAGCGCACCGCCCCCGCGCCGGCGATGAGCACCTTTGACGCGCCCGCCCGCGAGACCTTCTGCGTCGCCCGTGCCCGTTCCAACACCCCCCTGCAAGCCCTCGCTCTGATGAACGACGTGCAGCAGTTCGAGGCCGCCCGCGGCTTCGCGGAGCGCCTGCTCCTGCCCGCTCGGCCGGAGGCAGAACGGCTCGCCGAGGCGTTCCGCTATGCCACGGCGCGCTTCCCCACGCCGGCGGAATCTGCCCTGCTCGCCCGCAACCTCGCGCGGCACCGGGAACACTTTGCCCGCCACCCCGAGGCCGCCCGCGAGGTGATCCGCAACGGCGAGTCGACGCCCGCCGCAGGCCTAGAACCAGGCGAGTTCGCCGCCTGGACGATGGTCACCAACCTGCTCCTCAACCTCGACGAGGTCATCAACCGGAACTGAGCCGATGAACCCCTGCCACGACTACCTGCGCCAACTGACCCGCCGGCAGTTCTTCTCCGGCGCCGGCCTCTCTCTCGGCGGCCTCGCCCTCGCCCAGCTCGCCGGCCGCCTCGGCGCCGCGCCCCGGCCTGGCAACCCCCTGGACGCCCGCGTCCACCCGCCGCTCCCCGGCCTGCCCCATTTCGCGCCGCGCGCGAAACGCATCATTTACCTGCATATGAACGGCGGGCCGTCGCAGCTCGACACCTTCGACTACAAGCCGGGGCTGCAGGAGCGCTTCGACCAGGAATTGCCCGACTCCATCCGCCAGGGCCAGCGCATCACCACGATGACGAGCGGGCAGACCCGCTTCCCCGTCGCCCCCTCGCTCTTCAAGTTCGCCCGCCACGGCCAGAGCGGCGCCTGGGTGAGCGAGCTGCTGCCGTGGACCGCCAAGGTGGTGGACGACCTCGCCATCGTGCGCAGCGTGCACACCAACGCGATCAACCACGATCCGGCCTGCACGTTCCTGATGACCGGCAGCGAGATCCCTGGCCGCGCCAGCCTCGGGGCCTGGCTCAGTTACGGGCTCGGCAGCGAAAACAACGACCTGCCCGCCTTTGTCGTCCTCACCCCTAAGTTCTCGCCGAAAGTCGCCGCGCAGGCCCTCTTCACCCGGATGTGGAGCAGCGGCTTCCTGCCCACGCGCCACCACGGCGTCGCCCTCCGCGCGCAGGGCGACCCCGTCCTGTTCCTCGAGAACCCGAACGGCGTCGACGCCGCCACCCGGCGCTCGATGCTCGACGCGCTCTCCGGCTTCAACCAGCTCAACCACGAGCGCTACGGCGACCCCGAGACCCTCACCCGCATCGCCCAGTACGAGATGGCCTTCCGGATGCAGACCAGCGTGCCGGAACTCACCGACATCCGCGACGAGTCCCCCGCCACCCTCGACCTTTACGGGCCCGGCGTGAAGGAACCCGGCTCCTTCGCCGCCAGCTGCCTGCTCGCGCGCCGCCTCGCCGAACGCGACGTGCGGGTGGTGCAGATCAACCACCGCGGCTGGGACCAGCACGGCACCCTGCCCGAACACCTGCGCATCCAGTGTCGGGACACCGACCAGGCCTGCTACGGGCTGATCGCCGACCTCAAGCAGCGCGGACTACTGCAGGATACGCTGGTGATCTGGGCCGGAGAGTTCGGTCGCACGGTCTACAGCCAAGGCACGCTCACCCGTACTAATTACGGCCGCGACCACCACCCGCGCTGCTTCACCGTCTGGCTTGCGGGCGGGGGCATCAAGGGCGGCGTGGTGTACGGCGAGACTGACGATTTTTCCTACAATATTACTCGCGACCCAGTGCACCTCAACGACCTGAATGCGACGTTGCTGCACTGTCTCGGGCTCGACCACTTGCGATTCACCTACCGCGCACAGGGACTCGATATGCGCCTCACCGGCGTCGAGCCGGCCCAGGTGGTCAAGGGGCTCCTCGCCTGAGCCTCCGGGCGCGCAAGCACGCTTGCCCTCCGCTCCGCGCCGCTTTCATCCTCCCCTCCCTCCGCC
>Ga0078894_10004204_pt1 | contig 10993 bp, 7 predicted proteins | sample LauGreSu1BDMLBSD_2_FD_67506 | JGI IMG/M metagenome (GOLD analysis project Ga0078894, IMG submission 67506) | Freshwater lake microbial communities from Lake Michigan, USA - Su13.BD.MLB.SD (version 4) (version 4) | ecosystem: Environmental > Aquatic > Freshwater > Lake | place: Lake Michigan, USA... | reverse complement strand
AACTTTTTCAATCTCTCTATTCAGAAGATGGTGTTGTTACTTGCGATTATCGCATTTGTCATCTCGGTAGGCACGGTCGCGATTTTACTGTGGAAATCAAAGAATTCGCAAAAATGGCCGCCTGAGATTGCGAAATGCCCGGATAGGATGGAGTTAAATGGCTCCAAGTGTGTTGACAATTACGGGTTGTTTTCTTCTCCTACTTTTTCAATCACCTCGAATAATGACAACTGCGCCAATTTTAATACTCACAAAACGTTGGAATATACTGGCACTGGATTAGCGGGCGACGATACCGGATTTGTCCCGTGGGAAGGTGTCTTTGATAGCAAGGAGTCAAGGGCAACGACGCTTAAGTGTTAATCGCTCGTCTATGCTCGTTGCGCCTGCGGCTCCACTCGCTCCGCCTCGCGTATTGCTCTATACGGAGGCTCGGCTCCGCTCGTTGCGCCTACGGCTCCACTCGCTCCGCCTCGCGTATTGCTCTATACGGAGGCTCGGCTCCGCTCGTTGCGCCTACGGCTCCACTCGCTCCGCCTCGCGTGTTGCTCTATACAGTCGCATCTTGAATTATATCAGAGTCGCGACAATTCGATTATCAATATCACACTTCATTCGTAGTAAGTGTGATATACAAGAGTTCATTATGTGACATCGACATAGAGGAAGACGCGAGGCGGAGCCGAGCCTCCGAAGTAGATTCGCTGGAGCCGCCCCATCGGGGCGAGGCGCAATGCGAATCTACTGAGGAACAGGGAGCGAATCCGCTCTACCCGCAGCCCCCACTCCAAAGTAGCTTCCAGCCTTCAGGTTGCTCGTAATACACATCGAGTAAAACAAGCGTGACTGGAAATACATCAGAGCATAAACCAAAATCATCAAAAAGGAATAGATTCCGCTCATAATGGAGATTTTCCCCCTAAATAACAGGACAAGAGATGACACGAAGCCAAGACCCGCCACTGCCAATAAAATGAAATTCACGACAGTAAGCCAGTAAAAAATCAAACAAAAGTCCTTGTCAAGAGGCGCAAAAAGTTGCTGAATTGCGTTCATTTCGTGAATATACCCGGTTATAATATATAAAAAGAAAAAGTTGTCTCTCTATACTGACAACGCCGACGACGCCGACGACAACGCCGAAATGGATATCAATTATACACAATTTCTCGGCCGTGAAGCCATCTATAACAATATTCGCGACTTTCTCGCCTCTTTCCAAAAGAACAAATCTGACCTTACATTCCAGCGCGGGGTTTACATCTATGGCGCACCTGGCACCGGTAAAACCGAATTCGTTGTCCGTCTACTTAAAGAATTGAACTATGATATGGTCAAATATGACGCCGGTGATATACGAAATAAGTCCATCATTGACTCCATCACCCAGCACAATATCTCTGATAAAAACATTATGTCGATATTCCAGCGTAAAGTTCAGAAAATCGTCATTGTAATGGATGAACTCGACGGAATGAATAACGGCGATAAAGGCGGGATTACATCTCTCATCAAGCTCATCCGTCCTAAAAAGACGAAGAAGCAGAAGCAGGAGGAAATCACGATGAATCCCATTATCTGTATCGGGAATTACCACATTGACAAGAAAATTAAAGAACTGATGAAAGTATGTCACGTATATGAGTTGAAGACGCCGACACCAGTTCAAATGTCGCAGATTATTGATATAACAATGGGTGCTAGCATTGACACAGTGATGCGGAAAAATGTCATTGCTTTCGTCCAGGGCAATCTGCGTAAGCTGGGTGCTGTGGCCGAGATGAGTAAGAAGTCGAATTCGATACTCGCAAATAATATCCTCCACGCGATATTTCAGCCGAAGACGTATAACGAAGACATCAAGAAAATCACCGAGAAATTAATGAATACGGAGTATCCCATATCTGAGCATAACGTCCTCATCAATGAGACAGACCGCACGACAATTGGACTGTTATGGCACGAGAATATTATCGACCTCCTGGAAAAAATGCCAGTCTCCGTGTCTGCGCCGTTTTATAAACTCGTCCTTGACAATATTTGCCAGGCGGATTATTTTGACCGCATTACCTTTCAGAACCAGATTTGGCTTTTCAACGAGTTATCATCTTTAATTAAGACGTTCTACAATCACTACTTATTTCATCAATCGTTTCCGAAAAAGGCGCGGTTTCATCCGACGGAAGTGCGATTTACGAAAGTGCTTACGAAATATAGCACGGAGTATAACAATCAATTGTTCATCCAGAACTTGTGTATCCAATTGTCAATGGACCAGAAGGATTTGTTTGCGTTTTTCTTGACGCTGAAGAAGCAGTATTCGGAGGATGAAATTCCGCGCATATTGGAAATGTATGAAATCACGAAGTTGGATGTCAATCGCATTTATCGGTATTTAGATAAGAAGGGGGTTCCGCCGGGGGTTCCGCCGGGGGTTCCGCCCCCCTACGACGGCTGTGCGATGGGTGGTGCGATGGGCGGAGGGGGTAGCGGCGGCGACGGCTGTGCGATGGGGGTTCCGCCGGGGGTTCCGCCCCCCTACGACGGCTGTGCGATGGGTGGTGCGATGGGCGGTGCGACCAGCGGAGGGGGTAGTGGTGCGATGGGCGGTGCGACCAACGGAGGGGGTAGTGGTGCGATGGGCGGAGGGCACTTGAACGTTTGAGGGTCGGAGGGGGTAGCTCTGCGATGCGCGGTGCGATAAACGCGTTTGAATAAGTCCAAAAAGATATAAGCGTTATTTAGAAACATTTATTATTCATTTCATGGGAGCTTCCATTTCGCTGGATTCCAAATATCGATTGATACTCGGTGTTGAAGTTGAATGTATTTCGGTAGATGAACCTAAAAACCCGCAGAGTGGCAGTAGCAAAAAGCACCACCGTGATAGCCACGATGTAGGCCGTGACAGTGGCAGTGGCAGCGGAAGCGGAAGTGACAGTGACAGTGACAGTGGCAGCGGTAGTGAGAGCGGCAGCGGCAGCGGCAGCGGCAGTGAGAGCGACGGAGAAAACAAGACGTATACTGTAAAAATCACACCCGAAATCGTCGGTTATATTCGCAGTTATCTTCGCAAAAACACATTTCTTGATGAGTTTGATTTAATCACAGAGATTGAGCTTGAAAAATACGAACACGCACCCGGTTCAGCATTGGTATTCAACTCGGACTCCATTGTTTACATTACAAATAACCAAACGATTGAATCCGTGGGTGAATGGGAGTATATTGACCCGGAACCTCTGCCTACACCTGTGTCGTCGTCAAGCAAAAAGAACCGTCGTCGGGGAGGTGATGATGACAATGATGAGAGAAGTAGTGGCAAGCGTGAATACAAAACGAAAGATGATAGTCTGCCTGTAAGTGAAATTCGCAGCATTCTAACTGAGAAGTTTGAAGAGTATAATAAATCTCGCGAGTTCATTATTCATCAAGGAAAGAATAGTTTCTTGGTATTACTGTTTACATCCGTCGATATTCAAGAAGTTTGACGCTCGTTCGCTTGCTTCGTGGAATAACATAATTGTTTGAATAACATAATTGTTTGAATAACATAATCGTTTGAATAACATAATCGTTTGAATAACATAATCGTTTGAATTATGTTATTGTGTCATTGCGTCATTGCGTCATTGCGTCATTGCGTCATTGCGCTAGACATAGATGGTTTCTGTGTCGGTTGATACCTGGGATGTAGTCGCAGTCGCAGGCGTAGTCGCAGGCGCAGTCCGTGCTAACGTATCTTTCAATTGACGAATCTCATCATTGAGTCGGGCAATTTCTTGATTGCGCTCATCCACGTCTTTCTGTAATTGTTGAAGGATTTGGACCACCTGTTGATTATTCAATGTAACCGGTTCCTGTCCCGGTTGCTGTAAAATGATTTGTCCGCCACCGCCACCCCCCGCCGCAGCAGCATTTGCCGCCATCTTCTCACGCTCTTTCTCCAGCTGTAATGTCTGCGCGATAACATCCGGTTTCATTTCGGGGCGTCCCGGCGCATAATCCGCGAGAAGTTTCTCTAATTCCACCATATAAAACCGGCGAAGTGCGGCATCTTTGATAAAATCCATCACTTTCTTGGGTGAATCACGCACCACATCTGGGTTCGCATTTACCAGAAGCTTACGTTTATCAAATGTGTTATGTTCGTGGGAAAAGACCAGAATCACCTTCATCGGGTCCAGTTGAACAAATGGGACGGTATAATCTTTCAAGAATGCGCGCTCCTCTGCCAAACACGCATCGTCATTATACCGGTGCTGTTTCAGGAGTTTGCGTTTGAACGCAAAGGTGCCGGCAGTTGCGTGATTGGGGCCGTAGGGTCCGAACCGCTTCATTTGTCCGATGTGTTTGAAATAGATGTAAATCTCACTTGACCCCGCGCACAATGCGTCGGGATGAGTGGTGAGCATATGGACTGCGTGAGAGACACGTTGGGGGGGATAGTAGTCGTCATCGTCCATATAGACCAAGATTTCACCGCGCGATTTCTCGTGAAGAAGGTTGCGCTTCTTTCCCAGTGTCATTTTGGTGTCGTATTTGAAATACTTCACACGAGGATGTGAAGCAACGAGGTCTTCTATTGGGTCAGTGCCGTCGTCGATAATAATCCACTCCATACGGTCTTGCGGATAATCTTGGTGATTGAAACACGAGAGCATTGCGGGAATAAAGGGTCGGCGGTTAAATGTGGGAGTGCATACACTCACGAAGGGATATTTCTTAAAATACTCGGGAGTGGATTTCTCGGGAATGGACGCGCCAAGAGGCGCCGATGTTGCTTTTTTACCGCCCATTAAATGAAATGAAATGAGTATAACAGGTATACTAGTTTATAGAATGAAACGTTTATGTTCGTTTTGCGCTCACGCCCCCCAATTCTTTATCGTGTCAAAAAACTCCATAATCCCCTTCCAGTAATGCGTCAAGTATAGCACCAGCAGCATCAATATCACAATCGCCGCCACATTGATGTCCAAATACTCAAATGCGTAAAACATCAGTGTCAGATTAAAGAAGAAGAATATAATCGGGACATATCGAGCGTATAACTCCCGATACTGGTCCCAATGAAGCAGTGGATAAATAAAGAATGTTCCGATGAATTGGATAAGTTGGACAAAATAGGAGACCACCGGGAAAATTCCAACGCTAAATGCGGTAAACATTGACCACAGCGACCCGCCAATGAATTCTTTCCGGTGTTCCGTCGGATTCAATATCATTCCGATGATAGTGGTGAAAAATGGACCACCCATCAGCATAAACCCCATAAACAATAAGAAAATAAAGGGTATCAAAATAATAATAAGCGGGGATACGACGCTATACAATTCTCTCGGAATGCTATGCGACAAGCGCGTAATATAGCCGAGGATAGCGAGTAACATTGCGCGGTCGGATGAAAAGGAAAATATAAAGGAGTTATTCACCCATTGCTTGAATCGCGCCTTAATGAACTCCCAATTCAAGAGGTTGACACTGGTTACGCCATCTTCGACGCTTTCTTTAATCATATCCAGTTCTTGTTTCGAGAGACAGAACCATTTAAATACATATGTGTCGAGAATAATTGCGGCTTTCAGGTAGATTTTCTTGGATGTAGATAATTTGGGGTCGTCGGCAATACCGCCGAATTTATCTTCACAATCTGCTTCACACGATGTATATTCGCTGGTATAACAATACGGCCATTCGTGGCGGTCGGTGGGGAAGAGTTTTTCTAGATTGAGATTATTGGCGCGAATACTTTCGGGGGATGCGTAGAAGAGGATGTTCACACATACGACGGAGATAATGAGGGTTTCAATGAATAGCGTGAGGACGCTTAAACCGAATTCTTTGAGTGCGGCGATGTCGAATAGTGAATTCGGCTTGACTTTGGCTTTCGCGGCATTGGCGGCGTCCTTGGCTGCGTCGACGTCCTTGTCCCCGCCACCGCCACCGCCACCGAACATTCCACCCACTTTGCTAAATGCGCCACCGCCTTCTTCACCGCCTTCTTCGCCGCCTTCTTCACCGCCTTCTTCGCCACCCTCGTCGTCTATTTTCTTATCTTCATCATCAGCCATTGTAGGTATAGGTATAGGTATAGGTATAGGTATATATAATTGTATACGGTTATATATACGATAGAAAATTCGCGCCTGTATTGGCACAGGCGCGGTTGAAGTCGCGGAACATCGCAGCGCGATGTGGAGCGACGGAGTTACCGCGCGTACATTAGACCCGCATTCCCCGACACAAACGTCAGCACATTATACCTCTCTTCCAAGATGTGTAAATCATAATTATACAAATAAATATTCACATTTGGTTTATTCATCCCGATAATCTCTCCCGTGTTCGGATTACAAATCACCTTCACCTCCGCAGCCGTATCCATCGGAGGATATATCGTCGTGACTTCCAGCTCTATCTGATTAAACTTACTCATATTGATAGCACCACTCGGCTGAAGGTCAAATGGGTCCGAATTCAAGCAGAAATTGTAACAATATATCCCCGGCTTCGCACTCCCGCGTGTCCGCGTATATTTCTCGACGTAATTGTATACCCCCGCATCGAGCAGATTCTCGCGGTATTTGCCGTTCAGTGAAATCCCCAACATCTGTAAAATATCGCGTTCGTTCTCCGACTGAAAATCGCCGGTAATATGAAGGCCAGTGAGCCGTTTATCGCGCGGGTTGATGCCGGGACCAATACCATTCTTCGGGCCATTCTTATCGTAGTAGTAGCGGTCGTTCACGAAATCGGGGCGTTCTCTCCACGCCGTCGTCTGGATATCGCTCGCGGTGGTGACGACTTCCGTAAACGACTGCGGACGCCAGTCATCGTCGATGGGCGCGGGGATGATATCATACGGCAGATAGTTATACGGCCAGTTCGTATAATTGCTCCATTCATTCCGCAGATTCACGTCGCTGCGTTGAAAAAACAGCGTCCAAGAAGCGACCATCCCCATCGAGTTCTCTATCTTGAGTTTCTTATTCCCAGTGACATCATTGAATACCCAATCATAATATGACTTAATCAGGTATTTTTGTTGGTTCGCGGCGAAGACTTTGGATTCATCATCCGAGAGAAAGCAATACGTCGCCATCAGATGAACGTCCGCATTCCAGTCGGTTCGTATACTCGGGTAAGAATTCAGAGACAAATCAATACTGGGCGGCGGATATAAAAATCGCCACATTTGGTGAAGGGGGTTGGTGAAGTCGGGTTGGACGACTGGCCAGAAATTCGCCGAGTCGCCTACATCACGAATGGTGAATAGTTCCTTCACTGGCCGCAGTGTAACATCGATTTGAAGTTGATTATACTGGAGGCATACGAGAGGAAACGCCATTTTCGACGAAAGGGTGAACCACGCATTGATGGGGATATAAATTTTGCGCCCGCGAATCGAGGGTTCCGCGCCGGCAGCACTCGCGGTGCGATACGCATTTGGATACTGATTCAGACGCGCGCCAGAACAACCAGGATTGTATAATTCGGGAACGTGTCCGGTCATTTGGTTATACAATTCGCGCTTCGTTGCGTCGAGGTCGCGCTCTACGATTGCCATCAGATTGTTCCCTGTGAAACGTTGGAGAGTCATTCCGCCGACCGAAATCACGATTTCCTTCACCATTTGTGTGCCGAGATTTTCAATCCAGCGGAATTCATATGGCGCCCACATATCTTCCGCGCGGGCGGGCGGATGAATTGGACTCCAGATGGAGGGGAGTGTAACGCAAATATAGGTGTCCATCAATAATTCCGCGTATCTCGGGACATAAAATGTGAATTTGGATTCTTCCGTCATACGCAACTTCTTCTGGCCATCAAAATCAATTCTAAACTTTTGAAGACCGAAATTTGTATATTTAAGATAGGTGCTTTTGAAGAAAGACTTCTTAGGATTACCGTTTAAAATGACGTTTTGATTGCCAGTGGCGATGAGATTCAATAGACCACCCGTCATTTTTATGTCTTCCTGATGGATATTTTAGTATAGAATCACCTTGATATAACTTTATATATTATAATTATATACTAGAACGCGCGCGAATAATGAAAGAACATCAAGTAGAATATGTCTTTATTGGCGTGATTATTTTGGTGTTCGCATTATGGAAGATATCAGAACTCATTAAGACGCGGTGTTATGAGCGGCGATGGGCGCGTGAAGGATTCGCTGCGCAGGCGCCAGTAACCGCAAAGAAGCCGGTGCCGGATACGTTTCTGACCCAAATTGAAAAGCTTATTCCGGACGCCGCACGTGTGTCGCGAAACGGGAATGAACCCATTCTATCCACCGAGAATTTTACTGTAAATACACCGGAGTCCGAAATGACGGTTCAACAACGTAAGAAGGCGGCGACATTAATCGACACGTTTACCGTGGGGGCGCAGCCATCAGTCCCGTCAGTCCTGTCATCGCCGACACCCGCGAAAGAAGGAATGAAAAACCCCGACGACGTCAATATGAAAGAGTTCATTGATAAAAACCTTACATCCATCAGCCTAGAAGACAACCAGTCGAAATTCAAACTGCGTGATTACTATATCAAGGCAGCGTATAACGCATTTAATCCTGATAAATTCAAGAACTCCAATGTGAGTATGGATGCGTTTTTATATGTCATCGCACGCGGATGCCGGTTCATCGATTTTGAAGTGTTCTCGGTGGAAAATCAACCCGTCATTGCGTCATCTTCTGTGAATTCCTTCAATTACAAAGAGACATACAATCACATTCCTGTTTCCGACGCATTTGAAGTGCTTGGGAGTTATGTGTTTTCGGGGTCCAAATGTCCCAATCCAGGCGACCCCTTCATTATTCATATGCGGATAATGTCGCAGAATATCACGATGTATGACAACCTCGCGAAGATTATTGCGGGGAGCAAGACCCTTGCGCGAAACCTGCTGGGTCCGAAATACGGTCGTGAATACCAGTCCAAGGATTTAGGGAATGAAAATCTCGCGGATTTCAGAGGGAAGGTCATTTTGATGGTGGATGGCACGAACCCCGTCTACCGTAAAACGAACCTCTTCGAACTCGTGAATATGAGTTCCAAGTCGTTGTTTCTCTCCAAATATACGTATTTCGGAGTGAGAAATGTGGGCGACCCGCAGGCATTTAAAGACGCGAATAAGAAGAATATGTGCTTGGTGGTTCCGGAGAAGGGGGGGCGGCCGGTCAATGACGGACACAACGGGCCGTTTACGTGGGGGTGCCAAATCGCGGCGATGTGCTTTCAGGAAGAGGCGCGGGATGAAAAATTAAAAGCATATGAGGATAAATTCGCGTCAGTTGGATATGCGTTTATTTTGAAACCGGAGGACTTGCGGTATGTGCCGATTACGATTGCGCCGCCCGCGCCACCCAATCCGAAGGCGTCGATGGAATCGCGACCGGCGGAGGCGGCGGGAGGGGTTAAACTGACCCTGTAAATTCGCGAGGTGCTCCTTGCGCACGACCCGAAGGGTCGGCTCCACGCGCACCTCGCGAATTTACCATACATTACGCCTACGGCCTATATTATGAATAAGACTGGGAGATAGATGGATGAAGATGAGCGCGACGAATGGACGAAGATGAGCGAAAGAATTGACGAAGATGAGCGCGACGAATGGACGAAGATGAGCGAAAGAATTGACGAAGATGAGCGAAAGAATTGACGACGACTGTCCGAGTGTTTGGAGCGAGTGGAGTCGAACCCGCAGGGTGAGACGCAACGAGCGACAAACACGAGTAAATATCTCTATATATATTAGTAGTTTATTACTAACATATAGTTAAGCATTATAAAAGTATTTAAATGTCCAGAAAGCACAAGCACTCGCACTCTCGTGTGGTCGACGACGATAAGTCCTACGACGAAAAAGAACTCGAGATTCTCCGTGCCGCCGTGGATTTAGTAGAAAAGAAGAAGGGCGCCGCTATCATCCAAGATCCTCAAGTGAAAAAAATCATCTCCATCGTTGAGAATTTCATCGCGGATAAAAAGCTCGTTTGTTATGGCGGGACGGCCATCAATAATATCCTCCCAGAGGACGCCCAATTTTACAATAAAGACATCGAGCTTCCCGACTACGATTTTTACTCCGACAATGCCCTCGACGCAGCGAAAGAACTCGCAGATATTTATTATAAGGCTGGGTATGAAGACGTGGAAGCCAAATCCGGTGTCCACCACGGGACGTATAAGGTCTTCGTAAATTTCACGGGAATTGCCGATATTACGCAGATGGAGCCGGCGTTATTCAAGGCAATCTCTCGCGATGCGATTATTAAGAAAGGAATCCGGTATGCTCCGCCCGACTTTCTTCGGATGGCGATGTATTTAGAACTATCGCGTCCGGATGGCGATGTATCTCGTTGGGAGAAAGTCCAGAAACGCTTGACGTTATTGAACACCCATTATCCACTGAAGGGCTATGACTGTGATAAGATAGAGTATCAGCGTGGATTTGGTGATGGCGGGAAGACGGGGGAGGTGAGTATCTCTCGCACACGGCGGTCGCGGTCTCAGTCGCGGTCGCAGTCTGTAAAGCGTGGCGGTGGCGGTGGCGGCAGTGCGAAATCTCTTAAACGTAAAGCCATCATTACCGTGATTCGGAAATATCGCGGTCTCAGCGCCTATTTAAAGCGATTGTATCACACGGTGCCATCCCACGAAGAAGAGTTAGGCGATTTCAAGTATACGGTGGAAGAAGACAAACTCACACATAAGTATCGTTTGATTGCGACCTATGAGAGATTTCTAGGTGCGGATGATACGTTCGTATTGTATTCAATGAAGGCGTCCGACCTCGATAAAGACGCGGAACCGAGCCCGAGCCCGAGCCCGAGTCCGTCGGAACAAAGGGAGGCGAAAGGCAGCCGCCGCCGCAGCCGCAGCCGCAGCCGCAGCCCATCTCCCGAATACACCGTGCGTAAATCCAGTCTTTCGTATAAAAGCGACCGAGAGAAAGAACTTGCCGAAACCGATGTTTATAA
>Ga0078894_10004203_pt1 | contig 10993 bp, 15 predicted proteins | sample LauGreSu1BDMLBSD_2_FD_67506 | JGI IMG/M metagenome (GOLD analysis project Ga0078894, IMG submission 67506) | Freshwater lake microbial communities from Lake Michigan, USA - Su13.BD.MLB.SD (version 4) (version 4) | ecosystem: Environmental > Aquatic > Freshwater > Lake | place: Lake Michigan... | reverse complement strand
ATTGCTGTTTACAAAGATGGCAAGACTAAATGCAAAGGACGTTTTGAATTTGAGGAGTTACCTCTTCATAAGAACAAGTCTTTGCTGATTATCTCCAAAGCTTGGTATGCATATTTTGTACATGGTAAAGATCCAGCAGAGTTCTTGAAAGAGAACCGCAACATCTTTGATTACTGTGCTGGTGCAAAACTAAGAGGTGATTGGTACTTTGAAGAAAGAGGTGTTAAAGATGGACAGTATGTAGCCACAAAACTGCAGAAACTTGTACGTTATTATATCTCTCAGAAAGGTATCAAGATAATCAAATGTAACCCAGATGGCAGGGAAATCCAACTGGAAAGTGGTAAAACACTCCAGACAATCTTCAATAAGTTTGAAGACAAAACGTGGGAAGAATATGATGTAGATGAAAAGTTCTATCTAGATAAGATCTATGAAGAGATTAAGAAGATAGAAAGCACCTCATTAGTATTACCATCTCACAATCAAGTTAATCAATTATCTCTCTTTTAATATGAAAAGAACAGTAAGTGGAATGCATGCGTATTCCAAAATGATTGGAGCAGCTTTGCCTGCTAAAACTGACACTTACACGCCCATTGCTCACAGTAATGTGATCAATAGAGTGCGTTCTGAAATCACAAATGCTGGTTTCATCATCACTGGTGAAGAGTATCGTTGTTCAAACGATGCTCAAGTAGCCATTGGAACCTTTAGAATGAATTTTAAAGCTGATCCAGACATTGAGTTGTCTGCTAACTTTTTAAATTCTTACAACAAACAATATGCATTTCGCTTTAACCTTGGTGGTTTAGTGAAGGTGTGTAACAATGGTATGATGCTAAACAATAATAAGTTTGGTGCATACAAGCGTGTACACAAAGGTGCTGCTGATTTGTTGGCTGAAGGTAAAATTGCAGATTTCATTAAAGACTCTGAAGTATACTGGGAAAATCTAGTAGAACACAAAGACAAAATGAAAGATGTATTACTGACAAGCACAACTCAACATGATTTGTTAGGTGAATTGTTTTTCAAACGTAAAGTTTTGAATACAATGCAGCTTAATCAAATACGTTCTGAGATGGAAAAACCAACTTTTGAGTACAAAGTTGACAATGATTCTGCCTGGGCACTGTACAATCATATTACATTGTCCTTAAAAGATTCACATCCTGCAACCTGGATGGACGACCAGACTGCAGTGCATGAAGTTTTTGCTCACATGCTAGGACTTGAAACTGAAGACACGTCTGTTACTGCTGAAGTTGACTACAAAATTGAGTCATCTGAAACAGAACCTGATGTATTTATAGTTGAAGAGTTGGATGAGGTATCAATTTTTTAATTGTTAATGACAATAGCAGGGGCCTAAAAACCCCTGCTTTATTGTTTATGCTAAACTAAAAACCTATGATTGACATAATCCAAGATGCCTATCTGAAAGTCAAAGACAGAAAGACTGGCGTAAACAAAGTTCTACTTCTTAGGAGGTATTTAAGAATGAAGTATCAGCTTCAAATTTCAAGATCAAGTCTTATCAGCAGACTTAAAACATGGAAAAAAGAAAAACTATGACTAAATTAATTGGTATCTCTGGCAAAATAGGATCTGGTAAAGATACTTTTGCTGAAATTATAAGATTGCTTACAAGCAGTTCTTATTTGACAAATCAAACTATTGAGCATTTCTTGCGTAATCCAAATCCTAACGTCACAAGAACAGAATGGAGAGTACAAAAGTTTGCAGGTAAGCTCAAAGAAGTTGCATCTCTACTTACAGGTATTCCTGTATACAAGTTTGAGGACCAAGACTTTAAGAAAACTAACTTACCAGAAGAATGGAATGTCTGGCATCCTAACTTGGATCGCTCTGAACCAATGACAGTAAGGGAACTGTTACAAAAACTAGGCACTGAGGCTATGCGAAATGGTCTTCACACTAACGCCTGGGTTAATGCTACTTTTGCCAACTATGACTACTATTCAAAATGGTTAATTACAGATGTACGCTTTCCAAATGAAGCTGCAGCTATTATTGAAAAAGGTGGTCTTCTTGTAAGACTTCACAGGAATTCTGAGACAGGAGATCACCCTTCTGAAACAGCACTTGACAACTATGATTTTCAAATTGTTATAGAAAACACAGGATCTCTAACTGAGCTTATAGATAAAGCCAGAGAGTTTTGTGTAAAGTATAACTTACTTGATAAACAGGATGAATATCCACCACACACTGAAGGTTTCTTTTAATTTACAAAACTATGTTTAATAAAAATAAATTGTACCTAGTATTGGACCCTGAAGGTCATAACGTTGAATATACAATTCATGCACCTGCAGATGAAGATATCTATGTTATGAGAAGGTCAAAGAGTAGTACATGGTCAGATCATGTACAAGATGAAATAATCCTAACTGTATTTAATACAGGTGATGGTTATAGAATCAAATGGGAGGAAAAACCAGGTAAAGTTCTGGACTATTCTCAAATTGCAGAATTGACTATCATGCTCAATTTCATGAATCACAATGAAAGTATGCCTCTTAAGTATACTATTGTTGATGCTGATGACATTGTAGACCTTGTTTAAAACGAAAATCCCCCTGAAAAGGGGGACTTTCTAACAGAAGAAGAAACCAACTAAACTATGAAGTATAGCTTTTTTTAATATTTTTATGATAAGCTTTTCAGCATCTCAATCATCTTAGGGTGTGGGTAGATGTCTACTTTATCCTTTCTTACAGAATTGTGAGTATAAACACCTGGCTCACCAGACAAAGCTCTTTTGGTGATATCCCAAATGTCTTCATTATAAGATAAGGGAATTTTGTAAGTTTCCTTCCATAAAAGCAATAATTCTTTTACGCTTGCAATCTGTGCGTCTGTGTAGTTATGGTAGTACTTAAATCCTTTGTAAGGAGTTTCAAGAGTACAAACCTCACTAGCAGGCACTTCTCTATTTACATAGTTGTAAAACTTACCGTCTTTCAAGGTTAACTGTCCCCAGTTACAAATTTCAATACCAATTGAAATCTTATCAAGACTCTGGTATTTTACACCATGTTTTGTAAATGTTTCTTGTTTTAATCCAAGGTGATATGCCCAATACTTAGAGCTAAAACCTTGAACAATTTGTCCATCTACAGTTCCTTTTCCAATACCTGAAATAGAAACGCATGTTGCAATTCTTTCAGAGTTTGATGCCCAACCAGCAAAAACTTGTTCAGCATTTGCATTACCTGCAGTATGATGAATATAAATTTGTTTTTTGGGATGTTCTTCCTGAAAATATTGACTTGCAGGAAATGCTACTTGTTTAATGTTCATTTTGTTTATTTTATTAGTTTGTTAAAAGTCTTTGTTAAATCCAAATGCAAATGCTTTACACGATGTGCCAAAAGCAGTTTGTACTGAGTATGAGAATATAGGAGTGAATCCTTTTATAGGAGGAAAGTTATAATTTATGTCATACTCCATTGTAATATCTTTTTTGTAGAAGAACCAACCTCCTGCTACTGAAACAGAAAAAGGTCCATAAATAGGAGCTGTAACCATTAATTCAGAGTACAAATCTTTTTTGTCTAAAGAATAATAACCTGTATTAATACCAACAGCAATGTCTCCAAAGTATTTACCTACTTCAACAGTAGCACCTAAAAGGTTTTTTGGATCACTGATTTTTGTATCAAAAGCAACATTTGGTGCAACCATTACATAGTAAGAAGATTGTGCAACTGCTGCTGTACTAAAAAGTAAAAATAGGATTGTAATTAATTTTTTCATTATGATTTTTTTCTAGGTTTAGCTACAGGTTTCTTAGTTACTGGTTTTTTGGCAACTGGTTTTTTTCTACCTCTAGTAGGCTTTGCAGGTTCATCTTTTTTCAAAGCTGAATAAATAATTGAACCTAGCATTATCATTGCTAAAGAAAGTGCACCAATCATAAAGTTAGAAAACTTTTTAAGCAACTCTAACATTACATTGGTTTGCTCTGTTCCTACTTCTGTTTGCAAATCAGTAAGATAGTTTATGTCTTCTAAAATTGGATCTATCTTTTCAAATAAAATTCCTTTTTGTACTACACTATCAACATATGCAGGATCTGTTTCAGCTTTTTCAATAAGCATATCAACAAACTGATCAACATCTTTCATGTTAGCATCAGTGCGATCAACAATTACTTTTTCTTTTTCTCCTGCAAGAAGTTTATACTTCTCCCACATTACACTGGTTTCAGTTCTAACTTTTAGTATTTCAGATTTGTTAGATCTTAAGTTTTCAAAATTTACTTTCTGACTTGTAAAGTTTTCTTTAAGTGTAGTTCCAAAATAGTCAAATCTGTGTGACAGCAGTGGAGCAGGATTCAATCTTTTCTCAACAATATTTGTTGCTGACTCAGTGATGCTAATTTCAACATACTTTCCAAAAGAAGCTATGCCAATTATAATCACTGTTAGAATGATCATTAATGTGTTGTTTTTCATTTTACTCTTGGTTTAGGTTTTACTTTTCTAGGAGTTCTTGGTTTAGGTTTTGGTGAACCCCCAGATCTTACATTTGTTATAAACTCAGAAGGATTTTCTGAAAATTTAGTACTTAGTTTAATTATTCCTGTTAATATCTCAGGTGAGTTTAAGCCTACAAGTCCATATGCAATTGCTTTCCACATTGCATCCATAGCAAATTGTTCCATAATAAACCATGCTATCATAGAAGCTATCATTGCTGCAGAAACATTGCTCAGAATTTGTGGTAATGTTTTGTCATCAGGATTTTTACTAGTTGCTAATCTAGCTACCATACCAGCTGCTCCAATAAATAATACGATCCAACCACCATTCAGAAACAAAGGAATAAACTTTGCTAAACCATCCATTTTCTATTTTAATTTTATTTTCCAATATGATGAAAAGCCAACATAAGGTTTTAAGTCTTGAGACACCCCTGTTTGCAATCCAAATATTTGGTCTTTTTTGTTTTTATACAAAAGCCCAGCTTGTAAGTTTGCCAAACCAAGACCTTTGTCTATAGAAATTCCACCTCCTATATACAGCTGCCTGCGTTGTTCAGCTTGAACATAACCTGTGACTGTTGGTAGTTTATAATTTTGTATATAAGTCCTAGAAGATACTTTGTTATATTGAATTGTGTCTAAAACAGTTATATAACCAAGAGTATCCAGTAGTATTGAGTCGCGATAGATATTTCTAGCTCCATAATTTTTTGCAAGATTGTTAAACTGTAATTTTAAATTGTCATAATTAAGATCAGCTACAAAAATAGTATCTCCTTTTACGTATGATGTGTCATGTTTTATGAAAGAAATCTTTTTTGTTTCAGTCTTAACTACACTTCTCCAAACAGTATCATATACAATTTTATCTTTACTTGTTGGTAAATACTTACTGTTATTAGTACAAGATCTTTGTAGTAAAATAATAATTACTAAAGCTGCTATAACAGCTAAATATATTCTTTGACTCATTGGTTTTTGTGTTAGTTATATTTCAGGTTCAGACTCTTCCTTTTTCTCAACTTTCTTGTGAGAAAACTTATCAAAGGTGTCTGCACCCATTCCAATTGCAGTAATAACCATTACAGCGTTTACTAATTCAGGAGATGGTGCAAAATCTGCGTGAGAATAACTGTTTAAAGTCATTGTTACACATAAGAATAAAGCACCTATAATTGCAATTACAGGTTTTACTGATACAGAACCTCTTTCATCTTTGGTCAAATCAGCGACCCATTTGCTAAATGTTGTTAAAGTCTTTTTCATGATTATTGTTTTTTTGTTTTAGATTTAATTTCAAACTCATCTTCTTTAAGAATTGCAGAAGTTCTTTCTTGAGTTTTTTCCTCTGGTGGATTGGGAGTTTGTGAACCTTGTGGTACAAGCACATAAGTCTTTAACAACTTGACATCGTCTTCTAGTTGCTCAATTTTTACTCTGTCAGCACTCTGCTGTACAAGAAGAAGTTTAACATCTGAACGCATTTCCGTTATGTCTCTCCATAACAACATGCCTACAAGAGCAATTAGAACAGGACTAGCCCACTCTTTGAGAATGCTAATCACCTGTTCTTTAGGGTAATCCGTTTTATTTGTACTCATTTTTGTAAGAATATAAGTTTATTATAAGATAAATTATACTCCTACCTCTCTCATATATAATATACAGAATTTATCAGAAAGAACAAAAGAAACTTGCAGTAATCTTTCTCTTTTCAAATATTTTTACCATCTTTGCAAACTATGAAAAATCCAAAAAACTATAAAACTTAACACTCTTATTCTTGGCAAAGAAGGGTGATTTTTGTATCTTATATAAGTGAGGTCAGATTTTGATTTCACCTTATACACAACCTGGAAAGTAATGACTTTGCCAGGTTTTTTTGCCAATAAGTACTGGTAATCAGTTAACTAACTTTAAAATTAACAATAAATATAAACAACTATGGGTATCTTTGACAAACGTGTGGCTTTCAAGCCCTATGAGTATCCTGAAATTATTAAGTTCAGGGATGCTATTAAACACAGTCGTTGGGATGTTGAAGAATTTAACTTTGACTCTGACGCTTTTGACTTTAAACACAAATTAAGTCTTCATGAAAAAGAGGCAATCAAAAGAACTCTTTTGGCTATTTCACAGATAGAAGTATCTGTAAAAACATTCTGGGCAAAGCTTGGTGAGCATATCCCTAAACCAGAATTTAACTCAGTAGGAATCACGTTTGCAGAAAATGAAGTTGTGCACTCTGAAGCTTATAGCAAGTTGCTAGAAGTTTTAGGATTGAATAATGAATTTGATATGCTCCTACAGAATCCAGTTATTGGAGGACGCGTGGATTATTTGACAAAGTATCTTAAGAACAGTGGAGAAAATGCTAAACAGGTTTACACACTAAACCTTGCTCTCTTCTCTATGTTTATTGAGAACGTATCATTATTTAGCCAGTTTGCTATTGTAAAATCTTTTATTGAAAAGAAGAACATGTTGAAAGAAGTAGACACTGTTATTGAAGCTACAATGAAAGAAGAAATTATACACGCGCAGCTTGGCATGCATGTTATCAATCTAATCAAGAAAGAATACCCAGAATGGTTTGACCAAGATTTTTATGACAAAATCTACAGGGCTTGTAAAAAAGCTTTTGATGCAGAAGTTAAAATCATTGACTGGATATTTGAGAATGGAGAGATTGATAGTATCTCTAAAGATGCTGTTATTGAATTTATTAAATCAAGGTTTAATGCTTCATTGACTGCTATTGGTGGCAAAGAACTTTTTGAAATTGATGAAGACAAACTTTCAGAACTATACTGGATGGTGGAAGCTATCTATGGTTATGTGCGTAATGACTTCTTCAATACACAAGGAACCAACTACACTAAATTTCAAAAATCTATAACAAGTAAAGACTTATTTTAACATGACAACAAAAATGGACTGGTACACACCCCTCAGTGAAGAATTCATGGGAAGAGGGTATTTTCACAACAATGAATCTATTGAAGATAGAATCAACTCTATTGCCAACTTAGTTGGTGAAACATTTAAGGATGACGAGATAAAAGCAAAGGTAAAAGATTACATTGAAAAAGGTTACTATGTACTTCCATCACCTGTATGGAGTAACGTAGGTACTGGTCGCGGTTCTGGTATTTCTTGTTTTAACACACATGTTAGTGACAGTATTGAATCTATTGTTAGAGCAAATGCTGAAGTTGGTATGCTTTGTAAAATTGGAGGAGGAACATCAGGTTACTTTGGTGAGTTACGTCCTGCTGGTACAGCTATCTCAACAGGTGGTGAAACCTATGGAGCTGTGCATTTTATGCAGATGTTTGACACAACTAAAAATGTTATCTCACAAGGTAATGTTAGACGTGGTGAATTTGCTGCATATCTTGACATTGATCATGGTGACATTAAAGATTTCTTGAGAATCAATGGTGAGGGCCACAAACTTCAACGTTTTCCTTTTGGTGTTTGTGTTTCTGACAAATGGCTTGAGGACATGAAATCAGGTGACATGGAAAAGCGTGAGCTATGGGCCATGGTAATTGACAGCAGAAACAGAACTGGTTTCCCTTACATATTCTATACAGATAATGTAAACAACGCAACTGTTGATGTATACAAAGACAATGGATCTGTTATTAATTCTTCTAACATGTGTACAGAGATATTACTTCCTTCTACAGAAGAAGAATCCTTTGTATGTGACTTAGTAGGCATGAACCTAGTTAAGTTTGATGAGTGGAAGAATACTGATGCTGTACGCATTGCTGTTTACATTGCTGATGCTGTTTTAACTGAGTTCATAAACAAGTATAGAGATGTTGCTTTTATTAGCAGAGCTATCCGCTTTGCAGAAAGACACAGAGCTATTGGTATTGGAGCATCAGGTTATCATTCTTACTTGCAAAGTAACATGATTCCTTTTGAGTCAATGCAAGCCAAGCTTGTAAACACTTTGATTTTCAAAACAATCCAAGAACAATGTTGGGCAGCAAGCCGTGAGATGGCGTCACGCTTTGGTAAGCCAGAAGTTCTTGCTTCTGACAAATATGATAGACGTCACACTACGCTTACAGCGATTGCTCCAAACACGTCTTCTTCTTTCATCATGGGACAACAGTCACAGAGTATAGAACCTTACACCAGTAACTACTATATCAAGAAGACAGCAAAGGTTAAGCATTCTGTAAAGAATCCTTATCTAAAAGAGCTTCTTGTTAAGTTAGGTAAAGATACAATGGAAGTATGGCAGTCAATCCTGGAAAGAGCTGGTAGTGTTCAACACTTACCTTTCTTGTCAGAGGATGAAAAACTTGTGTTCAGAACCTTCATGGAGATCTCCCAGATGGAAATTATTATTCAAGCTTCTACGCGTCAAAAATATGTTGACCAAGGACAGTCTTTGAATCTTATGATCCATCCTCAAACGCCAACAAAAGATATTAATACTTTGCTATTGAAAGCCCATGAGTTGGGTATCAAAACATTGTACTATCAATTGGGGCAAAACGCTGCTCAAGAGTTTGCAAGAGACATTCTTTCTTGTGAATCCTGTGCAGGATAATTAACTTTGTAAAAGTAAAACCAACAATATGAAAGATCTATATGATTACTTAGTCAAGAACAAGGTAAGCCCAAATGGATTGTTTGTATTACATTGCACCTTTAACAATTATATGTACCCTTCTTATGTGAATTTCAAGACGGAGCAATACCGTCTTGAAACCACTGGGCATCTTATAAAAGAAAGTACTGGTGTAAATGATATTTACAAAATAAGTCTAACAGGTGAACACCTTTTAAAAGAGTGTGAGCACATTCTTAACAAAGCAAAGCGTGCTAAAAAGAATCCAATTGCTCTTGCTGAATGGGATAGTAAGATTGCAGAATACAATCTATTATTTCCTGCTGGTAAGAAAGCTGGTACAAGCTTAGCATTCCGCACAAATCCTAAAGAACTTGTTGCTGCATTTGTATGGTTCTTTAAAGAATATCCTGAGTACAATTGGGATGATGTCTTTACTGCAACCAAAAGATATGTAGAAAGTTTTGAAGCTACTTCAGACTATACATATATGCAGACATCAAGATACTTTATTAAAAAAGATGACAAGAGCAAGAACACTATTTCAAATCTAGCAGGTATATGTTACAACATTGCTGAAGGAAATGATGAAGATGTTTCAGACACTGGTTATCATTATTTTGGCCCTTAAACATAAGACAGTGGTTAAAGCAATTAAAATTGACGCAAAAAATAGATGCATTGAGATTGTGGATTTAGGTCCACAACTCAGTGACATTTATCAGTTACTTGAATGTAACATTATGACTGTTGCATATCCGCAAACAGCAGAACCTACATCAGATGTTATCTATGTAGATGATGAAGGTTTATTTAAACCTCTTGACAAAATTCCAGGTGCTTTCTTTATTGATATCTATCCTGCACAACCATTGTTTGGTCATGCACTTATAGTAGGTACAGATGATGAAGGAGGTAATGCTGACACTACGTTTACAGTAGAACAAATTTCTGATATGGTACAGTTTCTTGATGAAGAAGAACTTAAACTATGGCAGGAACATCTTACAAAACCACCACAAATATTCACATTCTAATGAATAACAAAGTAGAATTACTAGGATACTATGGAACAGATCTGGTTCATGCACAATCTGCATGGACCAGCACTTCCAGAGATTTGTCAGAAGACAAATTACAACGAGTTGACAAATTACTTGAGATGCTTGCATCAGAAGGACATCACACTCCTTTTGAAAAATCATCACTACACTTTCTTGTAACAGTAGATCAAGCTACACATATTCACTTACTGAAACATCGCGTTGGTGTAAGTATTAATGGTGAGTCTGCTAGATACAAAGAACTCAAAGAAGATAAGATGTACATTCCAAATGACTGGAGTAGTACTTGGGCTAACAAACTTTCTGAATACGCAAACCTTAGTAATGATTTATACCATCAGTGTCTTGAAGATCTAACTCCAACACTTGGTAGAAAGAGAGCTAAAGAGTCTGCTAGATTCTTTAAAACATTTAACTCTCAAATTACTATGGATGTAATGTTTAACTGGAGAAGCTTTGCTCACTTTTTGAAACTGCGTAATTCAGAACATGCACAAAAAGAAGTGAGAGAATTAGCACAGCAGATGCTGCAGCTTGTAAAAGATATTCCAGGTAATCCTTTTGAGAAAACTATTAAAGCATTTGACTTATGAAATGGTATTACAAACTAAAGTATTTCCTAGAAGACTTTTCTTGGATGAAAGTTTATTTTTCACCTTTCAAAACTCCAAAGTTAAAGTTCTACTTTGGTAAAATTGCAATAGGAACTCCATACTTTTATCCAAGAGTACTTGACAAAAAAACACGAATGTTCAAACCTAAGAAAATAGGTTTTGACTTTGTGTCATTAGGTTGGAAAACCAAATGGGAAGACAA
>Ga0078894_10004202_pt1 | contig 10993 bp, 11 predicted proteins | sample LauGreSu1BDMLBSD_2_FD_67506 | JGI IMG/M metagenome (GOLD analysis project Ga0078894, IMG submission 67506) | Freshwater lake microbial communities from Lake Michigan, USA - Su13.BD.MLB.SD (version 4) (version 4) | ecosystem: Environmental > Aquatic > Freshwater > Lake | place: Lake Michigan... | reverse complement strand
TCCGCCTTCACGCGCGGCGACGACCGCGAGGGCGAGCGCCGCGAGGTCGAGGTCGCCGACCCGCCCACGCGCGAGGCCGTCGAGGCCGCGCTCCGCCGCTTCGAGGGCGAGATCGATCAGCGCCCGCCCGCCTTCAGCGCGATGGTGGTCGAGGGCCGCCGCGCCTACCGGATCGCGCGCAAGGACGACACCTTCGAGCTTCCCGCGCGCAAGGTCGTCGTCCACGAGATCCGGCTGCTCGACTATGCGTGGCCGATCGCCCGCATCGCGCTGCGCTGCGGCAAGGGCTTCTATGTCCGCAGCCTCGCGCGCGACCTCGGGACCGCGCTCGGGACGGGCGGGCATGTCGCGTCGCTGCGGCGCACGGCGGTCGGGCCGTTCACGCTCGCGATGGCGCGACGGCTCGCGGAGCTCCCTGACATCATCGATGCGTCGTGCCTGATCCCGCTCGCCGAGGCGCGCGCGCTCGTCAGTCCGCCCGCGCCAGTCGCTTCGCCCGACGGTCCTCGATGAAGCTCGTCGCGACGAAGACCGACATCCCGGCGAGCAGCAGCACATCGGCCACATTGAAGACCCAAGGGAACACCTCGGGCGTCGCGTTGCCCGGCCAGCTCCATCCGTACGGCAGCTCCCACCCGGGAAGCATGTGGAGGAAATCGCGGACCGCCCCGAAGACGATGCGGTCGTAGAGGTTCCCGAGTCCTCCGGCCAGGATGAGCCCGATCGCCACATGCGCCGCCCGCATGCGCGCCCGCGTGCCCCGCGCGAAGAGAAGCGCCGCCGCCAGCGTCGCGAGGAGGGTGAAGCCGATGAAGAGCTCGCGCCGGTGCTGGCCGATGCCGAACACCGCGCCGTAGTTCAGCACCAGCTGGAGGTCGAGGAGGTCCCACGGAAGCGCCTCGACGCGCGGGTGGTGCGGGAGCCGGAAGCTCGGGTCCTCGAGCACGCGCTCGCGCGTCAGCTCGACCGGGTACCCCGCGACGGTCGAGAACGCCCACGCCTTGCTCCAGAGGTCGAACGCGATGCCGAAGGCGAAGACGCCCACGAGCCGCGCCCAGGACGCCGGAGAGCGCCAGGATGGAAGGTCGCCTGCGGGATTCGGCGCGTCGGACATCAGCGCGAACCGCTCGACTCGGCGATGCGCTCGGCCTCGATCGTGTACTTCGCCCAAGGCTTCGCGTCGAGGCGGGCCTTCGAGATCGGCTTGCCGGTCATCTGGCAGACGCCGAAGGTCTTGTCCTCGATGCGCTGGAGCGCGGCGTCGATCTCATTGACGATCGCGCGCTCGGTCTCGGCCATGCCGAGGGTGAAGTCCTGCTCGTAGACATCGGAGCCCATGTCGGCCATGTGGACCGGCATGTTCGAGAGATTGCCGCCCGACGAGCGCAGCGCCTCGTCCTCCATGCCCGAAAGCATGCCGATGAGCTGGCGCCGCTTCGCGTGCAGCAGCACGCGGTACTCGTCGAGCTCCTTCTTGCTGAGCTTCGTCTTGATCTCGCGGATCTGCTGCTCGCTCGGCCCAGCCACGGCCTCGGCGGCGGCGGACTTCGACTTCTTCGCGACCGTGAGGCCCTTGGTCGAGATCGCACGGACGCGGCGTCCGTTGATGATGATGAACTCGCCCGTCCCGCCACGCGCGTTGGCGACCGCGGCCGCCGCGGCGGCGACCGACTTGTGCTGGGCGAGGTCGATCGGGCCCTTCTTCGGCACGATCGGGGTCTCGTTCTCGTCGACCTTCTTCTTCGAGTCAGCCTTCGCGGGCGCTGCCTTCGCAGAGGGACCCTTTGCAGGAGCGGCCGCAGGCGCTGGTGCGGGCTTCCCCTGCGGTGGCTTGCCAGGCGTCGGCTTGCCAGGCGTCGGCTTGCCAGGCGTCGGCTTGCCCGGATTCGAAGCGACCGGCGCCACAGCCTTGCTGGTTCCGGCCTTCGACACGGACTTCGGAGCCACAGCCGCAGGCTTGGAGACCGGCGCAGAGACCGGCTTCGCGGCCGGCTTGGCTGCGCCGTTCGGCGTGGGCTTCGCGGCAGGCTTGGCTACAGGCTTCGCCGCAGGCTTGGCCGTGGTCTTGGCTACGGGCTTCGCTGCTGGCTTGGCTGCAGGCTTAACTGCAGGCTTAACTGCAGGCTTGGCTACGGGTTTGGCGGCCACCTTCGCCGCCGGCTTTGCAGCAGGAGCGGACTTCGGCTTCGCCGGATCTTTCTTCGCCGGTGCTTTCTTCGATGCCACGAATGCGCTCGCGAACCCGAGGGCGCGGGACCGACGCGGTCACCCGGCCTGTTGGAGGGGCGGGAGCGTAGCAGAGCCCGGCCAAATGGTCAAAGTTGCCCGAGCCTTGCGGTCGCAGAAGGGGCGGATTTCCTGCGGAAAGCGCCCGAAAGCCACGCCTGCGGCCTCAGGACGCGGCCACTGCGAGCTCGTCGCGGCTCGCGCCCATGCGCCGGAACTTCTCGAAGCGCTGGCGCACGAGCGTCTCCGGATTGACCCGCGAGAGCTCCCGGAGGCGGTCGACCAGCCAGGACTGGAGGTTGTCGGCCGACTTGCGCGGATCGCGATGCGCGCCGCCGACGGGCTCGGGGATGACCTCGTCCACGAGCCCGTTCTGCAGGTTCCGCCGGGCGGTCAGCGCGAGGCACTCCGCGGCCCGGGTGTTGGTCTGCTCGTTGGCTTCCTTCCAGAGGATCGCCGCGCAGCCCTCGGGCGAGATCACGGAGTACCACGCATGCTCGAGCATCGCGACGCGGTCGGCGACGGCGATGCCGAGCGCGCCTCCGGAGCCACCCTCGCCGATCACCACCGAGACGATCGGCGTGCGCAGCCGGCTCATCTCCATGAGGTTGACCGCGATGGCCTGCGCCTGCCCGCGCTGCTCGCTGCCGAGCCCGGGGTAGGCGCCCGGCGTGTCGACGAGCGTCACGATGGGAAGGCCCAGCTTCTCGGCGAGCTTCATCTTGAGCATCGCCTTGCGGTAGCCCTCGGGGTGCGCGCAGCCGAAGTGCGCGGCGACCTTCTCGGCGACGGTCTTGCCCTTGTGGTGGCCGATGAACATGCACTTCACCGAGCCGATGCGCGCAAAGCCGGTCAGGATCGCCGGATCGTCGCCGAACGCGCGGTCGCCATGCAGCTCGCAGAAGTCGCGGCAGATCATCTGGACATAGTCGGCGGTCTGGGGCCGCAGGGGATGCCGCGCGATGCGCACGGTCTGCCACGGCGTCAGGTCGGAGTAGATCTTGCGGAGGAGCCCGTCGCGGGTCTCGTTGAGCTGACGGAGTTCGTCGGCGTAGCGCTCGGCGTCGGGGCGCTCCTCGATGGCGTCGATCTGTCGCTCGATCTCGAGGATCGGATTCTCGAAGTCGAGCTGGTAGAGCGGGCTGTAGCCGGGTCGTGGCATAAGGAGCCAGTGTATCGCAGGAGGCGGAAACTGCGCTGCACGCGCACAGTTCGCGTCAAGGCGGGCACTTGCGCGCTCCGCGCCCGGCCCGGCCCGGATAGGTTGCGCGGATGCTCCCCCGCCTGATGATCATCGGCTTCGGCAATGTCGGAAACGCCATCGTGCGCGGAGCCATCGCGTCGGGCATCGCGGCGCCGAGCGAGATCGGCGCGATGGATCCGGATGCCGCGCGCCTCGCGGAGGCTCGCCAGATGGGCCTGCGCGCAGTCGACCGAAGCGCCCTGCGCGAGGCCGAGATGGTCGTCCTCGCGGTCAAGCCGCAGAACTTTCCCGCCGCCGCCGCCGCGCTTGGGGCGATCGCGGCAGACGGCCCGCTCGTCGTGTCCGTGATGGCCGGCGTGAAGAGCGCGACCATCCGCGCGTCGCTCGGCGGAGAGGCGCGGATCGCCCGCGCGATGCCGAACACGCCGGCCGCCGTCCGCCGCGGCATCACCGCGATCGCGTCCGACACGGCCATCTCCGAGGCGGACATCGCCCGCGCCGAGCAGCTCTTCGCGTCCGTCGGCACGACCGTGCGCGTGCCCGAGTCGCTCTTCGACGCGGTTACGGCCGTCAGCGCGTCTGGACCGGCGTTCCTCTTCCGCTTCCTCGAGGCGTGGAGCTTCGCAAGCGAGGAGATCGGTCTCCCGCCCGAGACCGCGCGCACGCTCGCGCGCGAGACGCTCATCGGCGCCGCCGCGCTCCTCGACGAGACGAAGGAGGAGCCGGAGGTCCTGCGCGCGAAGGTCACGAGCAAGGGCGGCACGACCGCCGCGGGCATGCTGAAGCTCGACGACACCGCGGCGCGGACCGGCGGACTCGACGCGCTGATGGTCGAGACGCTGCGCGCCGCGCGCGACCGCGGCGCAGAGCTCGGCAAGTAGCGCCGCGAGCCGTCGCCGGCTAGTAGTCCCTTCGCCGGAAGTACCAGGCGCCGATCCCGAGCACGGCGGCCTCGAAGACGAGGCTCGTGCCGACGACCCACCAGACCGGCCGCCGCGCCATCTCCTCCTCCATCGCCGCGCGCAGCTTGCGCTCGCTCACGAACTGCGAGCGGAAGAACCCGCGCTGGCGCCGCATGTTCTCGTCCTCGGCGGGCTCCTCGTCGGGCTGCGCGTCGCTCATGCGCACCTCGAGCTCGCGCGCGACAAGGCTTGCGGTCTCGGTCGTCTTGGGGAGCGCCGTCTTGAACGCGAAGAAGATCCCGTGCGCGAGGCGCCAGTTCGCGTCGTCGCCGCGCTGCTCCTCGAGCCGCGGCAGCAGTCCCGACTTCGCCTCCTCGGTCTGCAGAGTCTCGAGCTTCCGCTCGATGCCCGCGATCTCGAGGCGCGAGAAGGTCCTGCCGAGGAGCGTGAACTGCTCGCCGGAGTGGACGAGGAAGATGAAGATCCAGAAGAGCAGCGTGACGATCACCGATGCGATCGGCGAGCGCGTGAGGAGTCCGACGAGCGCCTGCACCGCGAAGAGGTAGCTGAAGAACACGACCATCAGCGGCACGACGACGAAGATGCCGAGCTCCCACACTCCGCCCCGGATCCCGAGCACGAGGAACGCGAGCACCGCGAACACGCCGACCTGGAGCGCGGTGAAGAGCAGGCCGGTCGCGAACTTGGTCACGATGAGCCGCGTGCGTCCGACGGGCTTCGAGAGGAGCGTGTCGACGCCGCCGCTGGCAAGATCGGGGAAGATCGACGCCGTCGAGAGGAGCGCGAGGATCGTCGAGAGCCACGAGAGCCAGAACCCGACCCCGACCGAGGTGATGATGAGCTTGTACAGCTGTCCGTCGGGGAAGACCTTGGTGGTGACGCCGGGAATGCCGAGCTCGTATCCGGCGACCGTGACGCCCTTCTCGTCGATCCCGACGAGCGCGACGGCGCCGATCACGAGCGCGTTGAGGACGAGCGCGACCCAGAACAGCTTGCGCGCGTTCAGCTCGCGGTACGCCGAGAGGAAGAGCGCGCCGGTCTGGACGAGGATGTCCTGCGCGCCGAGCCGGTCGCGGTGGAGCGCATGGAGCGGGCGCGTCATGTCGGCCTCCCGGCGATGCTGCCCGCGCCGACGGCCTTCGCGCGTCCATCGACATCGCGCACGAGGCGGATGAACAGGTCCTCGAGGCTCTCGCGCGTCTCGCGCACGCCGACGATCTGGACGCCCTCGGCCCGGAGGCGGTCGATGATGGACTGCAGGTGCGCGAGGTCGTCGCTCTTGAAATCGATGTGCGTGCGCTCGCCGTCGGCGACCAGCGAACCCGCGGCCGCGCACCATGCGGGGGCGCCGCCCTCGACGCTCACGCGCCACGCGCGGCTGTCCTGCGTGAGCTCGCGCATCGAGCCCTGCCTCTCGACGCGGCCCCTCAGCATGATCGCGACGCGGTCGCTCACCATCTCGACCTCGCCGAGCAGGTGGCTGTTCAGGAACACGGTGCGCCCCTCGTCGCGCATGCGCAGGAGGACATCGCGGATCTCGCGCCGTCCGACGGGATCGACCCCGTCGGTCGGCTCGTCGAGGATCACGAGCTCGGGGTCGTTCACGAGGGCGGCCGCAAGGCCCGTGCGCTGCTGCATTCCCTTCGAGTAGGTTCCCACGCGGCGGTCCGCCCAGGCGGCCATGCCCACGACATCGAGGAGCTCCGCGGCGCGCGCCCGGCGCGCGGCGCGGCGCATCAGGCTCATCGCGCCGAAGAACTCGACGCACTGCCGACCGGTGAGGTGCTGGGGGAACCGATGGTGCTCGGGCAGGTAGCCGATGCGCGCAAGCGTCGGTCGATGGCCGACCGGCGCGCCGAGGATCGTGCCCGCTGCGGTCGTCGGGCGCACGATCGTCGTCATGATCTTGACGAGCGTCGACTTGCCGGCGCCGTTCGGCCCGAGGAGCCCGAAGATCTCGCCCCGCCGGACCTGCATCGCGACGCCGTCGAGCGCGCGCACGCGGCCCGCGTAGGTCTTCGTCACATCGACGAGGCTGATGGCGAGGTCTTGCGCGGGCGCAACCATGGGCGCGGAGTGTAGGTGGGCGTGCGCGTATCGTGTCGGGACCGTGCCAGAAGCCGTGCAACCCACGACCCCAAGGGGGACCGCCCTGCTGCATGCGCCGAGCGGCCCCAACGCCGCCGCATTCGCCGCGCTGTTCGCCGTGTCGTCCGCGTTCCTGTTCGCGAGCTACTGCATGGCGCGCGCGCTCGTCGGCGGATTCGGCGCCGGCGCCGGCACGATCGCGCTCAGCCTCGCGGCCACGGCCGCCGCGTCGATCTTCCTCTGGTGGCTCGTGCCGTTCGCCGACTTCGCCGAGATCGTCTGGGTGCATCTGCCGGCGGACCGGCGCGCGCGTCGCGCGCAGTGCCCCCACTGCGGCTACCCGCACGAAGGCCGCGCACGCTGCACCGAATGCGGCGCGCCGACGGAGCCGCTTGAGGCGTGGACGATCTCCGCGCGGCCCATGCGGCGGCTCGCGTGGATCCTCGTGCCCGCGCTCGCGCTCGGCGCCTTCGCGGGTGAATCCTGGTGCCGGCTCGACGAGGCGCGCTTCGTCGCCGAGCAGGCCACGGCGGGCGCGCCGACCTCGCGTGCCCGCGCGTTCCCCGCCGCGTTCGCCCGCATGTGGGTGGACGAGTCGGGTGCGTTCCACAGCGAGGCATGGCCGGAGTTCGACCGGGACCGAGCGTGGAGGCCGAGCGACCCGGCATCGCGCGAGCGCGGCTGGGGCTGGCGCGACCGCCGCGCTTCGCCCGCCGAGTGACGCAGCGGCGCCCGAAAAGAAACCGCGGCGCGCGCCCGAGGCACGCGCCGCGGATCGGTCTCCGGATCGCTTACTTCAGGTCGTCGCCCGCCGAGGCCTGCGCCTTCCTGGCCGCGGGCTTCGCGAGGTTTGCGTTCTGCTTCGCAGGCTCCGCGGACGGCGTCGCATCGGCCTTGCGAGGCTTCTTCGCCTCCGGCGCGGGCAGCGGGAACTGCGCGATGAACTCGGGCTTCAGGAAGAAGTAGTACATCTTGCCGTTCGCGACCTGTCCGCCGGCGAGCAGCTCGGCGGCGGCGCCATTCCCCATGTACAGGTCGGCCCGGCCCGCCGCGCGGATCGCGCCGCCCGTGTCCTGGTCGAACATGAAGTTCTTGTACTCGACGAGGCCGCGCGTGAAGGTGTTTGCGCGCGTGTCGACCATGACGAGGCCGCCGCGCGGGAAGATCGTCTTGTCGGTCGCGATGGTCGCATCCTCGTTCACGCGCGTGCCGAGCGAACCGGCGGGCCAGCGGTCGTTCGGGTACTCCGTGAAGAACACATACGACTCGTTCTTCTCGATGTACTGGTCGACGAGCGCGGCGTTCGTCCGGTACAGCCGCCGGATCGACGAGAGCGAGAGCTGGCTCTTCGGGATGGCGCCCGCCTCAACGAGCGCCGAACCGAGGCCGAAGTACGGACGGTCGGTCTTGCCCGCGTAGCCGATGTACATGACCGAGTTGTCGGGCATGATGAGCTTCGCGCTGCCGTTCACATGGATGATGTACGCGTCGAGCTTGCTCTCGACATAGACGAGCTCGGTGCCCTTGAGCATGCCGCTCGACTCGATCTCCGCGCGCGTCGGCCACGGCTGCGTCGAGCCGTCGGCCATCTTGCGGCCAAGCGGCTGGCCGGTGACGGGATCCGACACCAGGTCCGCGGGGCGCGTGTAGAGCGGGAACTGGAACTTGCCCTCGGGCTCGCGGCTCGCGTGGAAGATCGGCGAGTAGTAGCCGGTGAAGAGCACCTCGCGGTCCGCGGTGTAGCCGACCGACTGCCAGACATCGAACATCTCGAAGAACTTCGCGGAGAACTCCTGCGCGTTCGCGGAGCTCGTCAGCAGGTCGCGGAAGGCGACCACGCTCGAGGCGGCCTGCTCGTGCGTGCAGACTTCCTCGCTCGTGCCCTGGTTCTTGAACGGGAACCACTGCTTGCTCGACGGCTTCTGGAACCAGCCGATGCTCTCGTTCGCGGCGCGCTCGAGGTAGAACGACTTGCGCGCGTACGCCGCGGAGACATCCGGCATCGGGTCGTTCGGTCCGAGCTTGACGAGGCCAGGCCCGTCCGTCGGCGCGAAGGGGTCGCCAGGGACCTCCTTGCTGGTGCGGCATCCTGCCAGAACGATCGTCGCCAAGGCGGCGACGGCGGCGGCGCGAAGCGCGCCCCCAAAAGTCGTGCGATCCATCATGGTGGGGACTCTATCGGGAAAATCTTGGACCTTCCCGCACAGATCGACCGGTCGCCCCGGCAAATCTCCGGTCGCGCTTCTCTGCAGCGGCCCGGGGGTCGACGCGGGGTATACTCGGGACTTAGGAGCCAACCATGTCGATGATCGCGTCGTCCATCCCGTCCACCACCCTCGCGTTCTTCAGCCTTCCCGGCGGAGCCGAGTGGATCATCATCCTCGTCATCGGCCTCCTGCTGTTCGGTCGCCGACTCCCCGAGGTCGGCCGCTCGATCGGCCAGGGCATCAAGGAGTTCAAGAAGGGCCTGAAGGACACCGAGGAGGATGTCCGCCGCGAGGAGCCGTCCCGGCGCGCGGCGCTTCCGCACGAGCAGACGCTGCCGACGCCGGAGAAGACCGGCGAGCACACGCAGGCCCGCTGATCCAGCGAGACAACCGGAACTTCCACGGCGGACGCGGCTTGCGCGTCCGCCGTTTCGCTTTTTCCCGGTGAGGGACCGGCTGCACTTCCTGCGGCGGCCGTGGTGGCGACGGTGGTACCCTTCGCCCGATGCGCACCCGGGTTCGAGTCGACGAGCGGATGGACGACCCGGCGCTTCCCGCCGCGGAGCACGACCTTGCGCTTGCGGGACTTGCGCGTCTCAACGCCTGGTCGCGCAGCCACTGGCTGCTCTGGGCTGGAATCCGCACGCTCGCCCGGGAGGTGAACGCCGCCGGACGCCCGCTCGGGGTGATCGATGTCGCCGCCGGCTCCGGGGACGGACCGATCGCGATGGCCCGCCGCGCGGCGCGGGAGGGGCTCCGGATCGAGTGGACGCTGTGCGATGCCAGCGCGCACGCGCTCTCGGTCGCGGCCGCGCGGGCGAGGACCGCCGGCATCGCGGTGGCCACGGTGCAGGCCGACGCGATCGCCGGGGAGATTCCCTGCCGGGCGGATGTCGTGACCTGCTCGCTCTTCATCCACCACTGCGATCCCGGCGAGGCCGTCGCCGTCCTGCGCCACATGAGGAACGCCGCGATGCGCGCCGTCGGCATCACCGATCTCGACCGCACACGCCTCGGGCTCGGGCTCGCGTGGCTTGGCTCGCGCACGCTGAGCCGCTCACCGGTGGTGCACTTCGACGCGACCGCCAGCGTGCGCGCGGCGTTTTCACGCGACGAGGCGCGCGCGCTCGCAGCCGGGGCCGGCATGTCGGAGGCGCGCGTGGAGCGCGCGTTCCCCGAGCGCTGGCGGCTGTGGTGGAGACGAGGATGATGGACGCCCCCGCGGGTGCCTGGGACATCGCCGTGGTCGGCGCGGGGCCGGCGGGCGCGTGTGCCGCGATCGCCGCGGCGCGCGCGGGCGCGAGGGTGCTGCTCGTCGATCGGAGCGTGTTTCCGCGGGCGAAGGTGTGCGGCTGCTGCCTGACCGCCGCGGGCGTCGCGGGACTGCGCGCGCTTGGCGCCGAAGGCGCGGTCGCCGATGCGGCGCCGCTGGCGACGGTGCGGCTCGCGTGCGGCAGGAGCTCGGTCACGCTGCGCCGCGCCGCGGGCGTGGCGATCGGGCGCGAGCAGCTCGATGTGCGGCTGATCGAGTTCGCCCGCGCGAGCGGGGTCGAGGTGCGGCTGGGAGTGGCTGCCCGGGTAGCGGCCGAAGGGACGCTCGCGCTGCGCGCCGATTCGGACGGCCGCGGAGCCTGCTCGGTTCGCGCCCGGACCACCATCGTCGCCGACGGGCTCGGCGGCACGGCCCTCGACGGGGTCGATGGCTTCGCGTGGACGGTCGCGCCGCGCAGCCACATGGGTTTCGGCGCGGTGATCGGCGGCGGCGCGGTGGAGTGCGAGCCCGGCGAGATCGCGATGCGGGTCGCGCGCGGCGGCTACATCGGCGCGGTGCGCCTTCCGTGCGGCGCGCTCGACCTCGCGGCCGCGGTCGACCCGGAGGTGCTGCGTGCGGCGGGTTCGGCCGCTGCGTGCGCGCTCGCGCTGCTCGGCGACGCCGCGCGCGACCACGAGGCGATTCGCGCCGCACGCTGGCGCGGCACCCCGCAGCTCACGCGGCGGAGGCGGTCGATCGCGGCGCCGGGACTGCTTGTCGTCGGCGACGCGGCGGGATACATCGAGCCCTTCACGGGCGAAGGCATGACCTGGGCGATCTCGACCGGCTCGGCCGCCGGCCTGCTCGCGGCGCGCGATCCGGAGCCGCATCGCGCGTGGCCCGCGATGCACGCGCGGCTCGTCGGCGGCGCGCGACTCCGCTGCCGCGCGATCGCGCTCGCGCTGCGGAGCCCCACGCTCACACGGGCCGTCATCGCGTTTGGCAACCTCGCACCCGCCCCGCTCGAGCGACTCGCCGGCAGCATCGGACGCGAGGACCGGGGCCGGCGAGAGGTGCTCGCATGACGCACGCC